>Ga0134125_10007560_pt1 | contig 12255 bp, 9 predicted proteins | sample KB31751_FD_96464 | JGI IMG/M metagenome (GOLD analysis project Ga0134125, IMG submission 96464) | Terrestrial soil microbial communities with excess Nitrogen fertilizer from Kellogg Biological Station, Michigan, USA - KB3-175-1 | ecosystem: Environmental > Terrestrial > Soil > Unclassified ... | reverse complement strand
TTACGACCCCGGCTACTGCCGGCAATAAAGAGGTCAAGATGGCGATTTCTTGAACTGTTTCGGGCTCGGTCACCGCAATTTCGGGCGTTTTCTGGTTCATTGCACCCTTTGCTCTACTTTGGACCACTTTGCCGTTGATCGAACCTCTTGTCACCACTTTCTACCACTTTTGACCACATCCTACGCCTAAATGGTTGTGTGTCAATAGTTATTTTCAAGGTTCTTGGGAAAAAGTTTTCTTGACGGCAGCTTCGAAGAGGCCCGATCTGCCAATTGTGATGCTTCGTGTGGCCCGACCCCATATGTGGTGTTTACTTTCCCGATTCACAAGCGGGATAACTGTCAGCTCTATGCAAAAGCCTCGCGACGATCGAAGCTACAAATCCTCCCGCTAACACTTGCCCAGGAAATCCGTCTCAGAACATCAAGAGCGAACTCCTGCTTGGGGTGACTGTTGAATGAGCGGCTTCTTCCACGACCTCCGATATTCCCTGCGAACCATGCGCAAGGCTCCGGCATTCTTTTTAATTGCAGCGCTCACGCTGGCGTTGGGAATAGGGGCCAACACGGCAATTTTCAGTATTGTCAATGCGGTGCTGATTCGGCCGCTTCCTTATGATCATCCCGAGCAACTGGTGTCCATTCTTGAGAGCAACCCGCGCCGCGGTCTGGCCGTAACTGCGGTTTCACCGGCTAACTTTGTGGATTGGCAGCACCAAGCCACAAGCTTCAGTTCCATGGCGGCAGTGCAATGGATGTCATTCAATTACACGGGTAACACGGGCGCAATTCGAATCGATGGCGTCCAGGTTTCACCGAACTTCTTTGAGCTCTTGCGCGAAAAGCCTCTTCTGGGCCGCAGTTTTCAGGAGCCGGAGGGCCAACCGGGACGGGATAATGTAATCCTCATCAGCGAGACGCTCTGGCGCAGACAGTTCGGCGGTGATCCAGCAATTTTGAGCAAGGCCGTTACCATGAACGGCCAAATCTTCACGATCGTTGGCATCATGCCTGCATCGTTTCAGTTTCTCTTCAGCAATGCTGAGGTCTGGAAGCCATTGGCCTTCAGCAACGCTGATCTTGCCAGCCGTTCCGATTATCGCCTGAGCGTTTACGGCAGACTGCGGGATGGTGTGTCCCTGGCGCAAGCGCGTTCGGAAATGGAAGCTATTTCACAGCGCCTGGAGCGGGACTACCCGGAAAGCAATGCAGGCGTTTCAGTACGCCTTCGGGATCTGCACGAAGCCTTTACGGGAGGTTCCCAAACCCTGGTTCTGGTGCTCTTCGGAGCGGTGCTGACTGTGCTGCTCATTGCGTGCGTGAACATCGCCGGTTTGCTATCAGTGCGCTCCCTGGGTCGGCAGCACGAAATGGCCTTGCGCTCCTCCCTGGGCGCGACGCGCAGCAGATTAGTGCGCCAATTTCTGACCGAGAGCGTCTTGCTGGGAGGTATAGGTGGGATTCTCGGAGTGGTGGTCGCGATAGGTGGTCTACGCATGCTCCTGCACTTTCTGCCTCCCTTCAGCCTGCCACGCACGAACGAGATCGGCATTGACGCCCACGTTCTCCTGTTCACGCTCGCCTTGTCAGTTGTTTGCGGCGTTCTGTTCGGAATTGTGCCGGCCTGGCGAGGAGCACATTCCAACCCGGTGGATGGGTTGCGCGAAGGATCTCGTACCGCAAGTGGATCACGCCGTCAGCACGTATTCCAGAACGCGTTGGTTGTCTCTGAAATCGGTCTGTCACTGGTCTCCCTGGTGGCAGCCGGATTGCTCATGAGAAGTTTCATGGCTATGCTGAAAGTGGATCCGGGGTTTGAGAGCCAGGGCGTGTTGGTGAATACGCTTTTGGTGCTCCCCACTTACAAATACCCGCAAAATTACCAGCGGATTCAGTTCTTCAAGTCGCTTATGGAAAGGGCGCGCGCACTGCCAGGCGTGGAGGCGGTGGGTGGCATTACCTCGCTTCCACTTCAGGGGAACAGTTCCTTTGTCCCGTTTCGCATTCAGGGAAGGCCAGTGGGGCCGGACGGAAAATTGTTTGCTGCTGTCCTCAACGTGGTATCGCCCGGCTACTTCAGCACAATGCGAATACCGCTTGCAAAGGGCCGCTGGTTCTCGGAGGATGATAACGAGAACGCGGCGCGCGTTGCTGTTATCAATAGCGTGGCGGCAAAAAAATTCTTCGCCGGCACGGACCCGCTAGGCCAGAACCTCTTCCTCACGGGCCAGGGCGAACAACCATTCACTGTCATCGGCGTAGTTGGAAGCACTCGTCAATTCGATATCGCGTCCCCGCCGAGCCCTGAGATCTTTACCAATTACGAACAGAGCCAAATGAGCTACATGTACGTGCTCGTGCGCAGTACGGGTGATCCTTCCGCCCTGATTCCCAGCATGCGGCGCGCCGTTGCGCAGATCGATCCGGAACAACCGGTCGGTCACCGAACCTTGACGCAACAGATGGATAACGCCATCACAGAGCCCCGCTTCTACACGCTGCTCATAGGACTGTTCGCAGGGCTGGCGCTGTTGCTGGCCGCATTGGGCGTGTATGGCGCCACGTCATATGCCGTCTCCCAACGCACGCAGGAAATCGGAGTGCGCATGGCGCTTGGCGCCGGACGCCACGATGTCCTGCGGCTGTTCCTCACACAAGGCTTCAAAGTCGCAGCGATGGGACTGGTGGCGGGCCTGCTTCTGTCTCTTGTTGCTTCCCGCGTTTTAACAACGCTTCTCTTCAACGTGAAAGCCACCGACGCTGTTGCTTTTGCCGCCTCAGCTTTGTTGCTCATTGCAGTGGTCCTAATCGCTAATTACTTTCCTGCGCGGAAGGCCACGCACATTGATCCTCTGCGCGCTCTCCGCACTCCGTAGCTTCAAAATTCCTCACCAGGATTTAGTCCAGCCGCCTTTCTTACCAGCTTAAGGCGACTTCGTGCTCACCATAGTGGCGCTTTGGAGAGCTCTTAAGCCTCTTACCCGATGCAGCCTGAGTAGATGCGTCTCTAGGCTGTCTCAGATCCGAATTTCCCCTGGAGCTTTCACATTGAAACATTTGCTATTCGCTGTATCCCTGCTAGCAGTGTCGACGATCGCTGCCGCGCAGGTTCCAAAATCCAATCACGTGGTGATTGTGCTTGAGGAGAACCACAGTTATTCAAGCGTGATTGGCAGCTCGTCCATGCCTTATCTCAACAGTCTGGCCTCGCAATATGGCCTGGCGACTCAGTACTACGCCAACACGCACCCCTCTATAGGAAACTACCTGGAACTGACCGCCGGGAAGATCATCACAAACAGTGACGGCTATTCTTCCACGATCACGTCCGACAATATCGTGCGCCACCTGCTCACCGCCGGCAAAACATGGAAGAGCTACGCTGAGAGCCTTCCTTCGGTTGGCTACGCCGGCGGCGACGTTTACCCTTACATACGACACCACAATCCTCTCTCGTATTTCTCTGACGTGGTGAACAGCAGCGTCCAGAAGTTGAATCTGGTGCCCTTTACACACTTTGCAGCGGACCTGGCGAACAACCAGCTCCCGCAGTTTTCTTTTGTGGTTCCCAACATGCATCACAACGCCCATGACTGTCCCACGGGGATGTCCACGTGCACCGACGCGCAAAAGAAGGCCGCGGCCGATTCATGGCTGAAAACGAATATGGCGCCGTTGCTCAGCAATCCGGCGTTTCAGCAGGACGGAATTCTGATTGTAGTTTTTGATGAGGCGGCCAGCACCGACACCACTCATGGCGGCGGGCACGTTGCTGCCGTCGTGGTGGGCTCGAACGTGAGGAAAGGCTACAGGTCAACGACGCTATATCAGCACCAGAGTATGCTCCGGACCATCCTTACAGCTCTGGGGTCCAGCACGTTTCCGGCTGCGGCCGCAACAGCAACACCAATGTCAGACATGTTTGGCGCGACTTCCTCAACAACAACATGCACGGCGACAATCAATGGCGTAACCGTGTGTTCTCCTGCGGGCGGAACCACAGTCGCGTCTCCTGTGCACGTTAGAGCGGCAGCCAAGTCATCCCTGGCTTCCATCACGGCTATGCGCATATACGTGGATAGCGTTTCGCAGTACCTCACACATACATCCTCAATAGACACTTCGCTTTCGCTTGCTTCCGGCTCCCACTACATGGTGGTGCAGGCCTGGGATGCCACCGGAGCGGTGTACAAAAGCAGTCTGAAGATCCAAGTTCCCTGAGCCACAACAACAACGGAGGGCGAACTCTTACGCCCTCCGGACTTTTTGCTATTCCATCCTCCTGCTTCCCATCAAGTAAGATCAGCAAGCCCTGATCCATCCCTCTCGATTATGCACGCCTCTATGCTCTTGGAGCCGCGCCGTCACCAGCGGCTGGCACCAGACGATTGGGGGTTCCTATGAAAGCCAGAGGATGCAAATTCTGGTTCTTTTACCTGCTGATTCCGGCACTGCTTGTCGGACAAGTGCCCAGTTCGAGTCATGTGGTCATTGTGGTGGAGGAAAATCACAGCTACTCGCAGGTCATCGGGAACAAAAATATGCCATTCCTCAATGGCATGGCGGCGAAATATTCGCTGGCTACGCAATACTATGCGAACGTGCATCCCTCAATCGGAAACTATTTCATGCTCACGACAGGCCAGATCATCACGAATGATGATCGTCATGTGCCGATCGTTACGGCGGACAATATCGTGCGCCGCATTCTCACGGCGGGCAAGACATGGAAGAGCTATCTGGAGAGTGTGCCTTCCGTCGGTTATCTTGGCCCTGACAAATTTCCCTACACCCGCGGCCACAATCCGATTTCGTATCTCAGTGACGTGGCCAACAGCAGCGTGCAGCGCCTTCATCTTGTTCCCTTCACTCAGTTTCCCAAAGACCTCACGAATAATGCTCTCCCCAGCTACTCCTTCGTCGTTCCGAACCAGCAGCACAATGGACACAACTGCCCTCCGGGAACTTCGCCGTGCAGTGACTCTTTAATCCTGCGGACAATGGATACATGGTTGAAAAACAACATTGGTCCGCTGCTGAACACTGCCGGATTCCGGCAAAGCGGAATTCTGATTATTGTTTTCGACGAGGGCCGTGGGACAGATAAAGCGCACGGTGGCGGACACGTCGCAACAGTGATCGCGGGTCCGAAAGTAAAGAAGGGTTTCAGGTCAACCCAGTTTGATCAGCACCAGAACGTGCTTCGCACTGTGCTGGATGCGCTGGGAATTCACCATTATCCCGGCAAATCCTCCACGGCCGCCGACATGCACGTTTTTTGACGGGCTGAGAGCTACTGTCCGCGCTGAGAAGATGCTGCTTCCTTCAGGTCGCGGTCCAGAATTCCGCGAAGTTGCTCGACGCTGAGTCCACCTTCAATCTCCTGCCCATTAATGAACATGGTCGGAGTGGCGCTAACGCCCAGAGACTTGCCCTCAGCAAGGGACGATTCGACCTTGCCGGGATCTTGTAGCGCAAGACATGGTTGAAGAGATTCCGGCTTGAGGCCATGCTTCTGACCAATCTCGCGAGTAAGCGCGTCCATTGCGGTGAGATCGCCACCAGCAGCTTTCACCTTTGCGCTTACGTCTTGCTGATGCGTGTGAACGTAATCCGAAAAATCCCAGTATGCGGCCAGGCTCTGGTCGGCCAGGCAATGGGCATCAATGGCTGCACGCATCGCCCAGGGATGAGCTTCCACCAGAGGAAAGTCTTTCATCACGATCCGGACGCGATCGCGATAGTGCACCATGACCTCATTCATCAACGTCACATACATCTTTGCGCAAAACGGACATTGAAAATCGTCATAGACAACCACGGAAACCGTGCCATCCTCGGCTCCACGCCATGGCCGCCCGGAGGTGTCAATGCGGCGCATGTTGCGCGCGTAAGGATCTTCTTTGAGATCAATCTCGGTGATGTAAAGCAGCTTGCTGCCGTCCTGGGCAAGCAGAAAGGTGAGTGTCTTTTTAACGCCATTGGCTTCAATGGACACAGGCAAATTGTCATAGCCGTTGAATTTGCTAACCGAACGCGGACCAAACAATATCTGCGCCTGCGGAGGAACTTCTGTGTAGGCCCTCACCTGGCGTTCTATGCGGCGTTGCAATTCGGAATTCATTGGCGAGGCTTGTTGTGCCATGACTGTGCCCGCCAGGAGAAGAAAGGAAAGAATCCTGATCATGGGATCTGAGCCGCGGGTTTGTTCGCGGACTACTTCCAGAATACATCACATCCGTGCGGATTGAGCGCGCTTTACGGGACAGAAAAGCCCCGGGTTTTCCGGGGGCATGTATTCAAGAATCTTTTAATATCAACTGCCACGCCTATCACGATGAATATCTCGGCGGTCCTTCCTGATACCTCTGTGGTCCTGCCGCGCATCCTTGCGGTCGCCGTGCAGATCCCTTGCGTCACGTCGAATATCTCGGTTGTCCGCCCGCAGATCACGACGATCCCGGGCTGCATCCCGCTTATCGTGATTAATGTCCCGCTGCTCTTTGCGAGCATCAGCCTTGTCGCCGTTCCTTAAGTCGTGATTCCGTTCGCGCCGATCAGCGGAGATGTCACGACGGTCGTGGTTAAGATCGCGCCGGTCATTGTTGCGCTGAACCCGGTCCTCGGTCACGTCGCGCCGGTCACTGCGAATGTCGCGCCGATCCTGCCGCAAATCGCGGCGATCGTTATGAATGTCTTTGCGGTCGCTCCTCAGATCCGCACCGCCGGTCTGAGCCAATGCTGCAGGAACAAGTGTCAGCAGACTCAATGCCAAGAAATGTCCCAGATATCGTCGCATGGTGAAATAGCTCCTTTTCGTTCCCTCCAGGGTTGAAGCCGTCTGGCGATAGTAACCCGAGTTCCTGAAGAAGTTGCGTTAAGAGACCTGCTCTGGACTGCACGCCGATGTTAGAAGTGGCGGAAGTTGAAAACAAAAAATCCGGCACGTTGAACGCGCCGGATCTTGAACCTGGCTTGCTGGTTATCTGGCGGCGACATGAGCATCGGCTTTGCAGCCTGTGAGTTGGCGGGGGTAAAGCAGGAACATATTCGGTGCCACCTTGCGGACGTCCGGCTGTGGTTCAAAGCTCCACTCGCCTGTATGCGTTGTCGCCAACTCAACCCGATAGTAGCCGGCGATCACGTTGTAAACCGCCATGCTCTGCTGCTTTAAGCGGGCGACGAATTTCGGATTTTTCACGCTGAATGTCATGCGCGAGCTGTAGTTCATTACAGAAAGCACCAATCCGCCGCTGTCTCTGGTCAACGGATAAAAATCACTGTCACCCGTGTTGTAGCTGTAATCACCCATGGCATTTTGAACTTGTGCGAGTCCCCATGCCGTTGTGGTCTGGCCTGACAACGCCACATTTTTCGTGCTGACAAGACCCAGAGCGAGCCCAAACATCCTGATATGGTGTTGTTCGAGGGCGCTGGCTACCTCTTTGGCGTTTGTGCCACGATTGCCGCCCAGATCGGCTGCTATGACTACGATTGAATCGCCGGGCTTGGGATCACCAAACAAAGGAAGAGTCTGCATTACCGCGTCGAGCACACCCTGTTCTTTTCCGTGTCTCGATTCGCCATCGGCAGGCAGAGCCGCCTGAAACGCTGACTTCTCTTCGCCAAACTTAACCACGTGCTGCGGTCCACGCGCGGTGACCATGGCCAAGCTGTCCTCCGGCCGCGCTCCATTCACCAGCGTCTCTACGAGTAACCGCTCAGCCTTCAGCGTCTCGGAGGAAAGTCTCTTGCTCGTATCGACCACCAGAACTATGCGTCGCGGACCGCTGTCAAACGTCATGTTCTTGAGCTCAACCGGCGTTTTCCCGGCGTGAACGGAAAAATCCGCAGCGGAAAGTCCATGGAATGATTCGCCGCTCCCATTTATGATTCCGACCGGCACCTCAATGGAATTACATGGTTCGCTTTGGGCCACAGCCATGGCTGACAGGCATGTAAGTACGATTGCCGAGCTCAGGTAGCGCAGGGACATCGAAACACCTCCGGGTTATTCAGGACACTTGGGAGCTGGTTGATTATACAAAACCGAACTGCTGGTTCGGCTTTGAAATCTCGCTCTCCTCTAAACGGTACAGGTACGAAGTTATCAAAATCTGAAAACGATCTAGCTCGGAGTCGACCCGCTGGCAATCACCTTTCGCTCTATTTACGCTCGCCGATAGGACCGATGTCACGAATTTTTAATCTTTCAGCGCCTGTTCGAAACTGCTCAAGAGAGACGATTAGGAATTTTAATCTTTACCAAGGGAGGTCGTTGTCCTCTCGTACACCGGCTACACGATCAACTCCCTCGAGACTTGGCGGTTTTTAGGAATCGAACAGGTTTTTGATGAGAAATGAAAACAAATATAATCGCTTTAAATTCAGCAGTTTAGAGCGTATTTTCAGAGTTCTCGGCCAGCTCTGAGTTACTATGTTTGGGTACTAAAGTAACGTCCAAAGTTAATCATTCAAAGCGCATCTGAAGCGGCGGAAAGCCACCCCCCTTTTCCCGAGTCTCAGTCGCGAATCACTGGATTCTATTTCCCTCTGGACGGGGTTCCGGGACCGAAGGAATGGTGAAAAAGTGAGCTCGAAGGCGGGGTTCAGCTTAACGGAATTGGCTGTGGTGGTGGCGATCATCATGGTCGTGACCGGAGTCTCGCTTCCCAGCATTTCACGCACAGTCGATAACGCCAAATTGACGTCGGCCGCTCAGCAACTGGCAAGCATGTATCGGGCGGGCAGAATACAAGCCACACAAGACAACAGTTATTACCTCCTACCCGTCTTCAATGGCATTCAAGGCTCACAAATCTGTCTTGATCTCGACGGCGACGGCGTCTGCTCGGCAACTGAGCCGCAAGCTGCAATGCCTTCCCGTGTCAGGCTTAGTAATAATGGAATACCCTTGGAGCCCTCGGCAGCCACGCTGGGCTTCACGACAAGCAACCTCACCAAAACTGAGAGCTCGATCAACTACGGCCAGCAGGGCACGTTTGAACCTGGTCTGGCCTGGAATGCCTTGGGACTTCCCTGCTCCCGGCCATCTTCAACTTCTCCATGTTCTCCGGGGATGGCGTGGATTCAGTATTTGCAGTTGCGGCGCACGGGCGGTGAGGTGCTGTATGCAGCGGTCACCGTAAGCCCTACTGGCACTGTTCACATCTGGCATTACAGCGCGGGTAGCTGGTTCTGATGAAACTGCCAATCCAACTCGGAAACAACCGGTCCACTCAAGCTGGCTTTAGCTTGTTGGAATTGACGGTTGCCGTTTCCATTCTGGCAGTGGGCATTCTTGGCGGTATGGGCGTAATCTGTGCTGCGACAGCGAGCAATGGAAATTCCAGGATCAATGCGGCAGCAGCAATGGTGGCGCAAAGTACCATGGAGAAGATCATGGCTGTCCCCGAAAGCGCGGGAGGCCCGGCTGCCGCAACCAGCCTCACGGATTGCTCCGGTAATTCTTTTCCAATGAGCACAGCACCTGGCGGTTCAGCGGTTACAACCGGCCCGTTTTCCGGGGTGGATTACACCCAGCCCGCCGTGCCGAACTATTCCATGCTATACGTAACCTGCTCCGGGCTTAATCTGGATGTTCGCTGGAGAATTGATCCCGGACCTACGCCTTCCACTCAGTTAGTTACAGTGAGTGTCAAAAGCTTGCGTTCGGCGGCGAATCCGGCCGCGGCCCTCGTCCGAAGGTTTACCCTTCACATGCTGCGGGGGAACTGATCATGGCCATCCGTCCGGCGTCGCTCCTTCGTTCGCATGCAGGCCTCTCCTGCAGGCGAACCGCCGGCTTTTCGTTGCTGGAAATGATGATCAGCCTCGCAGTGCTGCTGATTGTCACGGGCGCGGTATTCGAGCAGATCATCCAGATGGAACGGAAATCTGCAGCGGAGGAAGCCAAAATCGATACGGCAGAGCAGGCGCGGGAATTTGTTGACCAGATGGTGCGCGATCTTCACATGGCTGGTTACCCCAACGCTGCAATGTATTCAGCGCCCCTGGACAATACAAGTCCGCTTGTTGCAGCCGGTTTGGTCAGCGTCTCTCCCACGCAGATCATCCTAGAAGGGGATGTGGACAACAACGGCCAGGTAGAGAGCGTGAATGTAGGCTATGTTGCAAACTCGGCCGGGGACCCAAATTGCCCATGTATACGCCGCAGCGCGGTAACGAAGGCTGCCGGTGACCCGCTGGCGCAGCCTGTACAAGCTGCCAATTACAGCGAAACAGGCCACGTAATTCCACCAGGCATAGGGCCGGGCAAATCGGGCGATGATCTGTTCACGTTTTATGATCAGCGTGGCAATCCCGTAATTATTGGCGCAGGAACAGACATCAATAGCAATCCTGATCTCATAAAATCCATCAAGACGGTAAAAATCAATCTGACTCTTCTCACCAGCGAACCCGGAGTCGGTGCTGGCGACGCCGCCCGGACTTCACTTTCGGCGACTGCGAGGCTCGACCAGTGAGAGCAAGAAGCGCGATCTCGAAGAAAGACGCCCAAAGCGGCGCGGCGCTCTTGCTGTGCCTCTTTGCTTTGCTCCTGCTTTCCGCCATCGGAATGGCTCTTTATATTTCTTCAGGAACCGAAGTCAAGATTGCCAGCAATTACGGGAGCAATCTTGACGCGTACTATTCTGCGAAATCCGGCTTACAGGAAGTCCGTGACAGGGTGAGCTACCCTTCGAGCACCGCCGGCCCTGTCGGCGGCTTGGCTGATAAATTGCCTACTGATGTTGCAGGCAATCCCAATGGCGTCTTGTATGTGGTGAATCCCAACGAAACAGTAAATCCTACCGATCCGGCCAGCCGGTATTTCGACGACCAACTGTGCCACGAATACAATTCAGGCGCCGACGCGGGAACAAGATGTGATGTGACGCCAGGAGCGGCAAATTGGTCTCTTGCGCCGCAGAACTTGCTGGAACCTCCGGGCACGCTACCCGCCTTGAAGTGGGTTCGCATCAACATGAAGACGAACCGGTCTGTCGCCCCGAACTATCACGTGGACCAGTCCTCTACCGCGATGGACACTCCGGTCTGCTTTGACGGTGAGACTGAGCAATTATTGCCTTCGGGCGCCACGGGCCTGTGCGACGCCAACGGCATGCAAAACGTGTACATGCTGACCGCACTGGCTGTGACGCCAGGACTGAAAAGCAGTTCCGCGCGCAGGCTGTTACGGTCAGAAGTGGTTGCCCCCGGAATCCGCCCTCCCGGCGCGATTACGATGGATGCTGCAAGTTCCACAGCCCAACTCAGCGACGGCTCGAATATTCCAGCCACGGCGATTGATGGCCGTCCGCACAGGCTCGACGGCACCCTGGCCAGCAATGCCACCTGTTCTGCCGTCGCATCGCTTGCTACAGATAACTCAGCGGCTACATCGCAACTTCAGAATGCGCTCGATACAGCTCGCAGAGGTATTGTCGATCAGGCAAACTCTTCATGCAACGCCGATGGAAGCAGCCAGTCCGGGAAAAATTGCACCTATGGACTCTGGTGGGTAAGAGGAACAGGCAGCACACCACGATTCGTGACAAGCACGTCCACCTCGGGATCAAACAGCGGAACTGGTGGTTCTGGCGAGCATCACGATGGGCAGCATAGCTTGACCAGCAGCGGCACGACTTTGTGCGACTCAAGCAATGCGAGCTGCTATACCCATCTGGACCTCTCCGCACCTCAGTTGTTTGCGGTGTCCAATCCATTTTCCTCGACGTTCTCCGCGTCCTCGTCGCCGTTCGTCGGTGGATCCGGAAACCAGAGTTCGGGTTCCATGTACCAGTCAGCCCTCACGAGTACATATCCCAACGAGATTTCTGCATTGAGCGCCTTGGCCAAGGCGAGCGTGGGGCAGTCCAATTACTTTGAAGTGTCTCCTGCGAGCCTGGCTCCAAGCTACGGGACTCAGAGTGCACCAGCGATTGTCAAGATAGTAAACGCCAGCAGTTTGATCTTGCAGAGCCCGCAGACCCTCACCGGTTATGGCCTGCTGCTGGTTCCGAACGATCTGGAAATCAACGGCGGAACCCTCAACTGGACCGGCATCGTTCTGGTGCAAGCCCAGGCGGGTAGTTCATCCGGGACCGCGCAGTTCACGGTGACAGCCGGCGGGGGCTTCATCAATGGCGCGTTGTTGCTGCAATCGGCAGGCTCATCAACCGCCAACTTGATCTCAACTGTGCCAAGCACTTCTTCCAGGCCGGTGTCGTTCAGCATCCTGTATAGCTGCGA
>Ga0134125_10007559_pt1 | contig 12255 bp, 12 predicted proteins | sample KB31751_FD_96464 | JGI IMG/M metagenome (GOLD analysis project Ga0134125, IMG submission 96464) | Terrestrial soil microbial communities with excess Nitrogen fertilizer from Kellogg Biological Station, Michigan, USA - KB3-175-1 | ecosystem: Environmental > Terrestrial > Soil > Unclassified ... | reverse complement strand
CCGGGACCGGGGCGGGGGCCGGCTCGGCCGCGTGCTCGGCTGCGTGGCCGGCTGCCGGGGCATCGGGCGGGAGGGCAGGGGTCGCCGGAGGTGGTGTCGAAGGGGGCATACGTTAGACATTAGACGTCTGATGTTTCGAGGAGGACATTTTGTGACGGCTTTCTCCTTCCGCCCCGCCTATGCTGGGGCCATGTCCTTCACCACCTGCGACCTGTACGACGACGACGAGACCCTGCAATCCCTCTCCCTGCCCCTGCAGGACCTGGGCGGCCGGAAGCGCTTTGCCGGTCCCGTCCGCACCGTGCGCTGCCACCGCGACAACGGGCTGGTCAAGCAGCTGCTGAACACCCCGGGCGACGGTGCCGTGCTGGTCGTCGACGGGGGCGGAAACCAGGAGTCGGCGCTCATGGGCGACATGATCGCCGCCGCGGCCGTTGCCAACGGGTGGGCCGGCGTCGTCATCCACGGCGTCATCCGCGACCGGGTCGCCCTGGCCGGCCTGGACCTTGGCGTCAAGGCGCTGGGTTCGAACCCGCGCAAGTCGGCCAAGGCCGGGGCCGGGGAGGTCGACGCCGTCGTCGAGTTCGGCGGGGTCTCCTTCCGTCCCGGTGCCATGCTCCACGCCGACGAGGATGGGGTCCTCGTCGACTCCTGACCGGGACGGGGCCGGACCTGACCAGTGGCCCACCCGGGGCCGGCCGGTGCGCTTCCCCGATTCGGTGCAGGCGGGACACGTTCGGTAGTTTGGTGGGGGCTGCACCGGCAGCCATCCGGCGAAAGGGGATCCATGCGCACCGCAGCGGCACCCCTGCGCCTCTGGCGCTCAGCGGCGGTGACCACCACCGTGCTCTGCCTGGCCGCAGCGGCCCACGTCCTCGGTGGCGGCCCGCTGCCCGCCCTGCCCGTGCTGGTCCTGCTCGGCGCGCTCATCAACGTGCCCGTCACGCTGCTGGCCGGCCGACGTCTGGGGATGCGGACACTGCTCGCCTTCCTGGGGGCGGGCCAATGGGGACTGCACCATGCCTTCGCCTGGTTCGCGACGTCCCCGACCTGCACGGGCGGCTCCGGGCACCAGGGCGCAGGCCACCTGCACCATGGCCCCACCGTCGTCGCCTCCTGCGTGCCCGGTGGCGGGACGATGGCCCATGCCCATCCCGGCGGAGGGGAACTGCCGATGCTGGCGGCCCACGTGCTGGCGATCGCGCTCACCGCCTTCGCCCTCTCCCGGGGTGAGGACGCCCTCTGGCTGCTGGTGGCCTGGCTCCGGCCCCTGGCCGGGGTGCCCGGCGTCCCCGTTCTGGCCGCTCCGGCGCCGCGCCTGCAGGCCATCCGCGCCCTGCCGGTGCTCCGGACCCGCTGCCCGGCGCGGGCCGATCGGCTCCGTGGCCCCCCGACGTCGTCCTTCCCGGCCCCCGCCGTTTCCTGAAGCAGGCGGGTCCGCACCGGGACATGACCGACCGGACGGCTGTGCCGCCGGTTTCCCGAACCACCCCTCCTACGGCCGCGCCCGGCGCGGCCCCTGCACCCCCGCAAAGGAAACCCCATGACGACGAAGAACACCGCCCCCGCACGCCACCGCCTGCTCACCACTGCCGCCGCTGCGGCCGCCACCGCCGGGCTGATGGTCCTGGGCACCGGCATCGCCTCGGCCCATGTGACCGTCAACCCGAACAAGACCGCCGAGGGCGCCTACGCGCACGCGACGTTCAGCGTGCCGAACGAATCGGACACCGCGAAGACCGACCAGCTGACCGTGGCCCTGCCCGAGGACACCCCGTTCACCTCGGTCAGCGTCCAGCCGGTGGAAGGCTGGACCGCGACGGTCAAGCACGACACCCTGGACGAGCCGGTCACGGTGCACGGGACCAAGGTCACCGAAGCCGCCACGTCCATCACCTGGAAGGCCGACAAGGCCCACCAGATCGGCCAGGACGAGTTCCAGACGTTCACCGTGTCCCTGGGGACGCTGCCGGCTGCGGGAACCGAGGTGGTCCTGCCCGCGTCCCAGCACTACACCGACGGTTCGGTGGTGAAGTGGGATGAACCCGCCGGCACCGATGGCCGGGAACCGAAGCACCCCGCCCCCGCATTCACCACGACGGCGGCACCAACCGAGTCCGGCGATGCCCAGCACGGCGGCGAATCGTCGGACGCGGCGCAGGCATCGGAGGCGGATACCTCCACCGGCGGCGGAACCGGTGTCGCCGCGCTGTGGATCGGGGTGGCCGGCCTGCTGGTCGGCGCCATCGCCCTGGTCCGCACCTTTGGCAGCAGCCGCAAGAACTGACGTCCATCTCCGGAGTGTGGCCCGCCGTCCCGCGGCGGGCCATCCTCCCCCACGAAAGCCGAACGATGAACCACCACACCACCCGGCGCGGCCTGCGCCGACCGGCCGTACGCGGCACGTCCTTGCTGGCGGCAGTGCTCCTGGCGCTGCTCGTCCCGATCGGGGCGGCCAGCGCCCACGACAACCTCATCTCCACCAACCCCGACGCCGGTTCCACGGTCGAGAAGATGCCGAAGGACATTGCGATGACCTACGACAACATCCCGATCGCCATGGGATCGGAGATCCACGTCGTGGATGCCGACGGCACGAACTGGGCCACCGGCGAAGCGACCGTCACCAACCGCGTCGTCAAGCAGGCGGTCCAGCCCGGCACCCCCGCCGGGACCTACACCGTGCAGTGGCGCGTCGTGTCCTCCGACGGGCACCCCATCCAAGGGGAGTTCAGCTTCACCACCCGCACCGGGGCCAAGCCCGGGGCGGCCACGCCCCCGGCCGATCCCGGCGTCTCCTCCGCCGCTGAACCCGCGGGGCAGGGCATTCCGCCGTGGATCATCCCCTCCGGGGTGGCCGTGCTAATCCTCATCGGCGCCGGCATCGCCATCTTCTGGCGGCGCATCGGCACGGACTGAACCGGTCCGGGACCGGCTTAGGCGTTCCAGAGTCCGTAGGAGTCGGCGAGGTCGGCGATCTTCTGGGCGCGCGCCAGACGCGGCAGGTAGGAGCCGTCGCCGACCGCGGCACCGGCCGCGTGCGCCTCGAGCAGCTCGTGGGCCCAGGAAAGTTCATCGGTGCTGGGCGACAGCCCCTTGTTGATGTCCTCCACCTGGGCCGGCGAGAGGCTCAGCTTGCCGGTCATGCCCATCGAGGCGGTGACGCGGCAACCGGCGTGCACGTCCTCGGGATCCGCCGCAGCGGCGGCCGGGCCGTCGATGGCGCCGGGGAGCTGGCCGACACGGGAAGCGACCACGAGCTTGCCGCGGGCGTAGGCCAGCGCCATCGGGTCCTCGGACACGCCAGTGTCCTTGCGGAAGTCATTGGTGCCGAAGGCCAGGCGGAAGGTGCCCGGGGCGGAGGCGATCGCCGTGGCGTTTTCGATGCCGACGGCGGATTCGATCAGGGCCAGGACCGGCGTACCGGCCTGCAGGCGCATGGCGGTGTAGGTGACCTGCTCGGGCTTCTCCGTCATGGCCAGCATGACCCCGCGCAGGCCCTTCGTCTTGGACAACGCGGCCAGGTCGTCGGCCCAGTAGTCGGTCTCGATGCCGTTCACGCGCACCCAGGCGGTCATGCCGGTGGACAAGGCCTCGACGACGGCGTCGCGGGCAGCCGCCTTGTCGGCGTCCGGGACGGCCGCTTCCATGTCGAAGATGACGGAGTCCGCTTCGGAGGCCAGTGCCGCGGCGTACGTCTCGGGCTTGGAGGCGTTCACCAGGAGCCACGAGCGGGAGAGTTTGGCGGGCAGGGACGCGGCGCGGCGGTTGCGAAGGGACATACCCCCCACATTACCGAGTCTGCGCCCCGGCGTTCCACCGCCGTCGTGCCGGTCACACAGCGCCGGGCGACGGGACCGGCCAGCCGTGTGTCCGGAGATCTTGCGGCACAGGCTGCCCGGCGAATAGGCGGTCGTGGCCAACCCGCTGCAGGGTGGAGGGGATCCTCTTGTTGAACTCGAGATAGCTGTCGGGTAGGTGCCCGTTGGTAACGTTGACCCCGTCGATGCCCGCCTGCTCCCAGCCCCCCCAGCTGATCGGCGGGCTCCGCTGGTCCAACGGGGGTCGGACGTCGTCCTGCAATGGACATGTACTTGACGGGTGCGGGCGGCGTGGCGGGGCCGGGTGCGGGCCGGGCCCGGACCCAAAAGGTTGTGCAGCCCCGGGGGGCATGCTTGACTGCGAACCGCGTGGGGATGCCCCCATTCCGAGATTCGCTGGAGGTACCAATGTCCAATCGACGTCAAGCGGACCAGGGCTCCGGGGCGGCCGGGAGCACCGCCGCCGAGAAGGATGCCGCGCCCCACCCGGACGACTCGCGCAAGCCGACCGCTCCTCCCCAGCTCTCGGGACGGGCGTGGAAGTACATCTTCAAGCGCACCATCGCGGAATTCTCGAAGGACAAGTGCACCGATCTGGCTGCCGCCCTGACCTACCACGCGGTCTTGTCGATCTTCCCGGCCCTGCTGGCGCTGGTGTCCCTCCTGGGCGTGGTCGGGCAGGCCGAATCCACGGTGAAGACGATCATGCAGATGATCGAGGGGGTCGCCAGCCCCCAGGTCGCCGACGCGCTGCGGCAGCCGATCGAGCAGCTGGCCAGCGCCCCCTCCGCCGGGCTGGCCCTCGTCGTCGGCCTGTTGGGCGCCTTGTGGTCGGCCTCCGGCTACGTGGGCGCCTTCGGACGGGCCATGAACCGGATCTACGAGGTCGACGAGGGCCGCCCGTTCTACAAGCTGCGTCCGCTGATGCTGCTGGTCACGCTCATCATGCTCCTGCTGGCCGTGGCGATGGCGATCCTGCTGGTCGTCTCCGGTCCGGTGGCCCAGGCCATCGGGGACGCCGTCGGCCTCGGGGAGACCGCGGTCCTGGTGTGGAACATCGCCAAGTGGCCCGTGCTGGTGCTTTTCGCCGTCGTGCTCATTGCCCTGCTCTACTACGGGACGCCGAACGTGAAGCAGCCCAAGTTCCGGTGGCTCAGCCTCGGGTCGTTCCTGGCGCTGGTGATCCTGGCGGTCGCCACCCTCGGGTTCTTCTTCTACGTCTCGAACTTCGGGAACTACAACAAGACCTACGGTGCCATCGGCGGCGTCATCGTGCTGCTGCTGTGGATCTGGATCGCCAACCTCTCGCTGCTGCTGGGCGCGGAGTTCGACGCCGAAATGGAGCGTGGACGCGAACTGCAGGGCGGGCTCCCCGCGGCCGAATCAGTGCAGCTGCCCCCGCGCGACACCGCCGCGAGCGACAAGCGCGGGCTGAAGGAGGAGCGCGTCGTCGAGCAGGGCCGCGCGCTGCGCCGCGCCAGCCGGAAGGACGGCCGGGGTGGCGACGAGGACGGCAGCCGGGACGGGGACCGGGACGACGGGCGACGCTAGCGCGCCAGCTTCTTCAGGTTCACCGTCGGGTCGGCCAGCGCCGCGGGATCGACGCGGATGCGCCGGTCGATGATGCGGCGGGCGGCCCGCACGGCCAGTCCGCCGTCGATGGCCGCGCAGCCGACCAGGTAGCCCGCGGCATCCAGGCGGAAGGCGATGGCCGGGGCGCCGTCGGCCTCCCGGATGACCGTGGTCCCCGGCTCCGTCATCGAGCCGACGCCTTCGACGTGGACCCCGTGGCGGTCCGACCAGAACCAGCTGGCCCCCCGGGCCGGGGGCTCGGCTCCGGCGATGGCGGCCGCAGCGGCGTGGCCGGAGTTCATCGCGCTTTCCCAGTGCTCGGCCCGGCGCCGCAGGACGCCGTCGGTGCCGCGCACCCGGGCGGCGTCCCCGACGGCGTAGACGCGCCGGTGGCTGGTCCGCTGTCGGTCATCGACGATGATGCCGCCGTCGGTTTCCAGCCCGGCGGCCTCGGCGAGGGCCGTGTTGGCGGTGATGCCGACGCCGACCAGGACGGCATCGGCCCGGAGAACGCGCCCGTCCTCCAGGGTGACTGTGTGCCCGTCCGCGTCGCGGGTGATGGCCGTCGGGATCCCGGTGACGGCCTCCAGGCCGCGTTCGGCGTGCATGTCGTGCAGCCGGCGGGCCAGGTCCGGCCCCACGGCGGGCACCAGGGGCGGGTCGACCGGGTCGATGAGGACCACGTCGGCGCCCAGATCACGGGCGGCCGAGGCGGCCTCCGCCCCGATGAGCCCTGCACCGATGACGGCCAGCCGCAGTCCAGGGCGCAGGGAGGCGCGCAGCCGGTCCGCATCGGCGCGGGTGCGCAGTTCCAGCACGGTGTCCAGGTCGCCGCCGGGGATGGCGAGCCGGCGGGCGGTGCCGCCGGTGGCCAGGACCAGCACGTCGGCCTGCAACACGCTCCCGCCGACCAGGTGGGCTTCCCCGGCGTCCGGGTCGATGGCGGCCACGGTGCCGGTGGTGATGGCGACGTCGTGCTCTCGGCACCATTGGTCGTCGGCGAGCAGGATGCCGGTCCGGTCCGTCTGTCCGAGCAGGTAGGCCTTGCTCAGGGGCGGGCGGTCGTAGGGCAGGCCCTCGGGGTCGACGAGGCGCAGCGCCCCGGTGTGGCCGAGTGCGCGCAGCTGCCGGGCCAGGGAGAACCCGGCCAGTCCGCCGCCGACGACCAGGACCGAGGGCCCGGTTCCGCCGTCGCCCTGGCCGTCGTTCGGGCCGTCGTCCGGGGCAGTGGCCGGATCCGCGGCCGGATCCCGTGCGGTGCCGTGCTCGTGCGGGCCGGCACCGCTCATGCCCGGTTCGCCGGCTTGGACTGCCCGTGGACCTGCTCGATGACCTGCAGCGTGGCCAGCGCATCGGCCGGATCCACCGGCACCGGCGCCTCCCCGTGGACGGCGGCGGCGAAGCCGCGGTAGAACGCCGGGTAGTCCCCGGTCTCCGCGGGCACCGGCTCTAGGGAACCGGGCACTCCCAGCCTGCCCCATTGCCCGCGGGGCACCTGGCCGAAGCCGGCATCCCGGGGTGAGGCCCCGCCGTCGAGCGCTGCCTCCTGCCGGTCCAGGCCCCAGACGTCGAAGCCGGCCCGGGTGCCCAGCACGCGGAATCGGGGCGCGGGGACGGCAAAGTGCAGGCCGGCCGAGAGGTGCGACCAGACCCCGGAGTCGTGCCGGAGGGCCACGAAGGCGTCCTCGTCGGCATCGGAGGGACCACCGGAGACCCGCCGGGTATGCCCGTGGACCTCGGCCGCCGGGCCGAACAGGGCCAGCGCCTGGTCGATGACATGGGTGCCCAGGTCGAAGAGGACGCCCCCGCCGCCGGCGAGGCCCGCCGTGTCCTTCCAGTCCCGCAGCCCGGCCGGCTTCCAGCGTTCGAACCGCGATTCGAAGGTGAGCACCTCGCCCAGCGAGCCGTCCGCCACCAGCCGGGACACCGTGAGGAAGTCAGCATCCCACCGGCGGTTCTGGAAGACCGAGAGCACGACGCCGGCCGCCGCGGCGGCGTCGATGACCTCGCGCGCCTCGGGGGTGCTGGTGGCGAAGGGCTTGTCGACCACCACGTGCAGGCCGTGGCCGATGGCCGCCAGGGCCAGGGCAGCGTGCGAGGCCGGAGGGGTGGCGAGGACGACGACGTCGAAGTCGGCGGCCCGGGCCCAGAGGGCGTCGGCATCGGGCAGTATGGCCGCGCCGGGATGGGCGGCGGCGGCCTGCGCGGCGCGTTTGGGGTGGCCCGTGACGATCGCCTCTAGCGAGTAGGCGGCGTCCGCGGCGATCAGCGGGGTGTGGAAAACACGGCCGGACAGGCCGAATCCCAGGACGGCGGTGCGCAGTGGCGGACGCGGGTTCACGGCGGCTCCTTCGGGGCGGATACAGCCACACCCTACCAATCCGGCTGACCCATCCGGCAGACTCATCCGGCCCCGGCCCGTAAGCTGGTGCCCAGGCTCCGGCGGCCGTGCCGCCATACGTCGAGGAAAGGGATGCACATGTCCATGGACCCGCAGCAGAACCCGACACCCCAGCAGGACCCCCGCGATCCCGCGGAGGGCGACCTCGTGGGTGGGGCCGTTTCCGGGCGCCCCGGCGCGGAAACCACCCGCGGTGGTGTCGGGACCGGCGCCGGAACCGGGACCAGCTCCGGAACCGGGACCGTGGCCGGACGCCCCGAGCCGGGCCGGGCGCCGGCCGAGGACCCGATGCGCGTCACCCGCAGCGGGGTGATGTGGACAGCCACCGTATTGGCACTGGTGCTGCTGGTCCTGCTGATCATCTTCATCGCGCAGAACACCAACACGGTCCCGCTGCAGTACTTCGGGATGCAGGGCACCGTGCAGCTGGGGCTGGCCCTGTTCGTCGCGGCCGTCGGCGGCGGCATCGTCGTGGCCATCGCCGGTGCGGCCCGGATCATCCAGTTGCGCTCCATCGCCCGCAAGGGCAAGGCGAAGGCCCGGCCGAAGAAGCGCTAGCGGGCCGTGGCCCAGGCGGTGATCGCCACCGTTCCCCCGTCGACGATGTCCAGCCCCAACCTCTCGCCCGCGCCGTTCACGGGCAGGCGGGTCCTGTCGGCCCCGGCATAGGGGGCCACCAGGAGCGTGCCCGGGGTCGTCGAACCGGCCGGCGCCAGTCGACGGCGATCCCGCCCAGCGCCCAAACACCGCCGAGGAGGGCGGCCGCGACTACCGTGCACGCCCAGATCCCGTAGAACACCGGCCCCCGGGCGGCGGCACGCGCCCACCTGGAGGCGGCCGGGAGCAGGACCAACAGGATCGAGCCGAGCACCAGCGCGGCGGCGAGGGGAACCAGGTACTGCCAGGGTCCGGCGGACGCGCCGACCCAAAGTGGGCCGGTATCCGGCAGCAGGGGCCGCAGCCCGGCCACGAGCGGGCCGTTCGAGGCGGAATGCAGGACCTCGTTGACGGCCGTGGAGACCAGCCACAGCAGGACGGCCCCGAGCGCCGCAGCGAGGGGCCGGCAGCTGCCCGGTGGTGGTCAGCCCGCGGGATAGGGATGGTCGCGCAGCAACCCCGCCAGGTAGGCCGTGTTCCGGGCGGCGGTGCGGGTGGCGCTGGCCGTGGCTTCCGGGGTCTCGTCCAGGTCCTGGTAGTCGGTGGCGTGCATCGCCTCCCCGACCCAGTAGGTCGCCCCCTGCCCGGCCACGGTGAACCCGACCTCGCCCAGCCCCTGCGACAGGTCGGCCACGACGTGGTGGGCCCCGTCCTCGTTGCCGACCACGGCGACCATGGCCACCTTGTCGAAGAGGAGGGGACGACCCTGGTCGTCGGTCTCCGAGAGCTCGGCGTCCAGCCGCTCCAGCACCTGCTGTGCCGGGCTGGCTGGATGTCCAACCCAGATGGGGGTGGCGAGGACCAGGATCTGGGAGGCGAGCAGCTTCTCGCGGATGGCCGGCCATTCATCCCCGGCGCCCATGTCGGTCTTCACGCCGGGCTTCACGTCGTGGTCGACGATCCGCAGCACCTCGCTGTCCACGCCGTGCGCGGCCAGCTCCGCGGCAACCTGCCGGCCCAGCAGTTCGCTGCTGGAATGCTGGGGCGAAGGGGTGAGCGTGCAGACGAGGACCAGTGCCTTGAGCGGTTCGGAAGCCATGGCGCCACTCTGCCCCTGCCCCCGGCCCGCGGTCCAGTGGTTGGGTGTCCAGCCGGGGTGACCAGAGGACACGCCCAGCCGGGGTGTCCACCGGCGGCGCGGCCCGGCTGCCGGCCGTTGTCGGCGTCTTCCCACCAGTGGATGATGGGGGCATGTGGTTCGGTTGGATCGAATTCGACCTGTTGCTCGGCGACGTGCACTCCCTGAAGGCCAAGCGGTCGGTGGTCCGTCCCCTGCTGGCCGAGGTGCGCCGGCGCTTCGACGTTTCCGTGGCGGAGACCGGCCAGCAGGACCTGCACCGCCGGTCCTCCGTCTCGGCCGGGCTGGTCGCCGCGGATGCCGCCCACGTCATCGAGGTGCTCGACGGGATCGAGCGGCTGGTCGCCTACCGGCCGGAGGTGGAGCTGCTCAGCGCCCGGCGCCGGATGCACTCCGCCGACGACGACTAGCCCACACCACCCTCACCAGCGCGACGCGCGGGCGCGGCACCCCAGGTGCCCGGCCCGCGCGTCGTGCCCGGTGCTACTGCCCGGACGCTGCGGCCACCGCCGCGGCGACTGCGTCGGCGACCCGCGGATCCAGCGGGGAGGGGACGATGAAGTCCGGTGCCAGGTCCTCGGCGGCCAGCTCGGCGATCGCCCGGGCGGCGGCGATCTTCATCTCGCTGGTGATCCGGCGGGCACCGGCGTCCAGGGCCCCGCGGAAGATGCCCGGGAAGGCGAGCACGTTGTTGATCTGGTTCGGGAAGTCGCTGCGCCCGGTGGCGACGACGGCCGCGTGCCGTGCCGCGACGTCGGGCATGACCTCCGGGTCCGGGTTGGACAGGCCGAAGATGATGGCGTCCTCGTTCATTCCGGCGAGGTCCTCTTCGGGGACGGTGGAGGAGGAGACGCCGACGAAGGCGTCGGCGCCGTCGAGGGCCTCGCGGACCCCGCCCATGATGCCGTCGCGGTTGGTGATGGCAGCGTACTTGGCCTTGATCGGGTTCAGGTCGTCGCGGTCGCGGTGGATGACGCCCTTCGAGTCCAGCAGCACCACGTCGCCGACACCGACTTTGACCAGGATGTCGGCGATGGCGATACCGGCGGCCCCGGCCCCGGAGACGACGACGCGCAGGTTGGCCAGCTGCTTGCCGACCACGCGGGCGGCGTTGGTCAGGGCGGCCAGGACGACGACGGCGGTGCCGTGTTGGTCGTCGTGCATCACCGGGCAGTCGAGGGCCTCGATGAGCCGCTCCTCGAGTTCGAAGCAGCGCGGGGCGGAGATGTCCTCGAGGTTGACGGCCCCGAAGCTGGGACGCAGGCGGATGAGCGTTTCGATGATCTCGTCGACGTCGGTGGTCTCGAGCACCAGCGGGATGGAGTTCAGGCCGCCGAAGTTCTTGAACAGCGCGGACTTGCCCTCCATGACCGGCAGCGAGGCGGCGGCGCCGATGTTACCGAGGCCCAGCACGGCGGTGCCGTCGGAGACGACGGCGACCAGGCGGGAGGCCCAGGTATGGGTGGCGTGCTTGGCGGGATCGGCGGCGATGGGACGGGATACCTGGGCGACGCCGGGCGTGTAGGCGATGGAGAGGGCGCGCTTGGAATCGAGCGGCATGGTGGATTCGACGGAGAGCTTACCGCCCTCGTGGGCGGTGAAGATATCTGCCTCGCTGATGGGCGCGCTCGTCGCGGGGGTCGTTGCGGGGGTGGTCACGGTGGACATGGGGATGCTCCTGGAGAAAGTCAGCTGATCGGGACGCGGGCATGGCACGGTTTCCGCGGGGTGCGCGCCGGTGCGTCAGTGCGCGTGCGGCGGGCAACCTGCCCTGCTCTGCGGAGGCCGGCCAGGGGTGGTGGCTCGCGGCGCTTGCGCAGTGGTCAGTACTTTCTTTAGACCGTTGCACCCACAGTAGGGCATCGGGCCGGTCCACCCAACCTCCGGCGGCGAACTTTACGCCCGCTCCACCGCCGGGCCCACCGGGTCCGCCGCCGTGCCGTGGGCGTCGAAGGCCCTCGTGTTGGCGAGTACGGGCAGCGAGGCGCGAGCCGCGTCGAGGTCCGCGAGATCGAGGTCGACGACCGTCAGCGAAGGCCCCGGTTCGCTGGCGGCCAGGGTCTGGCCCAATGGGGAGATGACGGCACTGTGTCCGACCCCCAGCGGCGCGGTACCGGTGGCCGGCCGTCCGCTGGCGGCGGGGTCGGCCTGGTCGCAGGCGATGACGAACGTGGTGGTGTCCAGCGCGCGGGCCCGGATGAGGGCGTCCCATTGCGCGGCCTTGCCGGGGCCGTCGCCCCACGACGCGCAGACGATGTTCACGGCCGCCCCGGCGGCGGTGGTGGCGCGGTAGAGGTCGGGGAAGCGCACGTCGTAGCAGGTCGACAGGCCGAAGACCGTGCCGGCGACCTCGAAGGTGGCGATCGAGTCCCCGGCGGTCACGGCGTCGGATTCGGCGAAGCCGAAGGCATCGTAGAGGTGGATCTTGTCGTAGCTGGCCTCCACGCCGGGCCCGGTGGCGAGCAGCGTGTTGCGGACCCGGTGCCCCTCGCCGGGGGTGAACATCCCGTGCACGGTGGTGATTTCGAGCTCGGCGGACAGGGCGCGGATGCTGTCCGCCCAGGGTCCGTCCAGCGGCTCGGCGACCTCGGTCAGCGGGTTCCCGAATGCGCACATGGTCGCCTCGGGGAAGACCACGACGGCGGCCCCGGCCTCGCGGGCGCGGGTTGCGTGGTCGCGGACGAGCCCGAAGTTCGCGTCCTGGTCCGCCGTGGAATTGATCTGGG
>Ga0134125_10007558_pt1 | contig 12257 bp, 19 predicted proteins | sample KB31751_FD_96464 | JGI IMG/M metagenome (GOLD analysis project Ga0134125, IMG submission 96464) | Terrestrial soil microbial communities with excess Nitrogen fertilizer from Kellogg Biological Station, Michigan, USA - KB3-175-1 | ecosystem: Environmental > Terrestrial > Soil > Unclassified ... | reverse complement strand
TTACATAAAGTTTAATAAGATATACTTTGTATAGAAGGCATGACAAAAATCATATCTGTTTCATTGGATGAAGAAGCAGAGAATAAACTTAACAAGATTGTTGAGAAGCTTGACAGGTCTGTTTCGGACTCTGTTAGAAAAATCATCCAGGAGTATAAGCTTTGACACCAGAAGAAAGAATCCACGAATTAAAGATCAGACAAGTATTCTACGGTTCATCCATGGTTGTCAAGCTTAACTCTGTAAACGGATATTGGCATTACAAAGTATTCGCCTGGATAGGTCAAACTAATATTGACAATAAGACTCTAGTCCTTGAAGGCAGATACAACGGTGAAGATCCCGTTGATTTGATTCAGGCTGCAATACTTCAACTTGGCCTTAAGAAGCTAAAGTGTGGGAGACCGATATGTTAGCTAACTGTTTTCTAAGGAGGTTAACGAACTAATGCCAAATACTTGCCAAGCTAATTGTGCATTATCAAGAGAGCAATATTTAGCATTATTAGAAATATGTCAAAAGAAAAACATTACAGTACATAAGGCAATAAAGACAGCAGTATTGACATTTTATAAGTTACCTATTACTGATCCTAAGAAACATAACTCAATGGATTTAAAACAAAAAATTGCAGAGTTGAAAAAGGAGATGGCCTCATGAACGTTCTATTGAAAGAGTTAATGGATAACTGGCAGGATAGAGTAAGCCTAGATTCTCAAAGTGTCGGTGAGAATTGGTATCATATTACTGTAACACAAGATGAAAAGAATGAGATTGCAAAAGCATTACTTACTTATACTCAGATTCTAATAACTAAGAAGCAGATAGAAGAAGAAATAGAAAAGAATACACCAGTAAATTCTAGGGTTGGTGGAATAGATGATTTAAAGGATGAACTATATTATCTAACAAAACTTACCACTTACCAAAATGCACAGAGGTCGAGAAGCTAATGAAACTTAAACAGATTGAACATATTTGTCTTGCATTTGGATTTGCAATAATTACTGGCCTGATGACTTATGCTTTATCAGATGTGAACACTTCTGCTTATCTATTCCAGAATAAAGATCCAAAGATGCAACAAGCTTTCTGCGTATTCTTTTTTGCTGTGCTGTTGGGAGTCTTTGCAGTTCACACATCAAATAACTTTATCAATTATTTCAGAGATAGAAAGGAACCAGCTAACATTTCACAGAAGGAGTCCACGAAATGATGCGATGTGCTTTACCTGAACTTGTGATAGGTGATATTTTTATTGTGAAATATAAAAAGGATATCAAGGTTTTTGAGTTAAATGATATCGCATTATGGGAAGAACTGCAAGTAATCAAGACTGTTGATATATATGAACATCGAATGAGATATCTTCCAAGAAAAGCAGATAAAATAAAGTTCAAACAAATTAAAGACAAAGCAAAGTTTACTTTAAAACATGGTGATATAGTTACGGTTCAATGTAGAAAAGACTCAACACCATATCAAGTAAGAGTAAGGTCAGGCTGGAAGAATCCTGAAATAATTGGACAAGTACATTTCCAAAAGATGATGAACCCTACAGGAGTGTTTCGTTAACATGATTACTGAGAGGTCTGGAAGCCAATGACTTGTAATCGACCTAATTGCTCTCATAAGAAAATCAAAGTAGAAATGTTAGAATGTGATTTAAGAAAGACAGTCGGTGATGTCTTTGAAGGCATCCTAAAAAATCATCTTAATGACACTTCATCGAAGGAGTCTGGAAAGTAATGGTAGAAAATAAAAGTTATACATGTGATAGGTGTGGACAAGTGTTTATCACTGATGATAAACCTAGTTACAAAATAATGTCATTGTCTCAATTACAAAACTTTCAAAAGATGGCTGACGATAGTGGTTCTAATATTGCAGTTATTGTGTTTAGATATACTCGCTTAGGTCTTGATCTGTGTACAGATTGCAATAAACAATTAACTGTTTGGTTAGAAACAAAACCCAAGGTGCTTAACCCATGACTCTCGTAGACAAACTTTTGAGGATGTCTATATGAAACTCTTTGTTGTGTATGATATTCCTGAACATTGTGGTCATGAAGTAATAGATAGAATATTCTTAGATAAAGATGAAGCACAGTTATACTGTGATAAAGTAAATCAAGAATGGGCTAATAATTGGTCTTACTGGAACGGATCTCAATGTGCAGTTGATATGAAAACTAAAGAGTTCAAGAATAACGTAATCGAAGATTTTCATGGTGATTGTGATGTTTGTGGTTATAGATGTATATGTAATCATAAGAAGATATGGAAAACCGAAGAAGAATATCATGCTCATTGGGATAAGATAAAGTCTGAACGCTTATCGACACAGTCGCAATCTGGTAAGCTAGGAGAAAATGAATAATGTTTGATTATCTATCTTATTTACTTGGTCTTGGTATGGGATTAGTGTCAAGCCCTTTTCTTATATGGTGTATTTATAAAATAATAAAACGAGATGTGAAAATCACATTTACCAAAGGTGAAGACCGTCAATGAGTGCTGAATCTATATTCGGATTTACACGAACTGATAAAGTAGGGTTAATCTGTTTATTCGTTGGTGGTATTGGATTTCTCTATAATTACTCTGGAACCTTAGTACATTTTCTAAATGGCGATTTTCAACACCTTGACCAACCTGCTTTACTATCTCCCTTCTTATCAATTGTAATTCTAATTACTTGTACATTAGGAACCTTTCTAACAATGAGATGGTTAATGACTACGGAGGATTGTTTCTAAATGTTCGTTAACGCTTTAGGAGAGCAGTAAGCTAATCTAACTTCTTAAATACATCCTCAACACATTCGCCCAAATGATTAGTAGAAATGATGCAGCTTGTACAGGTCGCAATCGGTATTGTAGTGACTATCCTAGTCATTATAGCCCTGTTCAGCGTTTTCCCAACAGTTGTAGGTAACTTCAACTGTCCAGCAACAATCTCAACTACAAACACTAACGCAACCACAGTAAACGCTTGGATTACAGGATGTAACACGATTCAGACACAGACAACAATCGTTCCAACCTTGCTAGCTTTGGCAGTAATCATAGCCGTACTAGTAATCTTGGCAAAGATAATGACCTAGAAATAGGCATATCTCCTTCTCTTTTTCAATTTTGGCAATACCACGATTTTATATATTAGTAAAATCAAAATAAGTTGATTAGATGCTTAATAATGTCATACAAAAAGAACATGAGCTAGTCTGTTCTGGGTGTGGCTGTGTTCTTGGAACTGTCAATGAAGATATTCAAGAAAGGTCTGAGGAAATTAATGTAAAATCTATCAATGTCCAACTTTTAGGTTCTGCATTAAACAAGAACTGGAAATATTCAATACAGAGTACAAGGCAGCAACTTTATGAAGATAATGTACTAAAATCTTTACAAGGTGTTTGTAACAAATATGCAATACCTGAAAGATTCGCCCAAGAAACATTCAATATTTTGAAAAAGAAAAATCGTGGATTTAGGTCAGAGAAGGAACCGATAAAGCAATTGTTAAAAATTCTTGCTAAAGACGAAAACTATCTGTATATTCACAAATACCGAGCATTAAAGGCTAGATATGAACAGGATTTTAATCTCTAGTTTAATATTTTTATCACTCTTATCTATCTTGGTAATACCACAAGCTTTTGCTCAAGAAATCCCATCTACTGCGCAATTAATAGGAGTAAAAAACGGTCAGGATTATTCAGATACATCATATTATGATCCAAACAACCCGAGCAGTATATTGCATGTATGGGAGTCACACCCCCCCAGATTAGTTGATAATTCTGGTAATTACAATTCACCATATTTTTTTACAGATAACGGAAATTCTTATACTATTTCTAGTGGTCGTGGAACTTATGTTTATGATAAGAATCAATGTGATATAAAATTCTACAGTCCTACTCGTACTCCAAATTCAAATAATGATGTTGTAAATTCAATCAGTTTTTACTTACAACAGACAGATGATCCAAATGCTACGAGTTATACTGGAAATTCCATAAATTCAGCACAGTGTACAACAACCAAGACTGATTCAGGTGACATGTTAAAAATCACTGGTACAAGAACTAATTCAGATGGAACATTTGTTGTTGAATATTTCATGCTTGCAGATGAACCTATGGAATACAAGGCATCATTCTATCCCAATACTAATTCATCCCATTATTATATAATTACAGAATCACAGGATGGTATTGCCTCAGATATTAATGTAAACTTAGAAAACGGTACAAGTATAAACTCTACTACAAATACAGAGGCGATAATCACAGACCTCGTGAATGACACTGGTGGTTTCACATATAACAACAATGGGTTTTATGATCTAAAAAATTCACAAAAATATCTTCACAAATCTTCATATATTAAAAATTCAGATGGAACTAAACATATCTATAATGACTTTATGAGTGATACCCCAATAAGTCAAGGGGAAACTTTTGAGATTGATCCAACATTTGGTTATAATGCTTATAGTTGGTCACAATGGTTAAGTACACAATTAAAAACTACAACGTCTTGCGCAACTGCATCTTATAGTTCTTTTACTGCAACCAATTCATCAACGCCAAGCGTTAGTGAAGGGCGTTCTGATTTATCAGATCTTTGCCGTGTTCCGATTTTACAATGGAATATTTCTTCAATACCAACTGGTTCATTTATCAACTCAACTACTTTCAAATACGATATAACCTCTGTTGGTTCACCCCATAATTGTGACTATGTTCAGGTATTGAATGATTGGACTTTAGCATCTAATAGCACAAAATACGATTATGTTGCAAGCAGTCCTTTAACTTATGTGTCTGCATCAAGTGCTTGTACTACGACAGGAACAGGAAAAACATTAGACTTAGGTTCTAATGCTAATACTGATGTTCATAATCAATTATCAAATCATTTTTTTAATTTAGGAATAAAACAAAATCCTTTTGCTCGTGATTCTAGTAGCTCACATTTTAGTGTTTTTGCTAATATGAAATTACAAATTGTTTATACTTATCAACCAATAGCCCCCATTTTATCAAAAGTAAATACGTTATCCGCAACTTCAATTAATGCAACATGGAATAAACCATATACTGCACAATGGTTTTTACTTTATAGAGAATCACCACACGGCGGCGGATTTTCACAAATTGCAAATACAACTAATCAATACTATGTTGATAGCGGATTAACTGCGGGTACAAATTACAATTACAAAGTCTTTGCAGGCAATGCAAACGGGTATAATGCAACACAAGCATCAAATCAATTACAAAATTATACTTCAAACATTGCGCCAACTTCCTTATCTGCATCATTAATAACATCAACAACCGCAAGGACTTCTTGGGTTAATCCAACTGGCAACGAATCAGGTTTTAAGGTTGAAAAATCAATCAATAATTTAACATGGTCATTGGTCGCAAATACTAACAATTCAACAAATAGAATTGATCTAAGCGGGCTAACTGCGGGCATCCAACAATTCATTAGAGTATCAACTAATTACGGTCAAACAACACCGTATCAAGGAACATCAAGCCCCTCAACTGTTCTTAGTTTTGTAACAATAAACAATCCGCCAACAAGTGTTATCGGAACAGCACAAGCGGGATCTCAAATTTTAGTTTCATGGGTTTCTCCTGGAAATACCATATCAGGTTATAGAATAGATGTATCAGTAAACGGTGGAGCTTATTCTACTATTGTAGCAAACACAACAAGCCTAGCAACAACTTATACAAATACAGGTTTGACTAATGGAAATACCTACACATATAAAATATACACATTGAATGCGGCAGGCACCAGTCTAGCTTCAAGTCCTTCTAATACTGTTACAGCCGGAGATATTCCCTCACTCGTTTTTGCACCAGGAGTTACGCTAAACAATACAAGTCCAGCTATTCTTACTTGGGTTGCACCTTCAAGTAATGGACATGCAATAAATGGCTATAGGATAGATGTTTCAGTAAATTCTGCACCTTTTATTATAGCTGTAACTAACACCACTAATACATCAACCACTTATTCTTATTCAGTATCACCCAAAACAAATTACCAGTGGCGAATAGAAGCTCTTAACGATCTAGGAACTGGTCCACTTGGAACACCATCTGGTATTGTAACATCAGGTGATGCACCGACAATTCCAAGTTCTACCACACCTTCAACTTTTCTGAATTTAAACACAACTGCAATAAATCTACATATGACATCCATACCAAGAAACGGTTCAAGCTATGATACCTTTACACTTAATCAGGATAACTGGCTCTGGTTAAAATTTGACAACACAGTGATAGACTCTAGCTCTTTAGGACTAGGATCTGGAACCGTAACCGGTGTAACAACTTATGTTGCAGGAGAATACAATCAGGCTTTTAGTTTTAACAATTCAACATCAATTTCATATGGAAATCAGTTGCCGTTTGACAGTTCATCTCCATTCACTATAACAATGTGGATTAAAACCTCAGAAATAAACCATAGACAGATTTTACTCTCTAAAGAAAATACTTTAAACTCTACAGGATATAACCTAAAAATAGGCACATCAAATCACTTGCAACTTGATCTTGTTAATACTCGAACAACAAACGAACTTTCAGTTGCATCATCAACACAGCCCAATGATGGAAACTGGCACTATATAGCAGCAACATATGGCGGTTGTAAGGATGCAAGCTGTGTCCACCTATACAAAGACGGAGTTTTAGATACTTCTACTAATACAAACTTAAATACATTGAGTGGAAGTATCGCAAATTCTGTAAACTTTGTTGTTGGTTCCTTTGCAGATGGTTCAAGTCCTATAAACGGTGTTGAAGATAATGTCAAGGTCTATCCATATGCTTTGAGTGCTTCCCAGATTGCAAGCGACTTTAGTTCTGTAAATCTGGTATCATCAGGGAAACAGTTCATGTCTTGGTACAATGGAGTATCCGGTTCGGCAACACTGACAAAGAAGCTTGGAGACGGTCAGGGAACAATCACTCTTAGCTGCAATCTCAATACAATTACACCCGTAGTTATATCCAATACCACTAATTTGTATTATGCATGCACCCAACAAGTAAAACAGGTTCCAATATTCAACGGTTCAAGCACCAATTATTATATTAGTGCTGATATATCTGGTCCAAACCATCGTTATTTATTCAGTAATATGCAAAAGATTATGACCATGACTTCAAGTGGTTCTGGATTTCCCTCAGTAATATCAACAAAAACTTCAAACAGTTCTACAGGATTAGGACCAACTAGCTGGGGAGTTACAAACCAAAAGATATTCAACTCAATTAATGGACTAAAATATAATATGAACACGACTACTTTGCAGACAGTAACAACAAATCCTTGTGAGATAAACTATAGCCCAACAAACAATACAAAAGTAATTGATTCAATAGCTTGTGATCAATCTTTGCCTGCAATGGCTATGAGATATTGGCAGGGTATGTTGATTCAAAAAGTTGCAAACTATAATACAAACACAACACAGCAATTCCTTAATTCAGTTGATGCGAGCCAGTACAAAAAATTGCTTTCAATGCCTTGTAATATACTTGTAGGAGAATCGCCTTGCACAACATTCATTCTTACTGACTTTACAAATACTGATTACTTCATCGTATTGACAGCAACCCATGTTTATTATGTTGATGCACAAACTGCATTATTCCAACTAAACAATAGTAACAGAGGATTCCAATCATATGATATAATAACACAGTCAACTGATAATTCATATCCAATCCAAAATCCAATATTACAGAACATTAAATTATACAATTTTGGGTTTAATGTTACAGCAACTAAAGCTGGCTTGTTTACACTTCCATCAGGTTATACAGTAAAGACAACTTCAATAGAATCAGCAATCAGAACAATAGATCCTAGATGGACTAATGACGGAACGGACATACCCATAGTAACTTCAACTGGTTCACTATTCCCTGTAGTTCTAACAGTTACAAATTCACCAGCACAATCAGCAATCAAGGTAACAAGTCCATCACAGGTAATTAATTCTCAGGAAGCTGTTTGGGCTGTAGCACAATTAGATTCTACCAAGACTGTGGAGTTTGATATTCCATCAGGAATTTGTGTCAATATTTACATTGCAGATATTTCTACTGCACCTTCAATATGGAACTCTCAGGGAAACATCTGTGCAACTGGTACCAGCCAAAAGAGCATTGTATATACAAACACACTACCGTTGACATTCTTTTCATTACCATTGGGTGCAACTCATAGTTATTCATCAAGCTCTAACATTCTAACAACTACAGTTCGTTCCTCAACAACTCCATTTACATATACAGTCGTAGTCAAAAACTCGACTGGAACCTCAGCAATAAACCAGACATTCACTTCAACTAATGCACTAGACCAACATTCCTTTAATGCAACTGGAATAACAAAGCCAGCAATACTTTCTATCTATTCCGGTGGAAACCAAATCTATACCGCATATCTGGGATCTCCGTTGTCACTAGCTACTATGGCGTCATTCTTCCATACTTATTTGTCGTACCAAGGATTTGACTTGCTTAGCTTCGTTCCTTTGGTCTTCGCCAGCATGTTTACAAGAAATACAGTCGGCGTGGGCATGGCTATGACAGTTGTATTAATTGCAACATTATCATGGTTATCTATTGTACCAATTCCCGACTCGGTAGTGATAATTGGTGTTATAATATCAGCCGTAGGAATGATTGGTTATAGGTCACTCTACGGTTAGATTAAAATCCTTAAATTCAAGAATATTATATACAAAACATTGCACCATAGGAATCATAAAAATTCTACCAATAACCACAATCAACCACAACATATCAAAAATCAATATCCATCAGCCCCAGCCCCACAATCACAACCAAAACAAAGTGTACTCAAACGATTCAGAGAAAGATTTCAAGAAAAACCAGCAACAGCCGAAGAAGTAAAACAACTAGGACTGAATGCAAAACGTGAGACATATAAGACACAGATTCAAAGGGCAAAATCCTCAAGACCTGGAAGGTTTGATAATCTAATGGGCGGTGGAGGCAGACAGCCCTCTTATCGCAGAGGTAGCAAGTTTGCCCCACAGGAAAACTCATTCCTTTTAGGTCCACCAAGTTCAGGCGGTGGGTTTTTGTCCTCTGGTTCAGAGCCTAGTTTTAGTTTCATTACGGGTGTTGAACCAAAGAAAGGCAGAGGCAGACAGCCAGAATCAGGTCTTGGAAAAGGTCTTACTGATTTATTCTAAGCCTACAAACTTATAACATCTACATTTTTAGATCATTTAGTGAAAAAATTTACTTGGAAGGATTATGGGGTATTTGTTGTTTCAATTATTTTAGTAGTCTTTGCCATATCCTATAACGAACAAATCAAGGCTCAAAATGCTATCTATTTTCCAAGACCTTTGTCAGACAATGATCTCAAGTTATACTCTAATAATGACACAAATGCAGTTATGATTTACCCTATTTTTACACAGAAAGCCTATGAGAAAAAGGGATTTTACGATTACTATAATGGAAGCTGTACTATATGTTATAACATATCAATTAGTAACACGACAATCAGTCCAAACTATGTAACAGGTTTGGGTGGGTATGATTACCTTTCAAAATTAAATTATAAACACATAACAGATATTGATGTAGACAAGAATCCAGACATTTTAAAACACTATGACAAGATCATTTTATTACATAATGAATACATGTCTAGAGCCGAATTTGATGCAATCAGAAACCATCAAAACGTAATCTATCTTTACCCTAATGCCATGTATGCAGAAGTAAGCGTTGATTACCAAAAGCAAACAATGTCATTGGTAAGGGGGCATGGCTATCCTGACAAGTCAATAGACAATGGCTTTGATTATGTTACATCATCAAAACATGAGTATGATCTTAACTGCAAGAACTACAAATGGGAATCAAGACCAAATGGAATCCAGCCTACTTGCTGGCCTGAGTTTTTAATCAAGTCTGACCGTTCCATATTACAAGTGATAAAGGACTATCCAAACAAGGTTCCAAATCTAATTGAACCAAATACAAGCCAAGTAAATATCACAAGCTTGCCTAAATGTGATTACTTTGGCAACTGCAAATAAAAACTTAATAACTATCTATTCCTAGACTACCTCATGAAACAACCATACTGTCATCTTTGCAAAGAACATGGGCATACAGCTTCATCCCACAAATCAGGTCATCATGGGAGTGTTCTGTATAGCGGTGAACTTGCAACTGGACATAGATATTAGGAAGTAAACCAAATGCAAAAAGCATATCACTTTAAATCAAGTGAAGCTTATAGGCGTTGGAATAGTTACCGATTTATTCATGGAGTAAATCAGGGAGGACACAATCCAGTCTTTATTGCAGGCAAGAAACATAAGGTCATGCATTACTAGTCATGCAAGTTATCAATAATGATATTTATTTTGAAGCTAGAAAGTGGGGACATTTTCATAAATTTATAGAAAATGAAAACTGTACTGTCAAGCTAATCTCAATAAAGAAAGGCGAATCAATGCACTTGCAATACCACAAATATCGTTCTGAACAGTGGTATGTAATATCAGGAAAAATTGCAGTTACAAAGGGAATTGAAACTTCAATATTAATTCCTAATACAGTAATTACCATATCCATAGGAGAGAAACACAAAATGGAAGGCATTGATGATTCTCAAGTTTTAGAGATTGCAAGAGGCTATTTTGACGAGAAAGATATAGTGCATCTTTAATGCTAAACGATAGAATGTTTGTAATGTTTGGGGTAATGATGCTAGTGCCATTCTTGTTTATCATAACCAATACTGATCCAAGAATAGCAACTATTGGAACAATGGCTGCAAATCTAGGAATGTTATTCTGGATGAGAAAGACCTTCAAGAATGGCCTGAATGGCTTGCTTGGTACCAAGGTCAAGTTTGCCTGTCTTACTTGTGGTGGTACCAAGTTTGACGGTAGAGGTACTTGCTGGAGATGTGGTGGGAAAAGTAAGAAATCGATTTAGTCGCCTAATTTTTAGAAACTGATTATATCTTTTGTCATTGTTTATACTCAATCTCATTCAAAATTCTCTCAACTAAATCCGTATAAGATTCTCCCATCTTACCTCTCTGTTGTAGGCGACTAAGTACGCTACGCTTGATTCTCATTTGTGTGTATATCTGATCTTTCATATTAATCAATGAATACCTTGTCTAATAAGTTTGTAGTATGGTTCTATTAGTCGCCTAAAATCTTTATTATGGTATGGATAATAGTCCATGTTATTGATGTATAGTATTGAAAGCCTTTGAGATGGCTTTAATCTATTCCAGGTTTTTCTATTCATTTAGATCCACTCCTGTTTAAAGTAGTATCCACCATTAGGATTTGATTCTCCTATTAATGATTCATGGATATACTTTAGGTCCGCTTTTGGAGTAGCTTCTAACACTTGTTTCTTTAATTGTTCTATATGTCCAGCCCAGATATAACAGCCCAGAGAATAGACTAGATGAAACCCCATATCCATTCCACATCCTGATACTTTGTAGCCTCTGTATTGGTCATTAACTACACCAAAGAAGTTCTTAGGATCTCTTATCCAAACATGACATAACATATCATCTTTAACATATGTCATATCTATGATTCGCATCATACCGCTATTAGATACATGTCTTAGAATACATGATATCTTTGTACCAAAAGGTAACTTTCTAAGCTCTGCCTTAGTCTGTTCTATCTCTTCTTTGCTTGCAGCTTCTAATTGTCTAGTCAATTTAATTCACTCCTTTTGATCATTGCATAGAATGATCCTTTGTTCACCTGGTTCGCCAATACTCCGCAATTCTCTACAAAAAACTTGTTGAGTTTTGGGCTTTTGATTTGTTTCGAGTTTGTTTGCATGATGTATAAAACGAATACGTTGAATATAAACAATACGTTATTTTGGTACTTTGATTTGTGCCTAATGTTTCATAACTCGAATGATGAAAGAATTAAATCATTATAAATTTGATTTACTTTAATTTCATTTTTATTGATTGTTCTATTTTTTCTATGGTATCTTGTATGACAGGACCGATGGACCAAACATCTATTTGAAAACCTATTATCATTATGATCATGATTAATATGATGAACACAAGTATTCCAGGTATCGTTAAAATCTAATAATTCTCGACACAAAAAACACCGGCCTGCTTGAAGCTTAAATAAATATCTGTAACAACG
>Ga0134125_10007556_pt1 | contig 12259 bp, 9 predicted proteins | sample KB31751_FD_96464 | JGI IMG/M metagenome (GOLD analysis project Ga0134125, IMG submission 96464) | Terrestrial soil microbial communities with excess Nitrogen fertilizer from Kellogg Biological Station, Michigan, USA - KB3-175-1 | ecosystem: Environmental > Terrestrial > Soil > Unclassified ... | reverse complement strand
CGAAATCGTACTGCTTGAACTGCAGGCCGCCCTGGAAATTCACCGTCTGGTTGGGGTTGAAATGAACGTTCAGCTCCACGTTCTTGAACTTGTTGGTCGTGGTCTGCGGCCGCTCGCGCACCTCCGTCAGCAGCCAGGGCCCCGTCGCGCCGACGTTCTCACTGCCGAAACTGAGGTACGGGATCCGGCTGGAGAAGTCGTAGCTGACCGTCTGATTGTACTGGTCCCAGCCGAGGGTGGTCTGCACGGGGTTGGCGAACCGGGACTCGGAATAGCCGATCAGCTCGTCCACGCTCCACTTGTCGCCGAGATCATGATTCCCGTTGAGCGTCACCTGGTTGAAATTCGTATGCATCCTGTCGAACCGGTCCTCCACGCGGGTATCGACGCCGCTGAAGGTGCCGGAAGTCATGACGCCCAGGGGATCGATATTCTCGGCGAGCACCGAAATGCAGCCGACGCTCACCGTGGTGTTCGGATTGGTGCACTTGCCCTGCCCCGACAGCCCGGGCTCCTCGAGGTACTGCTCCTGGCGGGTGTCCTGGTAGTACGAATGGAGGTAGTCGAGGGACAGCAGGTTGGCATCGTTGGGCTTCCACTGCAGCGAGCCCGTGAGGCCCACGCGACTCTCGGCGTCCACGAAGTAGTCGTAGCGCGGGAAACGGGGATGGAGCGCGGAGTCCGCCTGTTGGCAGGCGGCCGGTAGCGTCGTCGCCGTCCCGACGCAGGGCGTACCGAGAACTGACGCGAATCAGTAGGGGGACGCGCCAAACGGAGTCGTGCCTGTCTTGAGTACCTGCGCCTCGTCCCAGCGCACGGTGCTCGAGCCGACATCGAGGTAATCGCGCTTGCTCCACGACACCGACGCGAGCGCGCCGAACTTGCCGTCATCGAAGGTATTGGAGATCAGCCCGGAGAGCTGCGGGCCGACCGTGCCGGAGAGATCGTCGTAGTTGCCCTTCGCCTGAGTGATGAACACGAAATGATGGTAGTCCAGGGGATGCGCGGTGCTCAGGTCCACCGTGGCCCCGAGCGATCCCTCGTCCACGTCCGCCTCCGCGGTCTTGCGGATGGTGAGTGAATTGAAGAGGTCGGACGAAAAGATGTTGAAGTCGAAGGAACGGGTTCGGTTGACTCCGCCCTCGTTGTCGGGGCTTCCGGTCGTGGTCAGCGTTTCCATGCCGTTGATGCGCACGCGCGTGAACTGCGGCCCGAGCCCGCGCACGGTGATCTGGCGCCCCTCGCCCTGCTCGCGCGTGATCGCCACGCCGGGAATTCGTTGCAACGACTCGGCGAGGTTCTGGTCGGGGAACTTGCCGATGTCCTCGGCCAGGATCGTGTCCGCCTCGACACCCATGTTGCGCTTGATGTTCAGCGCCTGCGCCAGACTGCTGCGGTACCCGGTCACCACGATTTCCTGCAGTTGGGACGCCGCGGGCGTTGCATCGGTCGCGGCAGGCCCCGCGTCTTGTTGCGGGTCATTGGCGCTCGCGCCGGCCGCCTGAGTTGCGGCCTGGGCGCTCGCCGCGCCCACATGCGCGATGCCGAGTGCGAGGATTGCGGCCACGGCGCTGCGCACCAGGCCGGCGGACCCACTTGAGCAATGTTCGATCTTCATTTCCCCCTCCGTCGCGTGTGGCGGACCGGATGCTACCGGTAGCACGTGCGGCCTGCTTTTTTTAAGGATCGGCCGGCAGGTGGCCCGTGTGACACCGGTGACAGCAAAGTTAGCAAGATATCCAGGGGCTCGCAAGCCCGTAGCGGAAGTGGCGGCTCTCACGGCTTCCGTCCGGGCGTGGCAGGCGTGGCGCGCACGGCACGGCAGCGCAGCTCCGCGGTGTCCGCGAAGATTGCTCGCGCCTCCTCGCCAATCCGCACCGGGTGAATGCCCGTGCTTGCACCTGTGGAGATCACGTCACCGGCCTTGAGGGCGCGACCGCGCCGCGCACAGCAGCCGAGCGCAAACGCGAGCGCCGCGAGCGGTCCGCCTGGGATCGAGGCGGCGCCCCCTCGGCCGACGCTGCGGCTGCCCACCTGCATCTCACAGGTCAGAGACGGGAGGGGGCGCGACCTCCAGTCGGCAATAGGGGGGCCGATGAGCAGCCCCGCATTGTTGCCAAAGTCCGAGACCACTACCGCGGGTCCCAGGTCATTGATTGTCGCGAGCGGACTGCCCGCCAGCTCGACCCCGACCCGCAGCTCCGCGACCACGTCCGCCGCCTGCGCGGGAGTCCAACCCCTGCGCTCCGCGGGCACGGCGGCAGCCAGCACGAAGACGTATTCGGCTTCGACAGCGGCGAATCCGTCGGGGATGACGGGCAGGGCCGTAGTAGCATCCGCGCGCGTATGCCACAAATGGCGGCGGAACACGGGACCCAGCAGACGTGACTCGCCGAGACGCGCGGCCCAGGTGTCGGGGACGCCCCCGACCTTCCATCCCGCGATCTCGTCTGGCCACAGAGCGATGGCCGCATCCTGCCGGGCATATGCCTCGGCAAGAGTCTCGGGCAGCGGGCCCGGATAGTTGGGCAACGCACGCGCCGCCAGCCGCGCCGCGACGAAGCTCTCGGCAGCGCTGCGGCGGATAGCGGCAGGATCAGGCATCTCGCCCTCTTCGCGCACTGGCATGGACCGTCCGGCAGCCGGTTCTCAGTGCTTCCCGTGTACGGTCTTGCCGAGCACGTGCACGTTCTCGAAGACATCGCGCTCGCCGCTCACCCGCAGCGCGACCGACGAGGTCCCTGGAAGATCCCCCTTCGCCCGTCCGGAACCGCTCTGGAAGGTCATGTTCTGCACCCGGACGTCATCTGCCGCGACCGTCACGGTTGCCGAGGAAGCGGCATCGGCGGGCGGTGAGACGACGATAGTCTTCGCGGCATCGTTGTAGGGGCTGCGCAGCACGATGTGCGGCTTGTCGATCGTGAGCGACTCGCGGTACGTGCCCGGTGCGACCGAGATGACCGCTCCGCCCGCAGGCGCCACGTCAATCGCGCGCTGGATCGACCAGAAGTCTCCCGTGCCGTCAGCCGCAACGTACAAGGTCTTGTCGATGGGAGGGACTTTGACGGCGATGCGGGGAGCCGAAGACAGCATGGGAAATGGCACGAAACGGGATGAGCAAGCAACCGGCGTCCCGCGGCGGCTGTTGGGCGTCCGGCTCACCGTCACGTCGCGGCCGCTGGGGGCCAGGTTCCCGAGCGAGGGACCCAGGGTGATGCGGGCATCCATCGCCAGCAGGTGAGCTGCGTCGATGCCGTCCGCGAAGACGTTGTCCAGCGAGACGTCGAGAACGTGCCGTGGATCGAGGCCGCTGAAGATGTAATACCCCGGAGTGAGAACATGCACGTCCCGCAGCGAGATGTCGCGGTATTGCGGATTGAGAGTACCCCTGAAGTTGGTGTAGTGCGGCGTGAGGACGATCGGATTGGTCACGTTGCGGATGCAGACGTTCTGGTACTTCACATCGTGCACGAGGCCGCCGCGACTGGGGTCGGACTTGATCCGGATCCCATTCAGGCTGCCGTCGATGGTGAGGTTTCTCACCAGCACGTGACTCACTCCGCCGCTCGTGGGGCTGCCGATGGACATTCCGTGCCCGGTGTAGAAGTGATTGTCGAGAACCGAGATGTGGGAGGCCTCGCCGCCCTGCCGGGAGCTGATCGCGACGCTGTCGTCGCCCGCGTGTATGTAGCAGTGCGCGATCGTCACGTTGGTGGATGACACCGGGTCTATGCCATCGGTGTTACGCGCCGTGCTCGGTGTCATGATCTTCACGCCCCAGGCGGTGAAGCCGTCCGAGTTGCGGACATCGACGTGATAGCGCGGGGAATCGCGCAGCGTGATGTCGTACATGGTGAAATCATGCACTTGGCTCAAGACGATGAGCCCGGGCACTTTCTGATTCCGGTCCAGTACCTTTCCCTGGTGCGCAAGCTCCCACCAGGTGACGCTCTGACCCAGTATGCGATCGCCGCCGCGGCCGTCTATGGCGCCCGCGCCCATGATGCCGCTGTGGCTGATTCCCGTGCCGCTCAAGAGCGGCTTGCAGCCCTCCGCGTGCTCGCCCAGTTTGCCGCAGCTTCCGGGAGTGATGTCGTAGACTCTGGGATTGGTGGATGCAGCCAGCACGGTGTTGGCATCTATGACCAGCGTCACGCCCGAGCGCAGAGTCAGCGGACCCGTGAGGAATACGCGCTTGGCGCCGTCAGCCTCGAGCTCGACGCCCCGACCGGGGGCGCAATGATCCATCGCCTGTTGAATGCGGTCGGTATCGGGCTGCCTTTCCGCGGCGGGCGGGAGGGCGCTGCGCGGCGCGGCGAGCCGGGCGCGCAGCACCACGCAGGAGGACGGGATGTGCGGCTGCACGACATGCCGCATGTCCTGCGCGTATGCCGCGGACGCGCCGCAGAGCGCGAGCGCGGCGACGAGATGAGTCAGGCGGATCGAAGCCAAGGCGAAGCCCTCGTATAAAGCGCTGGATCCGAGCATCCTGCCCGGCCCAGCGCGGCAGCGATCAAAAAGCGCGGTTTTTGCTCGCTGCTCGCCGCCTGCGGCGGCGGGCACATCCTGTGCCTGGCGCAAGGAGCCGTACGCTTCATGATTCGATCAGAGCCGGTAGGCCTCCTTCGGCAGACGATAGGCGAGGTCGACCGCGGTTTCGGCCGCCTCGTCTTCGGTCAGACGGTGCTCGGCGACCAGGCGCGCGAGGAAGGCACAGTCGCTGCGGCGCGCGACGTCGTGGCGCGCCGGAATCGACAGGAACGCTCGTGTGTCGTCGTTGAAGCCGACCGTGTTGTAGAAGCCCGCGGTCTCCGTCGTCTGCTCGCGGAAGCGGCGCAGACCCTCCGGACTGTCGTGGAACCACCAGGCGGGACCGAGCTTGAGCACCGGGTAGTGACCGGCGAGCGGCGCCAGCTCGCGGCTGTAGGTCGACTCATCGAGGGTGAAGAGGATCACCGAGAGGCGTGGGTGGCCGCCGAAACGCTCGAGCAACGGCTTCAGCGCGTGCACGTAGTCGGTGCGCTGCGGAATGTCGGCTCCCTTGTCGCGGCCGTACTTGGCGAAGAGCGCGCGGTCGTGATTGCGCAGGGCGCCCGGATGAATCTGCATCACCAGACCGTCGTCGACGCTCATCGCCGCCATCTCCGTGAGCATCTGCGCGCGGAAGAGCTCCGCATCCTCCGCACTGAAGCTCCCGGCGACGATGCGACCGAAGAGTGCCTGGGCCTCTCGCTGCGCGAGGTCGGCAGTGGCCGCGCTCGGATGGCCGTGGTCGCTCGCTGTGGTGCCGAGCGCGATGAAGGCGGCGCGGCGCAGCCGATGCGCCTCGAGATATCCGCGCCAGGAATGAACGTCCTGGCCCGTCATCCGCCCGAGCTCCGCCAGAGAGTCGCGAAAGAGCTCGTGCTCCGGATCGACCACCGGATCCGGGCGGTAAGTGCTGATGACCCGCCCGGGCCAGCCGCTGCGGCGAATCGCCTCGTGCGCAGCGAGCGGATCGGTGGGACTTTCCGTCGTCGCCAGCACTTCGATGTTGAATTGCTCGAAGAGCGCCCGCGGTCGAAAGGGCGGGCTGGCGAGCGCGGCACCGATGGCGTCGAAATAAAGGTCGGCCGTCTCGGCCTCCAGACGCACCGTCAGGCCGAACACCTGCGCAAACACCTGATCCAGCCAGAGCGCCGAGGGCGTGCCACGAAAGAGCGCGTAGCGGCTGGCGAATTGGCGCCAGGCCTCGCGCGGCTCGTAAACCGGCGTGCCACGCCGGGAGCGCACGCCGAGCGGATCGAGGGCCACACCCTGACTGTGCAGCATCCGATAGAGGTAGTGGTCCGGCGCGAGCAGCAGGTCCACGGCATCGCCGAACGGCTGATCGTAGGCGAACCAGGCCGGATCGGTATGGCCGTGCGGGCTGACGATGGGCAGGTCGCGCACGTGCGCGTACAGCGAGCGCGCGATGGCGCGCACTCCGGGGTCGGCGGGAAAGAGACGGTCGGGATGCAATGCCAGAGGACGCGCCATGGGGTCATTATAGGTAACCGGTGTCACATCCTGCAACGGCAACTTGTCTACCGGTGTCACGGCGGCGCGGCGCCGGGGTCCGTCAGGAGCGTTGCGGCCGGGCGCGGGGTGGCGGCGCGGTCGAGTCGCGCTCGATGAGGCTGGGGGTGAATTCCGCGACGGGGGCCTTGGCGGCCGCCTTGGGCGCAGCGAAGAGCCCTTCCGCGGCCAGCCGGCCCATCTCACGCACGGGCAGGCGAACCGAAGTCATGGCGGGCCAGATCCGCGTCGCGATCGGCGCGTCGTCGAAGCCGATGACGGAGAGATCCTCGGGAATGCGGATGCCGAGCTCGTGCGCCGCGCTGTACACACCGGTCGCCATCTCGTCGTTGCCCGCGAAGACGGCAGTCGGCCGGTCGGGCCGTGCGAGCAGCTCGCGCCCCCGAGCCAGACCCGACTCATACGTGTAGGCGCCGAGCACGGCGAGCTCCGGAGCGAGCTCGAGGCCGTATTCCGCCAGGCCGGCGATGAAGCCTGCGCGCCGCTCGTGCGCCGAGCGAAAGAGCGGCGGGCCGGAAAGGTAGGCGATGCGTCGATGGCCGAGCTCCGCCAGCCGGCGCGCGGCGGCGGCCGCGCCGCGCGCATCGTGCGTCAGGACCATCCGCGCCGGCTTGTCGACCGACGCGCAGGCGATGCGCACATAAGGGCAGTCGGCACCCTCCAGGAGCTTCGCGAGACGGTCGTCCTCGGACACCGATGGTGTCAACACGACACCGAAGAGGCGCAGGCGCTCCACGAAACCGCGCATGTCGTCCAGGAATCCCGGGCTGCGGCGGTCGCAGGGCCGGATCACGAGCTCATACCCGCGGCCGGCCAGCGCATCGAGGATACCGAGCTGAATGTTCTCGACGTACTGCGGGTTGGGATTGTCGTGGATCATCCCGACCAGGAAGGAGCGGCGGAAGGCGAGGCCGCGCGCCTGGGGATCCGGTTGGTAGCCATGCTCGGCGATGATGGCCTCGATGCGCGCGCGCGTGTCCGCCTGGACATAAGGCGCCTGATTGATGACGCGCGAGACGGTCTTCTTCGACACTCCCGCCAGACGAGCGATGTCGGTGATCGTCAGCCGCGAGCGTGTCCGCGATCGTTTCGAGGCCGGCGACTCGCCTCGGTCGGTAGGGTCGCGTCTGGATTTTGCGCGCCGGCTGGAGGTCTTCAAGCGGGGGGATCTCAAGGGGCTGCCCGTCTTTTGGCGGCGGACTTTAGCAGAGCCGTTTCCGGAAGCCTATCGCCACCCGTGGCCTTGCACAAGTTCTGCTACCGGTTACCATAGAGGGATGGCTGGGCCGCTCCTACCCGACGCGCTGCGGGTGCATCCGCAAGATGACGTGCTCGTCGCCCTGCGCGATCTTCAGCCTGGTGAGACCATCCGCTCCGCGGCGGACGCAATCGTGGCGCGAACAGCCGTTCCGCGCGGACACAAGATCGCCGTCGCTGCCATCGCAGCGGGTAGCCTCGTCCACAAGTATGGCTGGCCGATCGGCCGCGCGACGCGTGACATCTCTCCGGGCGAGCACGTCCACACACACAATCTGGCCACGACGCTCACAGCCCACTCAGAGTACACCTACACGCCGCCTCCGCCTGCCGCGGAGCCCAACGCCGCCGAGGCACGCACCTTTCTCGGCTACCCGCGCCGCAATGGGCGCGTAGGGACACGCAACGAGCTCTGGATCGTCTGCACCGTAGGCTGTGTCGCCCGCACGGCGCGGCGGATCGCCGACATCGCCGCGGAGCGGCTGCGCGGCAAAGTCGATGGGGTGTACGCCCTGACACACCCATTCGGCTGCTCGCAACTCGGCGATGATCTGGCACATACGCGGCGGCTGCTGGCCTCCCTGGTCACCCATCCGAATGCGGGCGGCGTGCTCGTGGTCGGCCTCGGCTGCGAGAACAATCAACTGGCCGCGCTGCTCGGCACCGCCGACTTCGATGCGGAGCGCGTCCGCAGCTTCAACGCACAGGCGGTCAGCGACGAGGTCGAGGAAGGCGTGCACGCGCTGGAGGAGCTCGCGCAACTGGTGGCACGCGATGCGCGCGAGCCGCGGCCGCTTTCGGACCTGGTACTGGGCCTCAAATGCGGCGGCTCCGACGCGTTCAGCGGCCTGACCGCGAACCCTCTCGTGGGCCGCGTCAGCACGGAGCTCGCCCGCGCGGGCGGCACTCCCATCCTGACGGAGATTCCCGAGACCTTCGGCGCCGAGCAACTGCTGATGGCGCGCGCGGTGGATCGAAACGTGTTCGACGCCGTGGGCACGCTCGTCAACGACTTCAAACATTACTTCACGGCCGCCGGACAGCCGGTGTCGGAAAACCCTTCTCCGGGCAACCAGGCGGGTGGCATCACGACACTCGAAGAAAAATCGCTCGGCGCGGTGCAGAAGGCCGGCGAGGCGCCTCTGACGCAGGTACTGCGATATGGTGAGCGCGTCCGCCGCTCCGGCCTGGCGCTGCTCGAGGCGCCGGGCAACGATGCCATCTCCGGCACCGCTCTGGCCGCGGCCGGCGCAACGCTGCTACTCTTCACCACGGGTCGGGGTACGCCGCTCGGATTTCCGGCGCCGACCCTGAAGATCTCGAGCAACAGCGCCCTGGCGCAGGCGAAGCCCCGCTGGATCGATTTCGATGCCGGCACCCTGCTCACCGGAGAGGGCATGGACGAGCGGAGCCGGTCACTGCTCGACCTGATCGTCGCCACGGCCTCCGGTCAGCCGACCCGCGCCGAGCTCAATGGCGAGCGCGAGCTCGCCATCTGGAAGACTGGAGTGACGCTTTGAGTCGAAACGGTTCCCCGGTGGCCGACGCCCGCGCAGCAGGCGCCGCTCGCCTCAGCGAGCGTACCTTGGATCGTGCAGCGCCGCAGTTGCTGCGGCCCGGCTATGACCGCTCGCAGACCCGCGTCGGCACGGTGCACTTCGGGCCGGGCGCATTCCACCGCGCGCACCAGGCGTTCTATTTCGACCGGCTGCTCGAGCGGGATGCAACGCGCGCCATCTGCGCGGTCTCGCTCAAGACAGCCTCGCTCCGTGCTGCCCTGGCGCCGCAGGACGGCCTCTATACGCTGGTGGAGCTCGATGCGGACCCTACGCTGCGCGTCATCGGCGCGATCCGCGAGCTCCTGGTCGCCGGCGAGAGTCCTGGCGAAGTGAGCAGCCGCCTCTGCGATCCCCGCACCTCGATCGTCACCATGACGGTGACGGAGAAGGGCTACTGCCTCGATGGTGCCGGCAAGTTGGATTTCGCGCATCCCGACATCGCCCACGATCTGAGCCATCCCGAAGCGCCGTGCAGCCTGATCGGCTGGCTGGCGCGCGGCCTCGAGCTGCGGCGCGAGCGCGGGCTCGCGCCCTATCTCGTCATCTGCTGCGATAACCTGTCCGACAACGGCCCGACGCTGCGGCGCGCGGTGTTGGCTTTCGCAGGAAGGCGCGACGCAGGTCTCGCCGCCTGGATCGAGGATACAGTGCGCTTTCCGCGGACGATGGTCGACAGCATCACTCCGGCCACCGATGAGGCACTGCGGGAGCGCGTCGCGCAGGCAACGGGGCTGGAGGACGCGTGGCCAGTCCAGCGCGAGCGTTTCGTGCAGTGGGTCGTGGAGGAGGTCGACTTCGCCGGGCAACCCGACTGGGCATCGGTCGGCGTCACGGTGAGCCGGGACGTGACCGCATACGAGCGCGCGAAGCTGCGCCTGTTGAACGGGGCGCACTCCACTCTCGCCTATGTGGGCCTGTTGTCGGGTCTCGAGACTGTCGCCGAGGCCATGGCGCAACCGGTGCTGCGCTCGTTCATCGAGCGCCTGATGATCGAGGACATCGAGCCGACCCTGACCGTACCGCAGCCCGGCGCGCTCGCCGCCTATCGCGAATCCATCCTACGCCGCTTCGAGAACCCGGCCATGCGGCACCAGCTCGCGCAAATCGCCTGGGACGGCTCGCAGAAACTGCCGATCCGGATTCTCGGCACGGTCGCCGATACGCTGCGTGCCGGGCGCCCGCTCGCGCGGTTGACGCTGCCGATCGCCGCCTGGATGCATTTCGTCCGTGCGCGGGCCCGGGACGGTATCGCAATCGTCGACCCTCTGGCCGAGCAACTGGCCACGCTGGGTCGCCAGGTCACAGGCAATGCGAGTCAGGACTTGCCGTCGTTCTTCGCCCTGCCCGGTGTCTTTCCGGCCGCTCTCGCAACAGAGCCCCGGTTCGTGCGCGCGCTGGGCGCAGCCTACGATGTGATCACCGCTCGCGGCGCTCTGGCCGCCGCCGCGGATGCGAATGCCTCCGAAGCCAGGACGGCGCAGGCATGACGAAATCGTCGGGAACGATTTTGGACGGCGGCAGCCGGCCCGACGGGCGAGGCGCAGGGACGGAGTCTCGCAGTGCAGCAACACCGACGGCACGCATCGATGCGGCGGCGGAGCGGGTCGGCCGGTTCCGCTGGGTCATCTGCGCGCTGCTCTTCGCGGCCACCGCGCTCAACTATGTCGACCGCCAGATCATCGGCATTCTGCAGCCGATGCTGGCGCACAAGTTCCACTGGACGGAGACCGACTACAGCAACGTCGTCCTCTCCTTCCAGCTCGCCTATGCCATCGGCTATATCGTCTTCGGCAAGCTGATCGATCGCATCGGGGCGCGGCTCGGATACGCCCTCGCCGTGGCGATCTGGACGGTGGCGCACGTCGCGCACGCCTGGGCGAGCTCGCTGACCGACTTCATCGTGGCGCGATTCGCGATCGGACTCGGGGAATCGGGTAACTTCCCGGCGGGTCTGAAGGCCGTCGCCGAATGGTTCCCCAAGCGCGAGCGGGCGCTGGCAACGGGAATCTTCAACGCCGGCACCAACGTCGGCGCCATCGTGACGCCGCTGATCGTCCCGGTCATCACTCTGAGTCTCGGCTGGCAGGCGGCCTTCCTGATCACGGGCAGCTTCACCTTGATATGGCTGGTCGTCTGGCTGGCGGTGTACCGCCCGCCGCGCCAGCACAAGCGGCTCGGGACGGCGGAGCTTGCGCTCATCGAGAGCGATCCGCCCGATCCCGCGGTGGCATCGATTCCCTGGAGGAAGCTGCTGGCGGTGCGCGAGACGTGGGCATACGCGCTCGGCAAATTCCTCACCGATCCGGTCTGGTGGATGTGGCTCTTCTGGCTGCCCGACTTTCTGGTCAAGCGTCACCATCTCGACTTGAAGACGTTCGGTCCGCCCCTCGTCGCCATTTACGTCATCTCCGACATCGGCAGCATCGCCGGCGGCTGGATGTCCTCGCGGCTGCTGCGCGCGGGCTGCTCGCTCAACACCGCACGCAAATCCGCCATGCTGCTCTGCGCGGTGCTGGTGCTACCCGTCTTCGGCGTGGCCTACGTCAACAGCCTCTGGGGAGCCGTCGCGATCGTCGGCCTCGCGGCCGCGGCGCACCAGGGATTCTCCTGCAACCTCTTCACCCTGCCCTCAGATGTCTTTCCGCGGCGCGCGGTCGCCACGCTCATCGGCGTCGGCGGCACCGCGGGCGCGATCGGCGGCATGCTGCTCGCCAAGTACGCGGGCTTCGTGCTCGACCGCCTCGGCACCTTCAAGCCGCTGTTCGCCTACGCGGGCTGCGCTTACCTGCTGGCGCTGCTCGTCGTGCACTTGCTTTCGCCGCGGCTCGCGCCGGCGCGCGTGGAATGAGGCAACTCTGCACGCCGCCCCACGTGGCGGGGCGGGCGGAGCCGGTCCGTGAGATTACCCATTTCCTCGAGAGCCTCGATGATACGTTCGAACGGGAGGCTCAAGCCCGCAGAACCTCGGCGCACTTCAACACCGGCGACTCCGCCGGCAGCTCTTCCAGTCTCTTGATGGCGTACTCATAGCCCGCCTGGATAGCGCGGTCGAAGGCTCCCCAGTTCAGCATGTCGACCTCGGCGAGCGGGGGCTGGAGGATGAGGTCGGATTGTGCGCGGTGCGCAACAGTGCTGGCGGCGCTGTTGACCATCCCGGATCGCCAGAGGATCTGGAAGATGGTGGGACACTGGCGCCGCGCCTTGATCCAGCGCAGCAGCTGCCAGGGCAGAGGCACGTCGATCTCATCGCTGCGGGCGGTGAACGCCCGGTCGGCCCCGACATCGCAGCCGATCACCGGCCCGCGGCCCAGCTCGCGCATGGCGTCGACCGGCAGGTTGTTCATCGCGCCGCCGTCGACCAACACCTCGCCCCGATGCAGAACGGG
>Ga0134125_10007555_pt1 | contig 12260 bp, 5 predicted proteins | sample KB31751_FD_96464 | JGI IMG/M metagenome (GOLD analysis project Ga0134125, IMG submission 96464) | Terrestrial soil microbial communities with excess Nitrogen fertilizer from Kellogg Biological Station, Michigan, USA - KB3-175-1 | ecosystem: Environmental > Terrestrial > Soil > Unclassified ... | reverse complement strand
CCGACGGCACCCTGAACGCATCCCCCCCGGCCCCCAAGGTGTGGTTCGACGTCGCGCAACTCGCGGTCGTCGGCGGCGGAACGATCGATCTGGGGGACATCGCCAGCAATGCCGGGCGCGGACTGGCCGACCACAAGACGCCGGCCAAGGACGCCGACGGCTTCAGCAAGGTCGGCACGGTCGGCATCGGGGGCATGGCCACCTCCTTGGACGGCCGGGCCATGTTCATCGCCAACCTGCACGACAATGCGGTGTACGGCATCCCGCTCCCCGTCGACGACCCGACCGCCGAGCCCACCCGGGCGCTGAAGATCTCGACCCCGGTCGGCGCGAACCAGCAACTCTGGGCGCTGTCCACCTACCGCGGCCGGCTGTACCTCGGGTACGTGGACACGGGCTCCCGGCCGGGCCAGGCAGCCTCGGCCGCCGGCCTGAAGGCGTACGTGGTCTCGGTCTCGATAGAAGACCTGGTCACGAAGGTTCTGAAACTGCAGAAACTGGGCGCGATCCCCTGGCGCCCGGAGATCACGGTCGACCTCGGGTACACCAAGGGCTCCAACATGGAGGGCTGGCCGACCAGGGGCGGTGACCTGACCAAGCCGACCACGTGTAACAACGGGCAGCCCAACGCCGGCTCGCCGGCATTCGACGCCTCGTTCCCGCAGACGAAGCGTTGGAACACCTGGACCAATACCTGGTCGTGGACCTCCTCCGGGAGCGCCGTCGACTCCGACGATCCATTCAACAGTGCGGTGCAGAGCGGCGGCGGCACGGTCGGACTGCCCGGTGGGTGCAGCTACGGCACCGGCTGGGAGCAGGCCTACGCCCAGCCAATCCTGTCCGGCATCACCTTCGACATCGACGGCTACATGATCCTGGGTTTCACGGACCGCAGCGCCATGCAGAGCGGCAACCGGAACTTCGCCGCGGTCTCCTCGCCCACCTCCGGTCGGTTCTGGGAGTCCATCTCCAACGGCGACACCCTGATCGCGGCCCCGTCTGCCCTGGTGTCGGGTGTGCCGTCCGGGTGCCCCGGCGCCACCGGTCAGAACTTCGTGCTGGAGTGCAAAGGCAAGGTCGGCGCCCGTCCGCAGCGCACGGCCTCGGCGGGCAATCCTTCGCAGGGCCCGACGTACAAGAACAACGAGGGACCAGGCGGCGGCGAGTTCCTCAATGACCGGCGCGACCAGGGCACCGGGGGCAACCACAACGAGAACACCCTCGGCTCGGTGGTCACCTACCCCGGCGTCGACGAGATCGCGGCCACCGCGATGGACCCGTACAGCGGGATCAACCGCAACGGCCTGATGTGGTTCGACCAGAACACCGGCGTGGCCACCCGGGGGTTCGACCAGGTCGTCGGTGACTCGGACAACCAGTCCGGAACCTTCCAGAAGGGCGGCGGGTTGGGTTCGGTGGCCCTGCTGGGCGTCGCCGCCCCGGTGGAGATCGGGAACCGGGTCTGGCTGGACGCCGACCTCAACGGCCGGCAGGATCCGGATGAACCGGCGATCAACTCCGCACCGGCGGAGCTGTGGACGGCCACCGAAGCCGACCCGGACACCCCGGTGTGCAAGGTCGGTGCGACCTCGACCACGACGATCGACGGGCAACCAGGCACCTACTACTTCCGTTCCGACGATGCGAAGTTGCAGGACGTCGCCTGCGCCGGGCACGAGCCGGTCAGCTTCGCCCCGAACGGCCACTACGTGGTCCTTTTCCCCAAGGGCAGCGGCCTGGTACAGGTCCGCGGTCCGAACGCCGCGCATCGCGGCTTCGTCGGCCTGACCTGGTCGGACCTGCAGCGCACCACGCAAAAGGTCTCGATCACTGCGACCTCGGCCAACGGCGGCACCGACGCCCTGAACGACTCCAACCCGAACGTGTCGAACGGGCGTGCGCCGGTCATCGTGGGCGGCCCGGGCGAGAACGATCACACCATCGACGCCGGTTGGTACGGCCTCGCGCCGTACCAGGTCGAGAAGACAGTCGAGGGCACGGCACCGGACGATCAGACGTTCACGGTCACGGTCACCAAGGCGACCAACTTCCGCGGGGATGACCGGCTGACCGCAGCCGGCGCCGACCCCGGCGGTCGAGATCCCGCGGTGACCAAGAAGACTTTCGTGCTGACCCCCGGCACCCCGGTGACCAGTGGGCAGGAGTTGCCCTACGGCTACCAGCTGACCCTGAAGGAAAGCGACCCCGGCCTGCCGCCCGACGCGGTCGACTACCGGCCCGTCGATCCGAACAACCCGAACCAAGCCCTTGTGCTCATCGTTCCGCGGCCCGCCGGGTCCGTCGTCACCCTCGACGTCACCAACACCTATGGCGCCTTCCAGATCATCAAGAAGCTCACCGGCGACGACGAGGCCCACGCGGCCGCAGTGGATGTCGAGTTCACGGTGAACTGGAGCTCCGACCACCCGGACAGCGCCGGCGGTGCCACCTCCGGCACCATCACCCTCAAGGGAGACCCGACCGACCCGCAACCAGTGCCGGCGCTGTGGTTCCCGGTCGGCACGAAGGTCCAGCTCTCCGAGGCGACCCCGACCGACCTGCCGCCCGGCGTGAAGTGGACCGGCGGGGAATGGCAGGCCGACCCGCCCAACGTCATCGCGAACCCGGACGGCACCGCCACGGTGACCATCACCGGCAACGATCAGGTCCCGGTGAAGGTCGAGTTGACCAACACGGTCGAGAACGCGCTGGGCAACGTCACCGTCACCAAGGTCGCGACCGGCGATTTCACCGACCTCACCGATCCGATCTACGCGGGCGTGCAGATCCCGCTCGAGTACAGCTACACGATCCCGGGCGAGCCGGCCGTCACCGACCAGACCTACATGCTGAACCAGGGCAACGGGTTCACCGTCACCTCGCCCGACCTGCCGGAGGGCACCGAGTTCACCGTGACCGAGGGTGAACCGACCGGCCTGCCGCTGAACATGACCATGGAGTTCGAGGGCTGGTCGGGCGACGGTGTGACGCCGGTCGACGACCCACCCAACAGCGCCACCTTCACCATCGGCGACGGCACGACCGTCGAAGCCGTCATCACGAACTCGACGAGCGAACGCGTTGGCAACTTCGAGGTCACCAAGGCCTTCCAGGACGCGGACGGAGACGCCATCGCTCCGGACGACCCGCGGCTGGCCCCGGTCGTCGTCACTGTCACCTGGACCGCCGACGACGGACGGACCGGCACCATCGAGCTGACCCAGCCGAACGGTTTCACCGCAGGTCCGACCGATGCCGGGGGTGACCCGATCACCTTCCCGCTCGGCACGGTGATCTCGTTGGCGGAGTCCGGATTCCTCCCTGACCCTCTGCCTCCCGGCGTCGTGGTCAGTCCGGTCGCCTGGAGCCCTGCCGACCCGGACGACCCGACCAAGGGTCACCTGACCATCTCGGACGAAACCCAACTGGCCCAGGCGACCCTGGTGAACGGAGCGAGTATCGTCCGAGGGACCTTCGCGATCCACAAGGAACTGTCCGACGACAGCGACTTCACCCTCGACAACCCAGAGCTTGAACACCTGCAGTTCCTGGTGATCGCCCGGTGGGCGGCGCGGCCGGACATCGGCCAGCCCGCCGGTGTCGAGTTCCTGCTGATGAACCAGCACAATGACTGGCAAAACGCCCTCGGCGAGCAGTTGGCGGTCGGCACCGAGGTCACCCTGTCGGAGGCGTTGGTGGCTGGCCAACCGCCGGACGTCGGTTGGGATGGCCAGCCTGAGTGGGGTGACGGGGTGACCCCGAACCCGGACGGCACAGCGACCCTGATCATCGCCGAGACCGATCCCGACACCGTGCCGAGCATCGTCGTCACCAACACCCTGACCAAGCTCACCGGCACCTTCGGGGTGGCCAAGGAACTCTCCGGCGACTTCGACTTCGATTCGCCGGAGCTGGCCGGGGTGAGCTTCACGGTGCATGCCTCCTGGCCGGAGTCGGCCGGTCAGCCCGCCGGCGAGACCGATCTGGTGCTGGACAAGGGCAACAATTTCACCGCGCAGTACCCGGATCAGCTCGCCACCGGCACGGTGGTGACGCTGGATGAGGTCACGCCCTCCGGGACGCCGCCCGACGTCGGCTGGGGCGATTTCAACTGGTCCGGCGACGGCATCAGCATCAACGACGACGGCACGGCCTCGTTCGTGATCGGGGACGACACCTCGCCGAGCTTCACCGTGACGAACACCGTGTTCAAGAAGACCGGCACGTTCGGCGTGGCCAAAAAGCTCGAGGGCGACTTCGATCTCGACGACCCGGAGATGGCGGATGTCGCGTTCGCGGTGACCGCGAGCTGGCCGGCCGGCCCGGGCCTGGAAGCCGGCTCGATCAGTGGGTCGCTGGATGCGGGCAACGGCTTCTCCGCGGATTCCGGGATCTACCTGCCGACCGGAACCGTGGTCACGCTGTCCGAGGCCAAGCCATCCGGCACCCCCGACTACGTCGACTGGGGTGACCCGACCTGGTCGGGTCCGGGTCTGACCCCGCACGACGACGGGACAGCCTCGTTCGTCATCGGTGACGACACCTCACCGGAGTTCACCCTCACCAATACCGCGACCAAGCTCACCGGCACCTTCGGCGTGGCCAAGAAGGTCACCGGCGACGTCGACGTGTCCTCGCCCGAGCTGGCCGGTGTCACCTTCACCGTCGTCGCCGCTTGGCTCCCCGCTCCTGGCCTGAAGGCCGGCGCGGTGGTCATGAAGCTGAACGCCGCCAACGACTTCGCGGCCGAATCGGGTGTTGACCTGCCGATGGGCACCACCGTCACGATGACCGAGGCCGTGCCGTCCGGCGCCCCCCCGAACATCCGGTTCGACGACGTGACGTGGTCGGGGGAGGGTCTGTCCAACAATCCCAACGGCACCGTCTCGTTCGTGATCGGCGACGGCACCTCGCCGCAGTTCAGTGTGACCAACGCGGCGACCAAGCTGACCGGGACGTTCGAGGTGGCCAAGCTGGTCGGCGGCGACTTCCACCTCTTCTCACCCGCGGTCATCGACACCACCTACGAGGTCACAGCGTCGTGGCCGGCGGGGCCGAGCGTGAAGGCGGGCTCGGCGACGTTCACCCTCGACCAGGAGAATGCGTTCCGGGTCGAGTCCGGGCTGGAGTTGCCCACGGGGACGGTGGTCACCCTCTCGGAGGCGGACGAGTCCGGCGCCGGCCCCTCGGTTGACTGGGTCGACCAGGGATGGGCCGGTGAGGGCCTGACCGTCAACCCGGACGGGACGGCATCCTTCGTCGTCGGTGACGACACCGACGGCACTATGGCGGAATTCGCGGCGGTCGATGTGGCCGACGAACTCACCGGTTCGATCTCCCTCACCAAGCAGGTGACAGGACCCGGTGCCGACTCGGTGCCGGAAGGGACGACCTTCACCGTGAGCTACGACGCCCCAGGGCTCGGGCTCAAGGGTCCGGGAACAGTGACACTGGTCAACGGCCAGACCGTTTCGGTGTCCGGCGTGCCGGCCGGCACCACGGTGACGCTGACAGAGGTCACGCCGACCGATACCTCGATCGCTTGGGGGACCCCGATGTTCGTACTGCCTGACGGCAGCACATCCGCGGGCTCGGTCACGGTGACCATCGGGGTGGACACCGAAGTGGCGATCGTGCTGCAGAACCCGACCACCCAGACGCCACCTCTGCCCAACACCGGCGTCGACGTCGCTGGACCTGGCCTCACCGGTCTGATGCTGCTCCTGGCCGGTGCTGCGCTTCTGTGGCTGGGGTCGTCCCGGCGACGTGGCTGGCGGTTGGTACCCCGGCAGTAGCCAGCTCGGCCCGATGCATGCGGCGACCCCCAAGGCGTGTCAGCCATGGGGGCGTCGATGCTTGCCACGTCGGCACGGTGCGAGCGTCGTTCGCACGCGTCGCCCATAAGACTCTCAGGCTTCACCCGTATGGTTACGTGTTGATGCTATTACTGCTGGGTAGTAGGCCAACCGGGTTATAGTTTCTGGGAAGTTCACGTCATCTGTTCCGATTGTCGTCACAAAGCGATACAAGTTGCTTCGGCGAACGTGTTGGGCGTGAAAAGTCAAAGCGTGGGACGGGCTCACCAACCGAGTCCGGCCTGCTGCTGGGAAAGGATAGTTGTGGCTCAGCCGGTCGATGCCGCGGCGCAAGCAGCGTTCTCGCGCGCGCTCTGTGCTCAATTGAGGGATGCCCGGCGCAGGCTGGGGCTCACCCAGGCTCAGCTCTCCGCGCGGACCGGTGGCCTCATCTCCAAAGCGGCCCTGGCCAACTACGAGACCGGTCACCGCTCGATGCGGGTCGACATCTTCTGGGCGCTGGCCCGGGCGTTGGACATCGAGCCAGGGGTGTTGATGGCCGCCGCGGAACGTTCTGCCGGCATGAGCGCAGACTCCCAGTCACCCGGCCCGGTGACCATCGACCTTCCCAGAGTGATGGCCAATGCCGACCCGAGGCTGGCCGCCGCGCGCAAGTGGTTCGAACTGCGCTACCCATCCCAGCGGCCGGCCACCGAGACTCTCGACACCGCAGCGGTGTCCGCGCTTGCCGCACTGGCCGACATGCACGTAGACGAGTTCCGTCGACTGCTGGCCAGGGTTGCCGGAACATCCGACGCTGCCCACGCACGTCCGGCCGTCTCCGCGGCGGGGGGCGGCGCGCACGCCCCGGGCGGCAGCTGGCAGTACAGCGCCGCCGCCCTGTCGGCACCCAGCGCGACCGCCGTCTGAACAACGCAAGCTGAGGGGTTCCCCACACTCCGCGCCTGAACCGGCCCCGTTCACCCCACGTGCTCAGGAAGAATGAACACGGATTTCACGGCTGGCGGGGGATGGGTGTGGCAGAACCGGACGACGACGCGACGACGGTGCTCCCGATCGTGGGTGACGATCGGGGCGATGAAGGCAGCGCGTCCTCGGCCGCCGACCGCGCTCCGGTGCGTCGCGGCCGCCGTGGACTGTGGATCGGGCTCGGCGTCGGGCTGTTGCTCGTACTCGGAGTCGGCTCGGCTTATCTGGTCGACCTGAACAGCACGGCCGGTCGAATCGAACGCGGGACCAGCATCGCGGGCGTCCAGATCGGCGAATTGACCCCGGCCGAGGCCACCGAACTGCTGAGGCGAGAACTGGCCCCCCGATTCGCCGCGCCGGTGACGGTGAACGCGCACGGCGAGGGAATGGCCCTCGACCCAGCTGAGGCCGGACTCACCGCGGACATCGACGCCGCGGTCGCGGCCGCGGGTCTGCGGTCGTCGTCGCCCTGGGGCCGCCTGACCTCGTTCAGCCGCTCGGTCGAGGTCCCACTGACGGTCACCGTGGACGATGGTGCCTTGAAGGCCTGGGTGTCCGGGGTGGCCGCGCGGACCGACGTCGCGGCGGTCGAGGGAGAGTTCTCCCGCAAGGGCCTCGAGGTCGTCGTCGTCGAACCGGTGGTCGGCCGGTATCTCCAGCAGGACGAGGCGGTCTCGGCGATCGCCGCCGCGTGGCGCTCCGGCAACGCGCTCGCGTTGGACGGACTGGAACTGCCGACGAGCACCGAACCGGTCCGGGTGTCCGCGAAGGCACTGGCCGCGGCCAAGGTGAAGGCCGAGACCCTGCTGGATGGCGACCTGGCGGTGAAGACCGGCGACGGAACGCTGACGATTCCGGCAGCGACCGTCGCCAAAGCCGTCACCATCCGGGAGAAGGACGACGGATTCGCCGTCGGTATCGACTCGGCGGTCCTCCGGTCCGCCGTCGAAAGGGACGTGGAAACAACTGAACGCACGCCGAAGGATGCCGCTCTCGCACTGTCCGACGGCAAACCGACCATCACGCCCGGCGTGACCGGGCGCACCGTCGACTGGGACGCCACCGAGGCTGCGGCCGGCCGCGCACTCATGTCCGGGAAAAGGGTCTGGACCGTCGCCTACACCGAGACCGAGCCGGAGTTCAGCACCGCGGACGCCAAGGCCTACGGGCTCACCGAGGTGATCGGTGAGTTCACCACCGGCGGCTTCGCCTACGCCTCCGGCCAGAACGTCAAGGTCGTCGCGGAGAAGGTGCAAGGTGCCCTGATCAAGCCGGGCGAGACATTCTCGCTGAACACCTTCACCGGGCAGCGCACCGAGGCCGAGGGCTACATCCCGGCCGGCGTCATCGACAACGGGGTGATCGGCACGGCGGTCGGCGGTGGCATCAGCCAGTTCGCCACCACGCTGTACAACGCCGCCTACTTCGCCGGGATGGGCGATGTCACCCATACCCCGCACTCGTTCTACATCAGCCGCTACCCGCTGGGCCGGGAGGCGACTGTCTACGACGGTCAGATCGATCTGGCGTTCTCCAACGACTACGACACCGCGGTGATGATCCAGACCGTCTGGACCGAATCCGACATCACGGTGCGGATCTGGGGCACCCGGCACGTCGAGGTGGAATCGGAGACCGGCGAACCGTTCGGCTACACGGCGCCGGAGACCCGGACCGTCCCCTATGGCCAATCCTGCTCGCCGAGCAACGGTTCGTCCGGCTACTCCGTGGTCAACACCAGGATCATCAAGGACCTGTCGGGCACGGTGATCCGCCGCGAGCCGTTCACCACGGTCTACAACGGCCAAGTCCAGGTGATCTGCGAGCCTGCTCCCACCCCGGCGACCACCGCCGCACCGACGGCCACCACAGGACCGGCGACCACGGCTGGTGGCAACTGACGCATGCGGTCACCGCGCTGCGCGGCCGTTACGCTTGTCGGGCCGGGTTGCCGGCAGGCCACTGTGGCGCAATTGGTAGCGCACCCGACTTGTAATCGGGCGGTTGTCGGTTCAAGTCCGACCAGTGGCTCCCCGGATCCCGGCGACCAAGCGCGGTGGGTGCCCGTTTCGCGAGCTTCCCCGCGTATCATCCGCTCGAACCGACTGTTCGGCCGGCGGTTGTCGGCTGAGTGGTCGGACAGGCGCGATCTGGCACGGCGCTTCGGATGTGAGGTCGGATGAACGCACCAACGGACGAGCAGCCCGTCGAGGCCGGTGACGTGGAGACGATGACCGTGCAGGCGGCGGTCGGGCGTGGGCTTGCCTTGTCCCTGGCGACGCTGGCCGATCGGGCCCGCGCGGCCGAACACGAGGCGCGGGCCGCCTCCTGGGAAGACCCCCGGGCCATCGCCGAGCGACTGGCCGCGGCCCGCAACGCCGACCGACTGCCCGGCCTCGAGCCGAACGGTGACACCGACCGTCTGCTCCCCACGCCGGCCGGGCCCCATGTCGAACCGGACGAGCTGAACCCGGTGGCGGCCGCGGCGGCTCGGGAGGCGGCGGCCAAGGTGGTCGCCGCGTTCGATGCCGTCGCGAACGCCCGGGAAGCGGTGCTGGCCGCGCAACTGGCCTCGGCCGAGCAGCAGGTGGCCGAGGGCAGGAGAACCAACCGACGCGCGGTGCGGGTGCCCCGCACCTTCTCGGCGCAGGGCGGGGCGATGTGGGCGGCCATCCGGTCGGAATACCACTACCTGGTGGCACGCAAACCACGCAAGGTGCTCAGAGCGTTGGCGATCGCCCTGCTCGGTGCCATCGCGTACATGGTGTGGATCCGGCTGTTCAGCTGGAACACCTACGGCAAGTGGGCGCCCTACCTGGCGGTGCTGTTCATCAGCTCGGTGATGGGCACCTCGGCGTGCTTCAACAGCATGGCGTTCGACGCCCAGCGGGTGCGGGTTGCGCTGGACAGCGGCGCCCGGCTGTGGCAGCTCCTGGTCGTCAAGAACGTCGCCCTGATGGCGCTGGTGTTGCCGCTCGGGGTGGCGATGTGCGTGGCCCTGGCCATCCTCACCGGCCGACCGGCGACGCTGTTGGCCGCGATCGCGTTGGTGCTTAGCATCCTGCTGCTCTGGAGCGGGGTGGGCAATCTGCTCTCGGTGGTGCTGCCGATCCGCGACGCACCGCTCAAGGTGCATCGCGAGAGCGGGACGCTGCGCCAGTTCGTTCTCGAGTTCGCGATCACCTGGGCGGTCTCCTATCTGGTGCTGTTCCTGTTGATCTGGCGGGTTTACTCGGCCAAGGGCATGGGTGAGCGGTACGACTCGACGCTCATCGGGGTCATCCTGCTCCTGGTCTCGGCGGCCTTCGGCTGGATCAACATGACGGTGATGGCGGTGGCGTTCGCCAACGTGCCGTCCGTGCATCGGCGCTTGCGCCGGGAACTCGACTGGGCGCCCGCGCCGGCTTCGACGAGTTCAACCCCGCCGGCGGTGGTCCCGGCTGCCCCCGACCGGTAGCGCTCAGCCCTCGGATCCGGCCGGGTCCACGGAGGATTCCCCGGCCGGCAGCGGATCGGGCGGGAACCCGTGCGCTTTGCCCAAGATCAGCGTGGCGACCATGGGGTAGAGCAGGACCGAGAGCATTCCGGCCCCGACCAGGGCGGCGGCCATCGCGGTGGGCAGTTCGCCCCGCTCCGCTCCGATCGCGGTCACCGCGACGATGATCGGCAGACCGGTGGCGGCCATCAGCGCCAGAGCACGGCGTTCCGAGCGGGTGGCGCCCGCCGGCGCGGACAGCAACCCGGGCAGCCCGCGCAGGATCAGCAGCAGGATCAGGAAGACCACCAGGTAGACCAGCGCGGTTTTGTCGTGCACGAGGGCGTCGAGATCGAAGCCGACGCCGGTGTTGATGAAGAAGATCGGCACCAGCAGACCGAACGCCACCGCGTCCAGCTTCGAGTGGACCTGAGCCCGATCGGCCGGCGTCGCGCTCTGCAGCAGGAACTGGACGAGCACACCGGCGGCGAACGCGCCGAGCAGCATGTCCAGGCCGAGCAGAATGCTCAGGCCGGCCAGCGCGGCCACCAGTGCGATGACCAGCCGGACGGCGAACTGTCCGCTGGTGTGCAGGGTGGCGGTGATCAGCCCGTGCAGCCGTTGGTGCTTGCCGGTGGCCGCCAACAGGATCGCACCGACCGCGACGGCGACGAAGGCAAGCAACACCACTGTTGCCGCGCCGGGCTTTCGGGCGGAGAGAAAGACCGAGATGGCCACCAGGGGGCCGAACTCGCCCACCGCGCCGACGGCGGTCACGGCGATGCCGAACGGGCGGCGGAGTTGACCGGTGTCGATCAGGATCGGCAGCAGGGTGCCCAGCGCGGTGCTCGACAGCGCAATCCCGATGTACACCGCGGCCGGCACGGACGGGCCGATCAGCAGCCCGGCGATCAAGCCGCCGACCAGCGAGATCAACCAACCGGCGATGGACCGGTTCAGTGGCCTACCCTTGATCCGGGCGAAGTCGATCTCGGTGCCGGCCATGAAGAACAGCAGGGCCAGGCCGATCGAGGCGAACCCGGATATCAGCGTCAGATCGTCGACCCAGCCCAGGATCGCCGGCCCGATCAGCAGACCGAGCACGATCTCGATGACCACGACCGGGATCCGAACCACCCGACCGATCAGCGCCGAGAGCAGGGGGGCCAGGGCCGCTGCGAGTGCGACCCACACCAACGAATGGACCATCGAGTTTCCTCCGACCGAGCGGTGTGGGTTAGTGCACATTATTCACAGTGACCACTGTGGTCACATAGATCACAATTCGGACACTTTATGCATGCCAGACATGGACAACTGCACAGCGTAGGAGCAGCGTTACCCAACGTAGGTGGCCGCCCGTCGCGGACCGGTGGGTGGTTGTTGTCGAACGCTCATCACCCACGGAGGGCACCATGGCCAGCGACACCGCTTACACCACCGAGACCCCCGTCGACGACGTCGAGCCGGGCAGCGCGTTCGGCCGAACCATGATGGCGATCCTGCGGATCGTCGCCGGCTTCTACTTCCTGTGGGCGTTCCTGGACAAGCTGTTCGGGCTGGGCTATTCCACCCCGTCGGCCCGGGCCTGGATCAACGGCGGGTCGCCGACCTCCGGTTTCCTCGGTAGCCGGCACGTCGGGCCGTTGGCCTCGATGTACCGCTCGATGGCCGGGAACACCTTCCTCGACTGGCTTTTCATGCTCGGCCTGCTGGGCATCGGAGTTGCCCTCATCGTCGGCGCCGGCATGCGGATCGCGGCGGTGGGCGGCGTCATCATGTTGCTGATGATGTGGACGGCATCCTGGCCGATGGCCCGTTTCAACGACGCGGGCGAAGCGACCGGATCGACCAACCCCGTCGTCGATGACCACATCATCCTGGCCCTGGTGCTGATCGTGCTGGCGGCCTACCACGCCGGCAATACGTTCGGCCTGGGCCGCTGGTGGACCGGCCTGTCGTTCGTTCAGAAGAACCGCTGGCTCATCTGACCGCCTGTG
>Ga0134125_10007553_pt1 | contig 12262 bp, 9 predicted proteins | sample KB31751_FD_96464 | JGI IMG/M metagenome (GOLD analysis project Ga0134125, IMG submission 96464) | Terrestrial soil microbial communities with excess Nitrogen fertilizer from Kellogg Biological Station, Michigan, USA - KB3-175-1 | ecosystem: Environmental > Terrestrial > Soil > Unclassified ... | reverse complement strand
CTGCAACGCCGCAAGGCGGCCGAATTGTTCGCCCGTGTCGGTGCCGAATCCGCCGACTACACCGCGCGATGGGCGGCACGGGCATGAGCATCGCCGCCATACCGCCGGCCATCCTGATCGACAATCTGCGCATCGAGCGCCGCGGTCGCACCGTGATCGACACCATGAGCGTGTCGGTCCGGGCCGGCATCATTACTGGGCTGCTGGGACCCTCCGGCTGCGGCAAGACCACGTTGATGCGTGCGATCGTCGGAGCCCAGCGGATCACCGCCGGCTCGATCACGGTGTTCGCCGAGGCCGCCGGCGCGCGCAGCCTGCGCCGGCGCATCGGCTACGTGACGCAGTCGCCGAGCATCTACCCCGACCTGACCACGGTCGAGAACGTCCGGTACTTCGCCGCGTTGTACGGCGTCGGCTCCGATCGCGTGCGCGAGGTAATCGATGCGGTCGGGATGACCGCCAAAAGACACGAGCCGGCCGGAAACCTGTCCGGCGGACAGCAGGGACGAGTGTCACTCGCATGCGCGCTCGTCTGCGATCCGGACCTGCTCATCCTCGACGAACCGACGGTCGGGCTGGACCCGGTGCTGCGCGCCGAACTGTGGGAACAGTTCCGTTCGCTTGCCGACAGCGGAAAGACCCTGCTCGTGTCCAGCCATGCAATGGATGAGGCGCGGCACTGTACGGAGCTGGTTCTTATGCGCGACGGAGCGATCCTCGCGCACGCCGCCCCGGACGACATCATGCGCCGAACCGGCTGCGCAGATCTGGAAGCGGCCTTTGTGTCGCTGGTCCTCGACGACGACCGCATCCCGGAGGCACTCTGATGAACCCCACCATCCATTGGGCGACCACCGTTCGCATCCTGACCCAGCTGCGCCGTGACCGGCGCACGGTGTTTTTGATTCTGTTGGTGCCGGGCGTGTTGACGGTCCTGCTGCACTACGTGCTGTCGCGGCAACCGGTGGGGCCCGACGGCCGCACCCCATTTGACCGGCTCGCCATCACCCAGCTCGGTGCGCTGCCGTGCGCGGTGATGTTCCCCATCACCGCCATCTCGATGCGCCGCGAACGCTCCAACGGCACCCTCGATCGCCTTTTCGCCACTCCCATGACGAAGCTGGACCTGCTGGCCGGCTACGGCACCGCCTTCTCCCTGGCCGCCGCCGCCCAGGCCGGGATCGTCACGCTGGTCGCGTTCGAAGTGACGCACCTGCGCATCGACGGCAGCCCACTGCTGGTGTTCATGATCTCGGTGTTGGGCGCGATGCTGGGCGTCTCACTGGGGCTGTTCTTCAGCGCCTTCGCGACAACCGAGTTCCAGGCGGTGCAGTTCTCGCCGATCGTGCTGGTGCCCCAACTGTTTTTGGCCGGGGTGCTCGTCCCCCGCGATCGGATGCCGGGAGCACTGCAGGCGATCAGTAACGTGCTGCCGCTCAGCTATGCCGTCGAGGCGTTGCAGCAGGTCAGCAATCACGCCACCGCGACGCCTCAGATGTGGCACGACACCGGCATCGTCGCCGTCTTCATCGTCGCCGCACTGCTCGCCGGGGCCGCCACCCTGCAGCGACGCAGCCCGTGAAGCCAAAGCCCACCCCAGCACGACCAGAGAGCACGACAAACGCCCAGCAATTCGTTGCGCCGAACCCGAAGGAACCCACCATGACCGCGACAACCGCCCTGCCCGCGTTCAGCGCGGTGGTTCACTGGCTGACCGACCGCGTCGCCGCCTACCTCAACACCGAGCCCGCCGCAATCGCGACCGACGCGACGATCGGCGACTACGGCATGGACTCGGTGTTCGCGCTCAGCCTTTGCGTCGACGTGGAATACGAATTCGGCATCGTCGTGGAGCCCACCCTCGCCTGGGACTACCCGACCATCGACGCGATGGCCGCCTACCTCACCGAGGAGCTGAGGATCCCATCATGACCGAGATCGCGATTGTCGGCATCGACTGCCGATTCCCCGGCGCCGCCACCACCGACGCCCTGTGGCAGCTGCTGATGAACGGCGACGTCGCCACGAGCGTCGTGCCGGCAGCGCGGTGGGATATCGACCGGTTCCACAGCGACTCATTGCGCCCGGGCACCATGAACACCCGACACGCCCACTTCATCGACGACGTCGATGTCTTCGACAACGAGTTCTTCGGCATCTCCCCGGTCGAAGCCGCCGCTCTGGACCCCCAGCAACGCCTGGTCCTGCAGTCGGCGTGGCGCGCCATCGAGGACGCCGCCATCGACCCGCGCTCACTGGCCGGCACCGATACCGGCGTGTTCGTCGGCATGATGTCGAGCGAATGGGGGGCCCTCAACTTGCTCGACTACCCCGCCCTGACCCCGCAGCGCGGAATAGGCGGCGGACATTCCATGGTGGCCAACCGCGTGTCTTACCACCTGAACCTCACCGGACCGAGTGTCACCGTCGACACCGCGTGTTCGGCGTCACTGACGGCCGTACACCTGGCCAGTCAGGCCCTCGCCTGCGGGGAAAGCGACCTCGTCGTCGCCGCCGGGGTGAACCTGATGCTCACCCCGGCCCTGTCGATCTTCTACACCCAGGCCGGGCTGTCCGCGCCGGACGGCCGCTGCAAACCGTTCAGCGCAAACGCCGACGGCATCGGCCGCGGCGAGGGTGTCGGCACCGTGGTGTTGCGCCGACTCGACGACGCGATAGCTGACCGCCAGCCGGTATACGCGATGATCGTCGGGAGCGCCACCAACCAGGACGGCAAGAGCAACGGCATCACCGCGCCCAACCGCTGGTCGCAGTCCAAGGTCATGCGCCGCGCGCTTGACCGCGCCGGGGCCGCCGCCTGCGACGTCACGTTCGTGGAGGCCCACGGCACCGGCACCATGCTCGGCGACCTCATCGAAGCCAATGCGCTCGGCGATCTACACCGCGACCGACGCGACCGACCGTGCCTACTCGGCTCCATCAAGGGAAACATCGGGCACCTCGAAGGCGCCGCGGGCATCGCCGCGCTGATCAAATCCGCGCTTGCGCTCGGCCGCGGCGTCGTTCCCCCGACTGTCGCGGCGGCGGGGCCCAACCCGGCTTTGCGCCTGGAGAAGCAGGGCCTGGACCTGGCCACCCGCCCGGTTCCGCTCGGCGAGACGCCGGTTCTCGCCGGCGTGAGTTCCTACGGTCTCGGCGGCAGCAACGTCCACGTCGTGCTGGCCAGTCCGCCCGCTCCGGCGCGAATCATCCCTACACCGCCGACGTCCACCGACGCAGCGGACGACGCGCAGATCGGCGTCATCACGGTATCGGCACACTCGCAGGCGGCGCTGCGCCGCAACGCCGCCTCGCTCGCGCACGCCCTCGACGTCAGCAGCAGCCACGACCTGGCGGCGCTGTGCTACACCAGCAACCGGGTGAAGAGCTCGCTCAAACACCGCTTCGCGGCGGCGGGCACCCGCACTGAGCTGATCCGGTCCCTGCGCAGTCATGCGGCCACGGCACCCGGCATCGACGAACCACCAGGCCATCGCCGCGGTTCGCCACGCGTTGGGCTGCTGTGCAGCGGTCAGGGCAGCCAATACCCCGGCATGACTCGTGCCCTGTACCGATCCTGCCCGCCGTATCGCGCCCACCTGAGCCGCGCCGCCGAGGCGGTCGACTCAACCCTTGCAGCACCCAACGGGCTGCTCAACCTGATGTTCTCCAACAACCCCGCCATCGATCACACCCGTTACGCCCAGCCGGCGCTGTTCGCCGTGTCGTACGCGCTGGGCGCGGCGCTGCTCGAACTCGGCGTCGAACCGGGGTTCCTCATCGGCCACAGCGTGGGCGAGTTCGCGGCGGCCGTTCTGGCCGAGGTCTTGACGCTCGACGACGCGGCACGACTCGTCGTCTGTCGCGGCGAGCTGATAGGGCAGCTGCCTGCCGGCGGCGCGATGAGCGCCGTCGACGCGCCGGCCGACGATGTCAACGCCGTTGTGGCCGCCGAGCCGTCGTGTGCTGTCGCCGCCGTCAACGGCCCGCGGTCCACGGTCGTGTCCGGTCCCGCCGAAGCGGTCGACCGCATCACCCGCGCGCTGGCCGCCCAAGGCGCGCGGGTGGCCCCGCTCGCGGTGTCGCACGCGTTCCATTCCCCGCTCATGGCGCCGGCGCAGGCCGCGTTCCGCGACATCGCCGGCACCGTCACACCGCGCGAAGCAAAGATCCCACTGGTGTCAACGCTGCACGGCGAGGTTGTCCTCGGCACCGACATGGACGCCGACTACTGGGCCGCGCAGCTCACCTCGACCGTCCGGTTCGCCGACGCGATCACCACCGCCACCAGGCGGGCACTGCCCACCCACCTAGTCGAACTCGGCCCGCGGCCGACCCTGGTGGCCCTCGCTCGTCGCTGCGGTATCGCCCCGCAGATCCGGACGCTGTCGCCGTGCCCCGGACCCGACGACGACGCGGGTTTCGCGCGGGTCGCCGCGCAGCTCTACGCCGACGGGGTGACCATCCGCTTCGACAACCTCTACCCCGACGAGTCGCGCACGTTGAAACGGTTGCCGCCCTATGCTTTCTGCGACCACACCCGGTTTTGGCGCGAACCGCACACAGCGCCAACTGCGCTGTGCGCGACCGCCCCGTCGGCGCCACGCGATGCCGGCAGGGCAGCCACCTCTCACCGCGGACCCGACGCCCCCGCCGACCGCGACACCGTCGTCGCGGCCGTTCGCCACCACATTGCCGATATCGGCGGCTACACCACCGATGACATCCACCCCGACGCCCGGCTCGGCGAGGACCTCGGGTACGACTCGCTGCTGCTGCTACGCCTCATCGACCGGCTGCGCACCGACTACCCGCAACTGGACGGCGCAGCCATCGACGAACTGCTACCCGTCATCACGAAAGTCGATGACCTGCAGCGCTACGTCGCCGATCACGTCGCCGGCGAGCAGCGCAGCGCATGATCGGCGACAGTCAGCGGGCACCGGATCTCCCGTCGTGTCGCGGTCATCCTCAAAATCATGGCCCGTCGGGTCAACATCGCCGCGAAATACCCTGGGCCGCAAGGCCAAACCCAGTGCGCTCCGAGAGCGCCGACAGGACGGGCATCGTCCGTCTCATTTGTTTCCACCACGCCGGTGGCGCGTCCACCACGTTTCGTGCCCTCACCCGCGCACTCGGTCCGCACATCGCGGTCACCGCGGTCAATTTGCCCGGCCGCCAATCACGTTCCCGCGAGCCTCGCCACCGCGACGTCCACGCTTGCGCGACACAGCTTGCCGGCGAGTTGAGCTCACACCTCGACCAACCGCATGTGCTGCTCGGTCACAGCATGGGCGCCATCATCGCCTACACCATTGCGCAGCAGCGCATCGCTGCCGGACAGCGCGGCCCGGACGCGTTGATCGTCGCCAGCTACGCCGCGCCGCACCTGCCGTCGGTCGCCACGCAGATCGAATCCGCCGACGACCTGGCTCTGGCCACCACGCTGTCGCAGTTCGGCGGCCTTCCCGCCGAAATCCTCGCCCGGCCCGAATGGCTTGCCGCGCTAATGCCTCTGGTCCGCGCCGACCTGCGCATCTGTGCCAGCTACCGCCACCGTGGCGAACCACCGCTCTCCTGCCCGATCCATGTCTGCGGCGGCGACAGCGACCCCGTCGTGACCCGCGCCGACCTCACCGGCTGGCGTCAGCACACCAGCCAACCGAGGCCCGTCATAATCGTCCCGGGCGGACACCTCCTGTTCCGCGACCCCCATCCTGCGCTGATCAGCGCGATCACTTCGGTCCTCGGCGCCGACCGCCAGCGCGAAGGCGGGCTCAACGGCGCCACATGATTGACAACCCGGCACCCACCAGTTGACTCGCATCGAGTCCGGCTCATAGCGGCGGCTGCTCATGCAATGAGCGGACACGCCGGCTTGCCGCAGAGCGACAACGTCAGGGCTCGAACTCCCCTGACCCCGAAAACCCGGCGACGACACGGAAGTGAAGACCTAGCCCCGAGTGCTCAGGCCGATCGTCAAATCTTTCCGGAGCGATGTTTTTCATCGGTGCGCCGTGAAAGTCGTCGGCGGCCCAGCGCTTGCGGGGCGCTGCGGCGTAACGGAGGACCTCAGGGCAGGGATTGTTGTTCGGCGCCGGATAGTCCGCGGACCTCGCGGGCAAACATCGCGATCTGGTTGCTGACGAATTGCGGCTGGTCCTCGGCTACGTAGGTGTAGCTGTCGGTGACGGGGACCAGGCGGGCGTTGGGGAATACCGTCATCCACCGCTCCGCGAACGCGAATGGGAAGAGCCGGTCCTCGCGTGCCCATAGCAGCAGCACCGGTCTGGCGAACTCGCGCAGGCGTTCGGCGGCCGTCGGCAAGTCCTGGTAGTCGATGCCGCGCACGAACCTGCGGCCGTTCTCGCGAATACGGCTGTCGGACAGAATCGGTTCCAGCCAGGAGTCCGTGATCTCATCGGGGATTGGATATTTCGCGATCCGGCCGAAGACGAACGGCAGCCGGCGGAAGGATCGAATGCGCAACGGTTGCACGGCGAATGCGATGGCGCCGGGGAGTTCGGCGAAGCGGCGGAACGGCTTGAACAGCGGGGGTACGAATCGGTCGAAGGAGTTGCAGGAACTGAGCACCAGACCGGCGATCCGCTCGTTACTTTCGGATATCAGCAGTTGGGAGAGCGCTCCGCCGGTGTCGTTGCCGACCACGATGACGTCGTTCAGTTCGAGAGTCTCGATGAATTCGCGGATGATCCGGGCCACTCCCCGTGGGCTAAGGTCGGCATCGTCGGCCATCGGGATGGTGTGCGACCCCAATGGCCAGTCGGGGGTAATGCACCGAAACTCGGCGACGAGCGAAGGCACGACCTTTCGCCACGCCAGGTGGTTCATGAACACGCCGTGGATGAAGAGCAGGGTCGGTCCGGTGCCCTCGTCGCGGTAGCGGATGGTTCCGGCCGACAATGTGACTTTCTGCATGACTGAATCCTCCTGGATGGTCGTGACCTGGCGGCCTGGCCGCCGATTTTCGGTCAGATGGTGTGGCATGGCACCGTTTTCGCTCGGTGATATCCGTTTGAACATCTCGCTGAACCGGCGCAAGTTGTCGCGCGGGGACATAGCCCTGGAATTGATGGTTTGCCGCAACGCATTTCACGCAACTTTCTGCCGCAGATCGACCGAGCGAGTCTGGCCGCTGCGCATGATCGCGGCCAGCTGCTCACGATCGGAGATGTCCAGCTTGGCGCAGGCGCGGTAGAGATGGCCCTCCACGGTACGCACCGAGACCACCAGCCGGTCGGCGATCTCCCTGTTGCTCAGCCCCGCCCCGACCAGGTTCGCGATCTCGCGTTCGCGCATTGTCAAGGGCAGCGGGTGTGCGGAGATGTCCAGCGCGGGCGTGTGGATGCCGCCGCATTCGGCAGCGAGTCGGTGGGCGACTGCGGCGGCCTCCACCGTGCGCCGCCGGTTGTCGGACGCCTGGAAGGCGGACCTCGCGTGTGCCGCCGCGTCAGCCGCCGATAACAGTGCGCCAATCTCCTCGAATTGGTGCGCGGCGGCCAGAATCGCCGCGGCATCGCGGTCGCGTAGTGCCGCGGCGTGCGCGGCGATGACGACCGCCAGCCGCCCACCGACGTCAGTGGCGATGTCGACCAGACGCCCCAAGCTGGACTGGTCACCGAAGCGGACCGCGTCATGCAGCGCCAGCATTTCAATCGCCCGTTGGCCGGACTCTTCGGCGCGCCGAGCCGCGTCAAGCGCCAAATCGATTGCGGCGCTGACATTTCCCTCCGCCGCAGCCAGCCAAGACTCAGCGATTCGCAACTGCGGACCGAACACCGCAACATGGCTGCCGTACCGGGTGCGCAACTCGGCCACCGTCTTGGCGCCCGGCCCCACCCGGCCCAGCACGCAGTACGACTGCGCGAGCAGCAGCCGTGCGGGGAAGCTCCACGACGCGGCCGATTCGGATGTCAGAGCTGCAACGGTCTGCTCCATCCGGACGACGGTGTCGGCGAAACGCCCGCGGGCCAGGTCGACGGTGCCAACGAGCACGTTGGCCATGCTCCACGCCAGATACTGGCCGGCCGACGTGATTTGCACAAATCCAGCAGACTGCTTTTCCGCGGCGGCAAACTCGCCGGCCAGCGCCAGCGCACGAACTTCGCCGAAGGCCGCCGGGTACCGCAGCAGGCCGTCGACCCTGCGCTCGGTCGCGTCCCGGCGCTTGGCAATTGCTAATACGTCCTCCAGCCGTCCCATCAACGCCAGCGCCAACCCGCCGCCGAAAACCGCCCATTCAACCGCCGCGGCAGGCGCGGACTCGTCGGAGAGCACGTGTTGTGACAACGCGACGGCCTTCCCCAGCTGGTTCTCGAATGACAGCGACGCCGAAGCGATGCCGTCGACGAGCAGCCGCAGTCCAGGATCACGGACCCTGCCCCGTAACATCTCGAGCACCTCACGGGCACCCTCGGCGTCGCCCATCGACCATTGCAGGTTCGCGATCCTCGCCAACCCCCAGCGGACCACATCGACGTCGTCGAGCTCATCGACCTGGAACGGCTTCAGCGTCTCCTCGGCTTCGACGGCATTGCCCTGCCACGACAGCGATCGGGCGAGCAACTCGCTGGCCGCCAGCCCGCCGCCCCGGCTCACCGCCGCACGCGCCAACCGCTCGCCCAGCGTGATGTTGGTCAGCGCTACCGCGTCTCGGGCGGCGGCCACCAGCAGCGAAACGTCGGCTGCGTGATCACTATCAATTGTCAACTCCGCCAACCGTATCCGCTCGGCCGGCGTGCTCGGCGGCCGCTCGTTCAGGGCGCGGACCAGCTCGCCACTTAGACGCCGCGACGCCGCCGTCCCCACCCCACGGCGAATGACCTCACCGAATATCGGATGGTTGAACCGAACGTTGATGCTGTGGTCTATGGTGACGCGGATCAGCCCGCAACTCTCGGCCTTCTCGACGGCGTCGTCGCCGGCAATCTTGCGCAGCGTGTCGAGGTCGAGCGGTTCGCAGCACGTCAGCACCTGCAGCGCGTGCAGCACGGGGTCGGGCAACTGATCGACTCGACTGTCTAGCAGCGAGGCGAGCTCTGAGGTGACGGCCATGCGGCCACGTAGCTGCCAGACCCCGCGAACGTGCCGCAGCGTGCCCGCCTCCAGCGCACCCTCCACCAGGTGCCGCAAGTACAGCGCGTTGCCGCCCGACGCCTCCCACATCAATTCCATGCTCAGCCCCTCAACGTGGCCGCCCAAGGCTTGCTCAATGAGATTGACGGACTGCTCCTTACTGAACGGAGTCAAATCCAGCCGCTGCAGATAACCGTCCTTCCACAACGACGTGATCGCGTCGGGCACTGTCTCACCTGCACGCACCGTGGCGACGATGCGCATGGATCCGTCCAGCGCCAGTTGATGCAACAAGGTCGCCGACCACTGATCAAGCAAGTGGGCATCGTCGACACCGATGACCGAATGACCCCCGGACAGAAGGGCTTCCCGCGCGGTCGTCAAAAAAGAGATCGGGTCTCGACAGGCCGCCGCACTAACCAGCGAAGCGAACACACCCAGCGGGATGCTGCGCGCTGACTCCGTTGCCGCAACCCAGTGCACCGGGGAGGGCAGTGCCCGCGTCACCAATCGGGCCAGCGTCGTCTTCCCAACCCCCGTATCGCCGACGATGACAATTCCGCAGTTCTCCGGTTGATCGACAAGCGCGGCCGCGATGGCCGCGTATTCGTTTTCCCGTCGGACAACAGGCCAATTGTCGGCCATGGTCAGCGGCATTACTTCCTCCGGTTCACCGGACGTCGGAAAGCAAAATCGGCGTGGTCATGACCAGACCTCCTCGCCATCCCGTACTCGGTTCTGTGGTTGCGGTATCTGCACAACCATGGTCGGCGACGGTCGAGGTCGAGGACAGCCTGCCGACACCACGATTGCCGTTGGTGTGCACACGGTGGTGCATGCATCAATTTCGGGAAGTCACGTCGCAGGCGCCGCACAAGCGTTCAAGCATTGCGACGATGGACATTGCTGCGCTGGTGTTCTTGGAGACCGCAGTCCACAGAGCTTTTCACCGCACCTGTTGCGACGTTGAGTAGAAGCCACCTTGCCGTCCACAGCCAAGCAGTATTCACGATCCGCGACCGCGGCCCTGTCCACCTTCGATCGTCAGTTTCTCGACGAGTCCGGCACGCCGCTGTATGTGCTGTCTGCGTCGGACGGCACCGTCGGGGAAATCGCTGTCACGTTGGTGGAGTGGATCATTCGCCGCCGACGCATCAAGGTCGCCCCGTGGCGACGGTATCCGCGGATCGCGACATTACTCGGCGAACTGCCCAACACTGCATTGCCGAAGAACCTGCAGTGCTGCGGAGTTCCGTGGGCAGCGGTGTGTCGATCTGCGCAACGGCGGCCTTATCGGGCTGCTCGCCATAGCCGGGTGAGCAGGTGCGGACTCAGGTTTTCTTTGTGCAGGTAGGCCGCGGCGCCGCAATCTGCGGCCCCAGCGGGCAGGTCCTCGACGTCGTAGGTTGACATCAGCACGACCGTCAGGTCTGGGTGGGCGGCGCGGATTCGCCGGGTGGCTTCGATGCCACCCATTCCGGGCATGTGAATGTCCATCAACACGATCCCCGCATCGCCGCCCCGAATGAGTTCCATCGCGGACTCACCAGTCTGGCATTCGCCGGCCATGACGAAATCCTCCGTGGCAGCCAGGGCGGCGGCCGTCGCCAGCCGGAAACTGGCCTGGTCGTCGACGACCCACACCGGCACCCGATCACCCGTCATCACCTTGGCATCATATGCGGGCTGATTTGCCGCACACCCTGGTGTACACACCACACTTTTGACGGTGCGACACCATGGCCTTGAAGCCGATACCACACGGTTAGGCCAAGGCGCTCTCGTCGAGGAACATCAGCACGGCCTTGACCCGCCGATCCAGCGAGTCGTCGACGGTCAAGCCGAGCTTGGCGAAAATCGAATTGATGTGCTTTTCCACCGCCCGCTGCGACAGCACCAGCCGTTGGGCCACGACGCGATTGCTGAAGCCGGTTGCCAACTCGGCGAGCACCTCACGTTCCCGGGGGGTCAACCGGCTCAGCGTTGCCGCGGAGCGCGGCTGGGCGAGCAGCGCCTCCACGACCAGCGGATCGAGCACCGTGCCACCGGCCGCGACCTGATGAACCGCCTCGCTGAGCTGGTCGAAATGCGACACACGTTCCTTCAACAGATACCCGCGGGCCGCCGTACCGCCATCCAGCAACCCCGCCGCGTAGCGCGGATCCGCGTACTGCGACAACACGATCACCCCGGTGTCGGGATGCGCCGTGCGCATCCACCGAGCCAACCGGATGCCCTCATCGATCGATGTCGGTGGCATCCGCACATCGGTGACCAGCATCGCCGGTTGATGATTTTCGATGAGTTCGACCGTGGAGTCGTAGTCGTCGGCGACACCAACGACCGTCACATCGGCGTCGGTCGACAACGCCCGGTAAACGCTGTCCCGCACCAGCAGGCAATCCTCGGCGATAACGACCGAAACGCAACCACTCACGTTGATGCCATCCTTCCCCGGTCGTTCTTGGTCACTCAATCACGATCCGCTACTCGAGGCCGTCAGGGTTGACCATTGAAATTATCTGCGCATCGGCGCCGCTCCGCCTGCGTAGTGCACTACCTAACTTGAGTACTGCTCTACCTGATTTGGCAACACCAACCCGCCAGAGAGCTGAGACGACGGGAGCTGTTTCATCTTGTCGCGCTTGTGGCATCGTTCGGTCTCCAAACCTGTTCCCAACAACACCGCAAGTAACAACCGCCTGGTGGCTCGGGCTGTTAAGCGCGCGCTGGGCCATCCCCATCGACGGACTTGACATGAACGTCATCCGCTGGCCGTCGCCTCAGCCCCGTGAGCAGGTAGCTGTATAGGGTTACACCTTCCTCCGCGCGCACCACAGGCGACCGGTCCCAGCAGCCTGGTTGCACCGGGGTGATCACGGCGGTGACGCGGGTGCCACGTCCGGGCGCGGTGTGGATCGCGAGGTGCCCGCCGATGGCCGACAGACGGTCGGTCATATTGGTCAGCCCGCTGCCTTCGGTCGCCGGGTCGAATCCGCGGCCGGTGTCGCTGATGGTGAGGGTAAGCATCTGGTCATCGGCTTGGGCGGTGATCGTGACGGTGGTGGCGGGGCCGCCGTGTTTGGCGGCATTCTGCAGCGCTTCGCTGCAGCAATAATAGAGGGCGGCCTCGATCGAAGCGGGGTAGCGGCGCAGGCCCTGCAGG
>Ga0134125_10007551_pt1 | contig 12263 bp, 8 predicted proteins | sample KB31751_FD_96464 | JGI IMG/M metagenome (GOLD analysis project Ga0134125, IMG submission 96464) | Terrestrial soil microbial communities with excess Nitrogen fertilizer from Kellogg Biological Station, Michigan, USA - KB3-175-1 | ecosystem: Environmental > Terrestrial > Soil > Unclassified ... | reverse complement strand
CGTCTTCTTCTTCGCCTTGCTCGCCGCGCTGCTCAGCGGACGCGTCGGCTGGGCCGTGCTCGCGGGCGTCCTGCTGTGCTTCTCCAAGGAAACCGGCGTGCTCGCGTACGGCGTGACGACGGGGCTGTTCGTCCTGTTTGCCGCGATCGCCGGAAAGCGGACGCGCGCAGAGCGCGTGCGCGGTGTGCTGTCGATGTGGATGCTCGCGCTCCCGCTTGTGCTGTTCGGCGTGCATGTGCTCTGGTGGAACGCGACGCACGCGCACCCCGCGGTGTGGAAGCAAGGGTGGCAGCGAACGACGCTCGACGGTTTTCAGTTCTTCGACCTGAGCGGCGCCGTTTTCGAGGGCTACGCGACGGGCATCTTCGTCATCGGGTTCATGTGGATCGTGTCGGCGCTGATGGCGGCCGATCTGCTGCGCGGCGGCCTGCGCATGGCGCGGCGGCTGCCGGGCCGGCGCGTGGAGGGCGCGGACTCCGCGCGCCTCGCGTTCGTCACGACGCTCACGTTCGTGCTGACGTACCTGCTCACGTCGTACAGGACGTGGGGAAATCTCCGCTACTTCGCGCTGCTGTATCCGCTCGTCGTGATGCTCGGGTACGCGTCCCTCGTGCGCCTCGCCATTTCGAGACGCGCACGCACCGGAATCCTGTGCGCGATGGCGCTGCTGTTTGCGGTCTCGATCTACCGCTCCGTCGATCCCGTGTCGCGGGCGATATACGGCACGTTTTCGACGGGCGAGCAGGAGATGTACCGGATGGCGTCGATCACCGGCGAGTACTCCGGACCCGGCCGCGACGAGCTCGTCTACAATCTGCAGTTCACCGGATACCACCACGTGCAGAACGCCTTGTTCCGGCAATTGCACGCGACCGATTCCACCGCGTTCGCGACCGCGCGCATCGTGCGCTGGAACCTGTGGAGCCAGCTCGATGACCAGACGCGCGACCGCACGCTGCGCGAGGAGAACGTCATCGTGCCGCGCTACTGGGACGAAGTCGACCTGCTGGCGTCGCCGCAGCGGCCGCGCGATGTGTGGTATCTGGACTTTACGTACCGCCCCGATCACGACGATTCGATGGCGAGGCTCAAGTTGCTGTACCGTGAGGTCGGCGTCACGCGCGCCGAGGCGCGCGGCCATGTGGTCGTCGCGCACCATCTGCAGCTGATAGGGCGCGCCGGGCTTTCCCGTCCACTCCTCACCCCTCACCAGTGAGCGCGCGGCGCACGCGGGTGGCGGCGTTCATCGTGACGGCGCTGGTGTTCGTCGGCATCCTCGTGCCGGAGGTGCACTACGTCCCGATATGGGACGGCCGCGTCTACGCCCTCTGCGCGGTCAATGCGGCCTCGCATGGGCTTGCGGGGCTCTCGATGGAATCGCTCCGCTGCGGCGGCCATCCGACGCAGGCGTTCATCGGGATTCTCGCGCTGTCGCAGGTGATTCGGTTTGGCGACGTCGCCGCGCTGCACATCACGAACATTGCGCTCGGTCTCGCCGCGCTTGCGTGCATACGGGTGGTGCTCGCGCGCCTGTTTCCCGATCCGGCGCATGCCATTCGGCTGGACATCGTCACCGTGCTTTGTGCGGTGCACCCCGTGATGCTCTCCACGCTCATCCAGCCGAACGTGGATTTCGGCGTGTACGTGTTCTTCTTCGCCACGCTCGCCGCGCTGCTGAGCGGCCGGCTGTGGTGGGCCACACTCGCGGGAACGCTGCTGTGCTTCTCGAAAGAGACGGGCGTGCTGGCGTACGGGGTGATGATGGGCTTGTACGTGCTGTTCCGTGCGTTCGAGGAGAAGGGCGCCCCGGCGGAGCGCCTGCGGCGCGTGCTCCCGATGTGGATGACCTCGCTCCCGCTCGTGTTGTTCGGCGTCCACGTCCTGTGGTGGAATACCACTCACTTCCAGTCGGCGGTGTGGACGCAGACGTATCAGCAGGGGGCGCAGTATGGCTTCCACTTTCTTGACTTCACCGGCGCCACGTTCCGGAGTTATGCGACAGGAATTTTTGTCATCGGGTTCATGTGGGTGATCTCGGCGCTCATCGCGGCCGACTTGATGCGCGGGGGCGCGGGCATGGCGCGCGGGCTGCCGAAGCGCAGCGTGCCCGGCGCAGACGCGCGGCGCGTCACGTATGTCACCGTGCTCACGTTCGTGCTCGTGTATCTCCTCACGTCGTATCGGACGTGGACGAACCTCCGGTATTTCGCCCTGCTGTATCCGCTCCTGGTGATCGTTGGATACGCGTCGGTGGTGCGGCTCGCCATTCCCCGACGTTTCGCAACGGGACTGTTGTGCGCGACCGGGCTCCTCTTCGTGCTGTCGATTTATCGTTCCGTCGATCCGTTCGCGCGGCTGATGTACGGCACGTTCCCGACGGGCGAGCACGACATGTACCGGATGGCTTCGATCAACGGAGAGTATCCGGGCCCGGGCCGCGACGAACTCGTGTACAACCTCCAGTTCACCGGCTATCACCACGCACAAAACGCGCTCTTCCGGGCGCTGCGCCCAACGGACTCGACCGTATTCGCCACCACGGGCATGGCGCGATGGAATGTCTGGAGCCAGCTCGACAGGGAGACGCACGAGCGCACGCTGCAGCAGACGGGCGTGATTGTCCCGCGCTACCTGACCGAAGTCGACCTTCTTGCCTCGCCGGACCGACCGCGCGACGTATGGTTCGTCGACTTTTCGTTTCGTCCCGATCACGACGGCGCGCTGGCGTCGCTGAAGGCAGTGTATCGCGAGGTCGGGACGATGGGTGCGTCCGCCGACGGGCATGTGCTCTTCGCGCACCATCTCCAGCTCATCACCCGGTGAGCGGTCTGGTGAACTGGTACGGCCCCGCCCGCGCGTGCTAGCTTCAGGGGGCCATTGTTGAGGGGAACTCGGAGGCACGTCCAGTCCTGATTCCGGAGGCGCGATGAAGGTTGTGATCCTGGCCGGCGGACTCGGAACGAGACTGTCCGAAGAGACATCCGCTCGCCCCAAGCCGATGGTGGAAATCGGCGGCCGGCCGATCCTGTGGCACATCATGCACCTGTACGCCGCGCACGGACTCAACGACTTCGTGCTCGCGCTCGGTTACAAGGCCGAGATGGTGCGTTCGTACTTCCTCTCGTACCATGCCGTCGCGCGCGATCTCACGATCCATCTTGCCGACGGAAAGGCCGTCACGCACGGGGCCAGCAGTGAAGACTGGAACATCGATCTCATCGACACGGGCCTCGAGACGCAGACGGGCGGACGCCTGCGCCGGCTCCGCAAATGGATCGGCAACGAGCCGTTCTGCCTGACGTACGGCGACGGTGTGAGCGACCTGGACATCGGCAAGCTGATTGCGTTCCACAAAGCGCACGGCAGGCTCGCGACGGTGACCGCGGTGCGCCCTCCGGCGCGCTTCGGCGGGCTCGAGCTGGAGGGCGACACGGTGCGCGCGTTCGCCGAAAAGAACCAGGCGACCGAGGGCTGGATCAACGGCGGCTTCTTCGTGCTGCAGCCGAAGGTGCTCGACTATATCGCCGGCGACGCGACACTCTGGGAGAAGGAGCCGCTCGAACGGCTCGCCGCGGACGGACAGCTTCGCGCATTTCGCCACGACGGCTTCTGGCAGCCGATGGACACGCTGCGCGATCTCCGCCATCTCGAATCACTCTGGGCGGGCGGATCTCCGCCATGGAAGACCTGGAAATGACCGCGAAGAAGAAGAGTTCGCACTGGCACGACCGTCCGGTGTTCGTCACCGGCGCCACCGGGCTTCTTGGCGGCTGGCTGGTGCGGCGCCTCGTGGACGAGGGCGCGAGCGTCGTCGCACTCGTGCGCGACTGGGTGCCGAAGAGCACGCTGCTTGACTCCGGCTTGCTCGAGCATGTCACCATCGTTCGGGGAGACGTGCGCGATCACGCCGTGCTCGAACGCACGCTCGGAGAGTACGAGGTCGACACCGTGTTCCATCTCGCCGCACAGACGATCGTCGGCGTCGCGAACCGAAACCCCGTTTCGACGCTCGACAGCAACATTCGCGGCACGTGGACGCTGCTCGAGGCCGCCCGCCGGAGCCCGCTGACCAAGGCCATCGTCGTCGCATCGAGCGACAAGGCGTATGGCGATCACGACGAACTGCCGTACGGCGAGGACGCCCCGCTGCACGGCGAGCATCCGTACGACGTCAGCAAGTCGTGCGCGGACCTGATCGCCAAGATGTATGCGGTCACGTACGGCTTGCCGGTCGCCATCACGCGCTGCGGCAACTTCTACGGCGGCGGTGATCTCAACTGGAACCGGCTCATCCCCGGCACGATCCGCTCGGCCCTGAAGAACGAGCGCCCGACGATCCGCTCGGACGGCACGCTGATTCGCGACTACTTCTACGTGGAAGACGGCGCCGCGGCGTACATGCAGCTCGCGGAGGCGCTCCACGCGCGGCCGGAGCTCCGCGGCGAGGCGTTCAACTTCTCCAACGAGCTGCAGCTCGACGTGCTCTCGGTCACGACGAAGATTCTCGAGCTGATGAAGTCACCGCTGGAGCCGGATGTGCGCGCCGAAGCGCGGAACGAGATCCAGCACCAATGGCTGAGCGCGGCCAAGGCGCGCCGCGTGCTCGGCTGGGCGCCGAAGTTCACGCTCGACGAAGGACTCGACCGCACCATCGCGTGGTACCGCGAGTACCAGGCGCGTGGCTAGCCTTGCCAAGGCGGACCTGACTCATGTGCTCGACCGCACGCGCGACGTGTGGGACGACATGCGCGGTGCGGAGCTGTTCATCACGGGTGCAGGCGGGTTCGTCGGAAGCTGGCTCCTTGAGACGCTGCTCTTTGCGAACGGCGAGCTGAAGCTCGGTGTTCGCGCGACAGCGCTCGTGCGTGACGCTGCGCGGTTCACCCGCCACCTGCCGCATCTCGCCGCGTCGCCGGCCGTGCGCCTGCAGACGGGCGACGTGCGAACCGCGAGCGCTCCGGCCGGCGGCGCAACGCACGTGGTGCACTGCGCGTCGGCGCTGCCCCCGCGCGTAAACGAGGAGCGTCCCGATGAAGTGGTGGACATCATTGAACGCGGCACCGCGCGGATGGTGGCGGAAGCGGCGCATTCGCGCGGTGCACGGTTCCTCCAGATGAGTTCCGGTTCGGTGTACGGTCCGCAGCCTGCGGAGCTGCGGCGCATGAGCGAGGAGTTTTCCGGCGCGGCGAGCGCGGCCGACCCCGCGCAGCGATTTGGCGCGGCCAAGCGCCGCGCCGAGCAGCATGGCGAGGCCGCGGCCGCCCGTGGCGTACGGTTCGTGTCGGCGCGCATGTTTGCACTCGTCGGGCCGCGCCTGCCGCTCGACGGGCAGTTTGCGCTCGGCAACTTTTTCGGCGACGCGCTCGCCGGCCGGCCGGTTCGGCTCAGCGGCGACGGCACGCCCGTGCGAAGCTGGATGCACGCGGCCGACATGGCCGCGTGGTGCTGGACCCTCCTCGTGCGCGGCAAGGCGGGCGCGGCATACAACGTGGGCTCCGAGGATGAGCGGACGCTTTGGGATGCAGCGCAGCGAGTGGCTGCGCTCCCGTCGCCGCCCGTACACGCGGAACGTGCACGCGAGCCCGATGCGGCCTCGCGCCCTTCGCGTTACGTTCCGTCGATTCAGCGCGCACGCGACGAACTGGGGCTGGACGCATGGATCCCGCTCGACGATGCGCTGCGCCGCACATGGCATTGGCTCCGCGCCGGAGACATCGCAACGGGATGACGACCAGGGAACGCCACCTTCGCATCGGATCGCGCCGCATCGGGCCCAACGAGCCGTGTTACGTGATCGCCGAGATCGGGCTGAACCACAACGGCGATCTCGCGATCGCCAAGCAGCTCGTCGACGTCGCGGCAAGCGCCGGTGCCGACGCGGTAAAGTTCCAAAAACGGAAGCTGAACGAGACGTACCGGCAGGAGATCATCGACCAGCCGCGCCACGGCGAGCAGGGGCTCCAGTACATCGTCCCGCTGCTGATCGAGTTCGAGCTGTCCGACGACGCGTTTCGCGAGCTGTACGAGTACTGCCGTGCGCGCGACATCACCTTCATGTGCACGCCATGGGATCGCGGGAGCGTGGATTTCCTGGAGTCCATGCAGCTCGCTGCGTACAAGATCGGCTCGCCGGACATGACCAACTTCCCGCTGATCGAATACGTGGTCGCGACGGGAAAGCCCCTGCTGATGTCCACGGGAATGTCCACGGAGGATGAAATCCGCCGGACGCTGGCGTTCCTCGACGAAAAGCGCGCCGAGTATGCGCTCTTCCACTGTGTGAGTACGTATCCCGCGGCGCCGGAGGAGATCAACCTCCGGTTCATGCAGACGCTCAAGGAGTGGTCGGGGCGTCCGGTGGGATATTCGGGGCACGACACGGGCACATCCATCTCCCTCGCGGCCGTCGCGATGGGCGCGCGCATGCTCGAGCGCCACCTCACGCTCGACCGGACGATGCGCGGCCCCGACCACAAGGCAAGCCTGGAGCCCGCCGCCTTCGCGGACCAGGTGAAGGCCGTGCGCGAGGTGGAGATGTCGCTTGGTGCGCCGCATCGCTGGATGACGCGCGGCGAGACGCTCAACCGTCGCGTACTCAGCAAGAGCCTCGTCGCGGCGGCCGACATTCCCGCCAGCGCGACGATCACCCGTGCCATGGTTACGAGCAAGAGCCCGGGCCTTGGCCTGTCGCCGCAGCTGATGGACAAGCTCGTCGGGCGCCGCCTCGGGCGCGCGATGAAGCGCGACGACATGTTTCTCGCGTCGGACATTCTCGGCACGTCCGCATCGGCGGCGGCGCGCGAGATCGACGTGGGCGCGCCGTGGGGCGTCGTCGCGCGCTTCCTCGACGTCGCGCCGCTCGAGGAGAAATTTCTCGCGCGCGGCATGAGCTTCATCGAGTTCCACGTCAGCGACCGGGATCTCGACGCCGGCGCGGCGGCGTATGAAGCGGGAAAAAAACCGTTCGGGTTCGTGGTGCACGCGCCGGAATACGCGCACGACACGCTGATCGATCTCTGCGCCGCGGATGACGCGCAGCGCGCGCTCTCCGTGCAGCGGATCCAGAAGACCATCGATCTTGCCCGCGCGCTGGCGCCGCAGTTTCATCTCGATCGCGCGATGTTTCCGCGCGGACCGAAGATCGTGATGCATGTGGGCGGTATGTGGCCAAAGCCTGGCGGCTATGATGTCGCGGCCGCCACGAAGCGCGTGCTCTCCGCGCTCAAAGAGCTCGACTCGACCGGGGTGGACCTGCTCCTGGAAAACCTGCCGCCATATCCGTGGTACTTTGGCGGCCGGTGGTTCGGCCACATCATCTGCGACGTCGACAACACCGCGCTGCTCTGTGAGGAGTCCGGGCTCGGGCTTTGCTTCGACACCTCGCATGCGGCGCTCGAGTGCGCGCGCAGCGGCGCGAGTATGTTGGCGTTCGCCGAGCGCATTGCACCATTCGTCCGACATCTGCACGTATCCGACGGCGCGGGCACGTCGGGCGAGGGGCTTCAGATCGGCGAGGGCAGCGTCAACTTCGTCGAACTGTTGCCGGTGCTGCTGGAGAACCACCCCACGATGATTCCCGAAATCTGGATGGGGCACCATGAAAACGGCGAAGGATTCCGGATCGCACTGGAATACCTGACCGACATCCGCGCCGGGCGCGTGGCTGCGCACATGGCCGACCGCCGCATGCGCACGGATCTTGCCGCGCTCATCGTGTCGGACACGGGGACGATCTTCAGCGCGCTGAACGTGATCGACGCCAACCGGATGGGCATTGCGTTCGTCGTCGACGACATGCGCCGGGTGGTCGGTGTGATTACGGACGGCGACATCCGTCATGGGCTGGCGCGCGGCCTCAACAACCATAGCAGCGTCACCGAAGCGATGACCCGGTCGTTTGTTCATGGCCGCGTCGGAACGGCGGCATCCGAACTCCGCGAGCTCGTGAAGGGACGGCGCACGGGGATCGTCCCCGTTCTCGACGCGGACGGCCACCTCGTGGACTACGCCACCGCCGACGCACCCGGCGGGACGCGCGCATGACGATCAAGCTATCCGATTGGGTGTTCACGTTCGTCGCGCGCCTCGGGGTCAAGCATGTCTTTGAACTCACAGGCGGCGGGGCGATGCACCTCAACGACTCCCTCGGGGGCTGCCCGGAGCTCGAGTACGTTTGCACGCTCCACGAACAGGCCGCCGCGATGGCCGCGGAGTCGTACGCGAAGGTTGCGAACGACATAGCCGTCTGCCTCGTCACCACGGGGCCCGGCGGGACCAACGCGCTTACGGGTGTTGCGGGCGCATGGCTTGACTCGACGCCGATGCTCGTGATTTCGGGGCAGGTGAAGCGCGCCGACCTCAAGGGCACGACCGGCGTGCGGCAGATGGGCGTGCAGGAAGTGGACATTGTCTCCATGGCCGCGCCGGTCACCAAGTACGCGGTGACGGTCACCGAGCCGGCCGATATCCGCTATCACATGGAGAAGGCCGCGCACCTCGCGCGCACGGGACGCCCCGGCCCGGTGTGGATAGACATTCCGCTCGACGTGCAGGGCGCGATGATCGACGAAGCCACGCTGCGCGCGTTCGATCCGCGCGAGTCGGCGCCCACAGGCGTTGCGTCGCCTGACGAAATTTCCGCGGCGGTATCGCGGACGATCGAGCTTCTCAACGCGGCCGAGCGTCCGGTCGTGCTCATCGGCAACGGTGTCCGACTCGGGCACGCGCGCGCCGAAATGAGGGCGCTGATCGAGCGGCTCGGATTGCCGGTGCTCACCACGTGGCCGGCGCACGACATGGTCCCCGACGATCATCCCCTCATGATCGGCCGTCCCGGCCCCGTCGCGCCGCGCGGCGCGAACTTCGCGCTCCAGAACAGCGACTGGCTCCTGTCGCTCGGCGCGCGCCTCGATCTCGTCGTCACCGGCTACTCGCCGCAGCACTTCGCACGCGCCGCAAAGAAAATCATGGTGGACATCGACGCCGCGGAGCTGCGCAAGATGGGAGCGACGGTGCACGTTCCCGTGTGCGCGCACGCGGGCGACTTCATTGCCGAGATGGCGCGGCAGCTCGGCAGCGTGAAGGCGCGCGATCGTTCGTCGTGGAAGCGGCGCTGCGTGGAGTGGAAGACGAAGTTCCCCGTCGTCGCGCCGGAGTATCGCAACCTGCCATCGGGAGTGAGCACGTACGTGCTCGCCGAGGCGATCTCGGCGGCGTCGGCGCCGAACGACGTGATCGTCAGCGGAAGTTCCGGTGCGGGGATCGAGATCTTCTGCCTCGCGGCCACGCTCGTGGAGGGGCAGCGGCTGTTCCTTACCACCGCGCTCGGCGCGATGGGAAACGGCTTGCCCGCGCTCGTCGGCGCGTGCCTCGCGCACGGACGTCGGCGCACGATCGGCGTCGACGGCGACGGCGGCCTCCAGCTCAACATCCAGGAACTGCAGACGATCGCGCGCATGCAGCTGCCGATCAAGCTCTTCGTGCTGAACAACGACGGCTACGCCTCCATCCGAACATCCCAATCGCGCTATTTCAGCCGGCTCGCCGGCGCCGACGCGACGAGCGGCGTGACGCTTCCGCCGCTCCGCGGCGTGGCGGAGGCGTACGGATTGCCGCACGCGAAGATCGACACAGACCGCGACCTGGTGGCGCGTGTGCGCGCCCTGCTCGACGCGCCCGGCCCGCTCGTGATAGAAGTCATGACGCCGCGCGAGGAGCCGCGTGCACCGAGCTTATCGTCGATGCGCAAGCCGGATGGATCGATGGTCTCCAAGCCGCTCGAGGATCTGTGGCCGTTCCTGCCGCGCGAGGAGTTTCTTGCGAACATGATCATCCCACCGCTTCCCGAGTAGGCGGGCGGTGCGGATCCTGATTGCCGGCCTCGGCGCCATCGGACAGCGGCATGCCCGCAACCTGCGCACGCTCCGCGGCGCGGACATCGAACTCCTGGCGTACCGCAGCCGGCGGCTGCGGCATGTGGTGACCGACACGCTCGCGAAGGACGAAACGCGCGACGTCGAGACGGAGCTCGGAATCCGCGCGTTCGAGGATCTCAACGCAGCGCTCGAGATGAAACCCGACGCGGTGTTCATCTGCACGCCGAGCAGCCGGCACCTGGACGTCGCGCAGCGCGCGGCGGAGGCCGGGTGCGACCTGTTCATCGAGAAGCCCGTGTCACACACGATGGATGGTGTCGAGCGATTGAGGGCGACGGCCGCCGCGCGCGGGATCGTCGTGATGGTCGGGAGCCAGTGGCGCTTTCACCCGTGCCTCCTGGGGCTGCGGGACGCGATGCAGCGGGGTGTGCTGGGACGCGTGACGTCTGCCGGGATCAACTACGCCGAGTACCTCCCGGACTGGCATCCGTATGAGGATTACCGCACGTCGTACGCGGCTCGGGCGGACCTCGGCGGCGGCGTCGTACTGACCCAGATCCACGATTACGATCTCGCGTGCTGGCTGTTCGGCGCACCGCGGCGCGTGACTGCGGTTGGCGGGACGCTGGGCGGGCTGGAAATCGACGTCGAGGATACGGTCGACGCGCGGCTCGACGGCGGCGATGCTCCGGTGCGAGTGCAACAGACGTTCGCGGGGCGCCCGCCCGTCCGGACGATCACGGTTACGGGCGAGCGGTGCACGGGCACGCTCGACATGCTCGGCGCGCGCCTCTCGTTCGTGCCACCGCTTGCGCCGGAGATGTCCGTCGCGGAGTATCAGCGGAACCGGATGTTCGTGGACGAAGCGGCAAACTTCCTCGAAAGCATCGAACGGCGCGTGCCGCCGGGGGTGACGCTCGACGACGGCATCACGGCGCTCCGCGTCGCGCTCGCCGTGAAGGAATCCATGAAGACTCAACGCACGGTGGACCTCAGGTGAGGATCGGCGGATGACGGAACGGGCGGGGCGCGCACCCGGAGCGGATTTCTCGCTTGCCGGCCGCGTGGCCATCATCACGGGCGGAGCGGGGCTGGTGGGCGTGCGGCACGCGGAGGCGATCGCGGCCGCGGGCGGGATCCCCGTACTGGCGGACGTGGAGCTCGACGCCGCAACGACCCGCGCGAAGGAAATCGAGGCCGCGTTCGGGTCGCGGGCGATCGCCGTGCACTGCGACGTCACCAGCGCGGACTCGATCGAGAAGGCGCTCGCGCGTGTGCGCGAACAGACGGGCCGCGTGGACATCCTCGTCAACAACGCGGCGAACAACCCGAAGGTCGAGGGCACCGGGCTCGATTTCTCGCGGGTCGAGCGGTTTTCGCTCGACCAGTGGAACGCGGACATCGCCGTCGGCCTCACCGGCGCGTTTCTGTGTGCGAAGATCATAGGAGGCGCGCTCGCGGTGCAGAAGCACGGCTCGATCGTGAACATCTCCTCGGAGTATGGAATGCTCGCCCCGGACCAGCGGCTGTATCGCAAGGAAGGAGTGCCGGAGGACCAGCAGCCGGTGAAGCCGGTGACCTATACCGTGGTGAAGGCGGGCCTGCACGGCCTCACGCTGTATCTCTCCACCTACTGGGCCGGCTCGGGCGTGCGCGTCAACACGCTCACGCTCGGCGGAGTGGAGAACGGCCAGCCGCGCGAGTTTCTCGAGCGCGCGGCGTCGCGCATTCCGCTCGGCCGCATGGCGCGCGCGCACGAGTTCCAGGGCGCGCTCGTGTATCTGTGCTCCGACGCGTCGGCGTTCATGACCGGCGCGAATATTGTGGTCGACGGCGGGAAGAGCGTGTGGTAGCGCCGCTGCGCGCGCGGCTCGAATCGCTCTTCAGTGGAGAGGGCCGCGCCATGGCGGCCGCGGAGCGCGAGCGCTTCGATCTGGCAGCTCGTGGGCGGAGCGCGTCGATCGTGCTCATGGGCTCCGGCGGCCTTGGACGCCGGGCGCTTGCGGGGTTGCGCCGCCATGGCGTCGAGCCCCTCGCGTTCGCCGACAACGGCAAGGCGAGGCAGGGTACAACGATGGATGGAATCCCCGTGCTCTCGCCGGAACGCGCGGCTCGTCAGTACGGTGCGAGCGCCGCGTTCGTCGTCACAATCTGGGGGGCGAACAGTCCGCACCGTTTCGCCGATTCGCGGCGACAGCTGAACGCGCTCGGGTGCGATGTGGTGATCCCTTTTCCGTTGCTCTTCTGGAAGTATCCCGACGGCACGCTGCCGCACTACACGCAGGATTTGCCGCACGGCGTCGTCGACGCTGCCGCCGATGTGATCCGTGCCGCGGATTTGTGGGAGGACGATGCGTCGCGCGAAGAATATCTCTCACAGGTGCGCTT
>Ga0134125_10007550_pt1 | contig 12263 bp, 11 predicted proteins | sample KB31751_FD_96464 | JGI IMG/M metagenome (GOLD analysis project Ga0134125, IMG submission 96464) | Terrestrial soil microbial communities with excess Nitrogen fertilizer from Kellogg Biological Station, Michigan, USA - KB3-175-1 | ecosystem: Environmental > Terrestrial > Soil > Unclassified ... | reverse complement strand
GCGTCGTTGAGCGCCGTCAGCAGTTGCTGCAGCACCGCCGAATTGCTGATGAGGCCCGGCAGCGCGGCGAACCGCTGCCGGTGCGCGGGCGCGAGATCGGTGGCGCGCTTGAGCACCACCGCCGCCTCGCGCAACACCAGCGCTACCGCGCCGTAGTCGCCGGCGGTAAGGAGGTGCGGCATGATCTGCTCGAGAATCGTGCAGACCTCATCGCGCGTGTCGGCCGCCGGCTGCGTCTCCGCGATGTCGAACAAGATCTCGATCACGTTGCGGCGCAGATTGAGCGCCTGCTCTTTCTGCACCGCCTCGCGCAGATAATCGATTTCCTGCTCGTCCAGGAAGTAGAGCGAGCCGTCCAGTTCCTCGAGCTTGACGATGCCCTTGCGTTCCGTCTCGGCGACCTCGTCGTGGATGTCGGCTACGGAAATGATCGGCGCGGGGGTGTTGGGATCGTTCGCCGCCGCGGCCGCTGCTTCGGCGGCGTCCATGATGTCGCTGCCCAGACTCTCGCTGCCGATGTCGATGAACCGGTAGCGGAGATATGCGAACTCCTGCTCCCAGAGCAGCGTGAGGAGATCGTCTTCGTCGGGCGAGGCCTTGCGCACGCGCTGCATGATGTCGAGCAGCGTCCCGACCTCTTCCTGCTCGAAGCCCTGCATGATCGTGAGCTCGCGCAGGCCGTCCTTGTAGAACACCCACGGCAGACTCTCGGAACGCGACGCTTCGTGGTGCACGCTGCGGCCCATCCACCGGAATTCGGACTCCGAAATCTGCAGCACGAGCTCGGTGGTCACGTCCCACATCGGCGTGAACGACGCGCGCAACCCGTCGATCGACCGCTGATAGATCGGATTGTTAGGCAGGTAGAGCTGGTGCGTCTTGACCGCGCGCACGAAATGGCGCACGAACTCCTCCACGAGCTGCGGCGAAAACGGCGGCTCGGGAAGCGCTTGCTCGGCGGTCAGTGGCGCTGCCGCGGCGGTGGCGGTGGTCGCTGTCACGCGCCCGCGGCTGGGGTCAGAAGCTCGCTCACCTGCATCACGTCCTTGTCGCCGCGACCGCTCACGCAGATGAGCACCGGTTGGTCGTCTGCCCAACGACCGCGCTGCGAGGCAACCCAGGCGATGGCGTGCGACGTCTCGAGCGCCGGAATGATGCCTTCCAGGCGGCTCAGCATCTGAAAGCCATCGAGCGCTTGCGTGTCGGTCACCGAGACGTAGCGCGCACGGCCCGTTTGCTTGAGGTACGAGTGCTCGGGACCGACGCCGGGATAGTCGAGCCCCGCCGAAATCGAGTGCGCCGGATGGACCTGGCCATGCTCGTCCTGCAGCAGATAGCTGAGCGATCCGTGCAGCACACCCGGCCGGCCCTTGGACAGCGACGCCGAGTGGCGCTCGGTATCCAGACCATCGCCGGCGGCTTCGACGCCTACCAGCTCCACGTCGCGATCGCCCACGAACGCGTGAAAGATGCCCATTGCGTTAGACCCGCCGCCGACGCACGCGACGACCGTCGCCGGCAATCGCCCCGCCCGCTCCAGCATCTGCGCGCGCGCTTCGTTGCCGATGACAGCCTGCAGGTCGCGCACGATGCGCGGGTAAGGTGCCGGCCCGACGACCGAGCCGATGATGTAGTGGCTATCAGTCACGTTCGTTACCCAGTCGCGAATCGCTTCGCTCGTGGCATCCTTCAACGTCTTGGATCCCGACGTCACCGGACGCACTTCCGCGCCCATCAACCGCATGCGAAAGACATTCAGCGCCTGGCGCCGCATGTCCTCTTCGCCCATGTACACGACACACTCGAGACCGAACCGCGCACACACCGTCGCCGTCGCAACGCCATGCTGACCGGCGCCGGTCTCGGCGATGATTCGCTGCTTGCCCATCCGCCGGGCGAGCAACGCCTGTCCGACGGTGTTGTTGATCTTGTGCGCGCCCGTGTGATTGAGGTCTTCCCGTTTCAGGTACACGGGTGCTCCGACCATCGCCGAAAATCGCGGCGCATCGCTCAACGAGGATGGACGACCGACGTAGGTGTGGAGCAAACTGTCGAGCTCGTCGCGAAATCCGGCGTCGGCCATGGCCCGATCATACTCCTGTTCTAATTGATCGAGCGCCGGTACGAGGGTCTCGGGCACATAGCGGCCGCCGAATGCTCCGAAGCGGTCCTGTCGTTCGACGATTGTCATACGCGTTGGTTCTCGTGAAGCACGGCCTGCGCGAACGCGCGCATCCGTTCGGTGTCTTTGACTCCGCGCGTCCGCTCGATGCCCGACGACACGTCGACGACATCGGGGTGGAACGTGCGAATGGCGAGGGCGACGTTGTCAGGCGTTAGGCCGCCGGCCACGATGAACGTGCTGCGGCGTGGGCGGCCGCCAGGCGGAAACGCGCTCCAGTCGAAGGCAGTGCCGGATCCGCCCAGATTTCCGGCTGCTGCCGCATCGAGCAAAATGCCGTCGGCGACGCCGTCGAGCTCCACGATGCGCTGCACGGCCTCGTCTCCGTTGGTCACGCGCACCACCGCCCACACGGCAGTGCGCGGGTGTAACGCGGCGCGGACGTCGCGGACGACGGCGGCTAACGGATCGCCGTGCAGTTGGGCCACGTCCAGCCGCAGCCGGCGCGCAAGATCCACCACCTCGTCGGCCGACTGCGGACCGAAAACCGCCGCGCGTTTGACGCCCGGCGACAGCGCCTCGAGCACGAGGGCCGCGCGCGCCGGATCCAGCCGGCGGGGACCGCTCGCCAGCACGACGCCCGCATAAACGGCTCCGTGGGTTCCGACTTGGGCGGCGTCCGCGGGACGCGTGAGGCCGCAAAACTTGATGTCAACCGCCACGTCCGCTCCGCCGCACGACCGTTAGTCCTTTCACCGCCGCGACCGGATCCGCCGAGGCCGATACGCTGGAGCCGACGAGCACCGCGTCCGCGCCGGCGCGGGCCGCCCGCTCCACGTCTTCCACGCCGCGAACGCCGCTCTCCGCGATCGCGACGCATTCCGGCGGGATGAGCCGAACGATGGCGTCACCCACGTGGGGCTCGATGTCGAGCGTCTCGAGGTCGCGGTTGTTGACGCCGATCACGCGTGCTCCCGCCGCTATGGCTCGCTCGAGCTCGAGGGCAGTCCGGACTTCGACCAGCGGCTCCAAGTCCATCGACAACGCGAACGCGACCAGCCGGCGCAGCGTGTCCGGCGGCAACGCGCGTGCGATGAGCAGGGCCGCCGACGCGCCGGCCGCGCGCGCCTCGATCAACTGCAGCTCGTCGACGTGAAAATCTTTCCTCAGGAGCGGCACGCCGACCGCGGCGCGCGCCTCGCGAAGGTCGGCAACCGATCCGCCGAAGTGCACCTGTTCCGTCAGGACCGAGATCGCCGCCGCGCCGCCCGCTGCGTAGGCGGATGCCTGCGACGCGGCGGTGAGCGACGCGTTGATCGTGCCCTTGGACGGCGACTTCCGCTTCACCTCGGCGATGACCGAAACCATGGCTTGCCGGAGGCCTGAGCGAAACGAAGGAGGCAGCGGCGCCGCGGCCGCCTCACGCTCGAGGCCGGCAACGAGCGCACGGTCAGCGCGCAGCCGGTCGACGCGTTCGTACGCCTCGGCCACGATCCCGCCCAACACGCCGGTAGGCGGAGTCCATGTAATAGATGATTGGGAGACTTGCACTTCGGTTGATCTTCGGCTATTGTGCAATTCGGAGTCCATTCGGGAACGGAAGGCACTGTGTGGTTGGCTCGAAGGCGAGCACACCCATGCCTCCATCAACTGGTCTCTCACGCGGGGACAGCATGGCGCTCACGAAGCGGCAACGCGAGATCCTCACCTATCTCGGCGCGTACGCGGAACAGAACGGGTACGCACCGAGCTTCGAGGAAATCGCGCGACAGTTCAACTATAACTCGCTGGCCACGGTCCACGAGCACCTCACGAATCTCGAACGCAAGGGGTACATCAAACGCGCGTACAACGAAAGCCGCGCGATCGAGATTCTTCCATCCGATGCGTACCCGCGCGCGGTCGAGCTGCCGCTGTTGGGAAGCGTCGCCGCCGGTATGCCGATCGAAGCGATCGAGGTGAATGAAACGGTGAGTGTGCCCGAGTCGTTCATCGGGCGGGCCGGCAATCATTTCGTGTTGCGGGTGCGCGGAAACTCGATGATCGACGAGCAGATTCGCGATGGCGATTTCGTCGTGATCAACGAGCGGCGTGCGGCCGACAACGGCGACACGGTCATTGCGCTCATCGACAACACCGCCGCCACGGTCAAGAAGTTCTATCGCGAGCGGGACGGCCGCATTCGGCTGCAGCCGGCGAACGAAACGATGTCGCCCATGTACGTGCACGAGAACGATGTGACGATCCAGGGGGTCGTGGTCGGCGTGTTGCGCCGCTACTAGCGTTAGGCGCGGCGGCTGGCGTCGCGCAGGCGCTCGAGGGCGCCAATCCCTACCCCGTCGCGAAGGGCCGCGTCGGCGACGCGCATCGCGTCGCCGAACGTGGCCACCTGTCCCGATACGTAAATCGCCGCGGCGGCGTTGAGCTGCACCGCCGCCCGCTGCACGCCTTCGCGCCGCCCGCTCACGATGTCGACGATGATGCGGGCGTTGTCCTCCGGCGACCCGCCCGCCAGCCCGGCTGCGTTAGGCGACGTGGCGGCGCCGTGCTCGCTGGGGTCCAGTGTCCACTCCACGGCCGCCCGGCCGTCGCGCACTTCGCGCACGTCGGTGCAGCCGAGGGGCGACACCTCGTCCATGCCCGGCTCGCCGTACACCACCAGCGCGTGACGGCTGCCTAACGCAGCCAGCGCGCCCGCGAGCAGCGGCAGCCGGCCCGGCTCCGACACGCCCACCACCTGCCGCCCCGCCGACGCCGGATTCGCCAGCGGTCCCACCATGTTCATGAGCGTCCCGATCGCCAGCTCGCTCCGCACCTGCCCCACGTGCTTCATCGCCGGGTGCATGCGCGGCGCGAACATGAACACGATGCCCGCCGCGTCCAGCGTGCGCCGCATCGCGTCCACCGATTGCTCAATGTCCACGCCTAACGCTTCCAGCACGTCGGCGCTGCCCGACCGTGTGGTGAACGACCGGTTGCCGTGCTTGGCGATGCGCACGCCGGCGCCCGCCGCGACCAAGGCCGCCGCGGTCGAGATGTTGAACGTGCCGACTTTCCCGCCGCCGGTACCGCACGTGTCGACCAGCGCGTCGGGATCGTCGGTCGGCAGCTGCACCATCACCGAGCGCAGCGCGCGGGCCGCACCGGCGATTTCCGCGGGCGTCTCACCCTTCACGCGCAGCGCCATGAGCAGGGCGCCCACCTGCGACGGCCGCGCATCGCCCCGCATGATCACATCGAACGCCCCCGCGGTCTCGTCCTCGGTCAGGGACTGATGGTCGGCGAGCTGCCTGAGCGCGTGCGCGAGCGCGTCAGTGGACACCGATCGTCTCGAACAGCCGCTCACGCAGCGCCGCGTGCGACGCGATGAGCGAGATCACGAGCGCCAGCAACCGCACGCGCTCCACGTCTTCTTCCATGAACACGCCGCGCTGCACGCGATTGGTGAGGTTCACCACGCCCACGAGATCGTCGTGATAGACTAACGGAAAGCTGATGAACGAGCCCGTGGTGAAATATTCGTCGCCGATGAGCGGATGCGCGCGCGCCTGCGCGACGTCGGTGACGAGCACCGGCTGCCGGCTCGCCGCCACCTTGCCCGACACGCCGAATCCCATCGCGATGCGCTTGCCCTCGGTGACGTCGGGGGAAAGTCCCTTGGCCGCCGCAATGTAGAGCTCCTGCGCATCGGGCACGCGCAGCACGAGCGAACAGCGTTGGGCTTGCATGTCGTCGCCCACGAGCGCGAGCAGCCCGTCGGCCAGTTGGCGCGGGTCGGCGGTGGACGCGTCGAGCGACAACACGCGATCGATGAGATAGAGCGTGCGCGTCTTCTGGCGCAGCGTTTCGCTCCGCCGGTGCAGCTCGACGTGCGCCTGCTCGAGCTGCCCAACGGCCGCCACCACCTGCCCTTCCACCGCTTCGGCGCGCCGACTCGCGCGGCGCGCATCTTCGCGCGCACGTGCCGCCTCGGCCTCGAGCGCGAGCAGGCGCGCGGGCTCCACGATGCTTGCGCTCGTGGGCGTGTTGCGCGCTTGGGCGAGCTCGCGCTCCAGGTGCGCCAGGTGCTTTACGTACTCGCCGTGTACGCGCTGCGTGACATCCTCGAGCGTGCGCACCGCTTCATTGCGCGCGTCTCGCTCGGCGAATCGCGCGTACGCGAGCTCGAACAACGCGACGTACGGAGCGAAGCGCTCCATCACGCGTGTCCCGAAAAACCGGCGCGGCTCGTACAAGCACACGACCGAATCGAGATGCCCGTCCAAGAGAATACCGCGCATGGCGAGCAGTCCTTCTTCGTTGAGCGCGTTCTCGAGTCCGAAAAAGCGGCCGAGCTCGTCCGACTCGTCGCCCGCATCGGCGAACTGTCCGCCGGCGCTGATCACGGTGCGCAAGCGCGGGGGGAGATGATCGAACGTGGTATCGACGCGCGCACGTGCGACGCGTCCGTTCTCGGGCGTGCGCTTGTCGGTGAAGAGCTGGCGGCGCGCGTCGAACGACACGAGCACCAGGTGGGTCGAGCGGTCGACTTCGGCCAACGCCTCGCCTAACGCCACGAAGGCAGCGTCCATGTCCGACGCGGCGCCGAGGGCGTGCGCCAGGGACGCGAGTGTGCGAGGAGGCATTGTGTGTTGGTGAGCCGCCTTGGGCGGACTGCGGAGCTCGAGCGGGTTCGTCAAACTAGAGGCGTAGGTATCGAGCTGTCAATCGTTTCGCTCACGCGATCTCGCTTGACACCACAGGGCGCGCGGATAGTTTCCGACACATGCCGGAGCGCACCGTGCAACTGGTGCTGCACTACGATGGCGCCGGGTTCGCCGGATGGCAGCGACAGCCACGGGAGCGCACCGTGCAAGGGGAGCTCGAGGACGCGTTGGGCCACATCTGCACGCGACCCGTGGCCGCGCTTGGCGCCGGCCGTACCGATGCGGGTGTGCACGCGCGGGGCCAAGCGGTCGGAGTCCGAGTTCCGGAGCGGTGGACCCCGTCGGCGCTCCGACGTGCGCTGAATGGCGTGCTGCCGCGGGACGTGTGGGTGGCCGCGGCGCACGAGATGGCGCCGGCCTTTCACGCACGCTTCGATGCCATATCACGACGCTACAGCTATTACATCGGCACCGACGATGCCGCGCGTTCGCCGTTTCGGCGACGCGTCGAGTGGGCGCTCGATCGCGCCCTCGATGCGCGCATCCTCGCGATGAGCGCCGCGGCGATTTTAGGCGAACATTGCTTTCGCGCCTTTGCCGTGAAAGGCACGGCGCCCGAGCGCGACACCCATCGCTGCACGATAGCCCGCGCCGAGTGGAGCGAGCGGCCCGGCGGCCTCGTGTTCGAGATCGAGGCAAACCGGTTTCTCCACCACATGGTGCGGTTCCTCGTCGGCACGATGGCCGACGCCGCGAGCGGCCGGCGCGACGCCGATGCCGTGTCCGCTCTGTTAGGCATCGAGGACAACAGCGGCACCTCCGCGCCGGCGCCGCCGCACGCGTTGTTCCTCGACGCGGTCATCTACCCGCGCGACCTCTATTCGACCACGGCATGAGACTGTTTCTCGATACCGCCAACCTCGACGACATCCAATGGGCCCTCTCCACCGGACTCATCGATGGCGTCACGACCAATCCCACGTTGATCGCGCGCGAGCTGGCGGGCGATGATCCGACCGAGCACGTCACCGCGATCGCGCGCGCCGTGCGAGGCCCGGTGACGGTGCAGGTGATCTCGACCGATGCCGACGGCATTTACCGCGAGGCGCGCGACCTGGCACGCTTGGGCGAGAACATCGTCGTCGAAATCCCGATGGTCGAGGACGGTGTCGTCGCGCTCGGGCGGCTGGTGCCCGAGGGCGCGGTGGTGAACATGACGCTCGTGTTCACGCCCGCGCAGGCATTGCTGGCGGCAAAGGCCGGCGCCGCGTACGTGAGCCCGTTCATCGGACGCCTCGACGATGCCGGCGGCGACGGCGGTGCGCTGGTCGCGGACATCCGCGCGATATTCGATCGATTCGCGCCGGAATGCGAGATTCTCGCGTCGTCGGTGCGCAGCCCGCGGCGGCTCGTGGACGCGGTCAAGTTAGGCGCAAACGCGGTGGCGGTGCCGCCAGCGGTGCTCCGCGCCATGCTCGTCCATCCGCTCACCGACCTGGGCCTCGCGGGTTTCCTGCGCGACTGGGGCACACGGTTAGGCGTAGCACGGAGCGACGCGTGATGCGCGGTACCGTTCTCCTGGCCCTGGTGGCGGCGGCCGTGGCGTGTCGCGGCGATGCGCCGCGCACGGCGTCGACCTCCGCGGCCACGCTGCCGCCGGCCGCGCTGCCTTCGTTGCACGTCGAGTCCGCCAACGCGGCCATCCGATCCGATTCGATCGATTCCCGCCGGCGCACGATTCTCACCGACGCGGTGGCCAAAGTGTCGCCGACAGTCGTCACCGTGCAGACGGAGGTGGTGCAGAACGCGCCAGCCGATCCGTTCGATGCGTTCTTCGGCGGCGCCGGATCCAGCCAGCGCGTGCTCCAGGGACTGGGCACCGGCTTCATCGTCCGCTCCGACGGCGTCATCGTTACCAACGCGCACGTCGTGAACGACGCGAAGACGATTTCGGTGGCGCTGCGCGATGGCACGTCGTACCATGCGCGCCTCGTCGGCAAGGACGAGACGAACGACATCGCGGTGCTCAAGATCGACGCCAAGAATCTGCCGGTGGCGGAGCTCGGCAACTCGGATAGTTTGTTGATCGGCGAATGGGCGATCGCCATCGGCAACCCGTACGGATTCCTCCTCGGCAACTCCGAGCCCAGCGTCACCACCGGCGTGATCAGCGGCACCGGACGCAATCTCGTCGCGCCTAACGAAGGCAGCGCCACCTACGTCGACATGATCCAGACCGACGCCGCGATCAATCACGGCAACTCGGGCGGCCCCCTGGTCGACGCGGTCGGCGAAGTCATCGGCATGAACAGCTCCATCTATTCACCGTCCGGCGGATCGGTGGGCCTGGGCTTCGCCATTCCCATCAATCGCGTCAAGCGCGTGATGGAAGATCTGCTGCTCCACGGCGTGGTCCGCCAGCCATGGTTAGGCATCAAGCTCGAGCTGCCGCAAACCAACAGCCCGCTCGAGGCGCTCCGCTTCGGCGTCAACGTGCGCGCGGTGGTACCGGGATCGCCGGCCGACGGCGCCGGCCTCAAGGCGGGCGATATCCTCCTCCGCGCCGGCAGCCGCGTGCTCCGCAATCCGTTCGATTGGGAAGCGGAGAAGCTCGACCTGCGCGTCGGCGAGCGCGTGCAGCTCACGGTGAAACGCGGCGACCGCCAATTCCCGGTCACCGTCACCGTGTCGTCGCTGCCCGATGAGAGCGCGCCCAAAATACAAGTGCTCAAGGAGCTCGAGCTGGTGACCGTCACGCCGGCCATCCGCGCCGAACGGGGCATCCGGAGTGCGCACGGCGCGCTCATTTATGCGGTGAGCTCGCGCGTCTCCGATGATTTGGGTATCGCCAAGGGCGATGTGATCGTGCAAATCAACCAGGTCCCGATCGACAACGCGCAGGACGTGCAGAAAGCGCTGAACGCGTTGGCCGGTCGCACCGTGATCCACATGTACTTCGAGCGCGGGGGCCAGATCTACACCACCGACTTCATGGTCCGATGAGCGACGCGACGCGCTACACGTCCCCGCTCGCCCAACGGTACGCGTCGCGGGCGATGCTCGCCCTGTGGTCGCCGCAGGAGCGGCACGCGCTCTGGCGCCGCCTGTGGCTCGCGCTGGCCGAAGCGCAGCGCGAGTTAGGCGTTACCGCCGTGACCGACGAAGGCCTGGCGCAGATGCGCGCGCACCTCGACGACATCGACTTCGATGCCGCGGCCGCGTTCGAGCGCCGCTTCCGGCACGACGTGATGGCGCACGTGCACACGTTCGGTACCGTCGCGCCCAAAGCACGCGCCTTCATCCACCTCGGCGCCACGAGCGCGTTCGTCACGGACAACGCCGACCTCATTCTCATGCGCCGCGGCCTCGAGCTGCTTCGCGTGGAGATCGTGGCGGTGCTGCGCGCGCTGGCCGCGTTCGCCGAACGGTGGCGCGACGAGCCGACGCTCGCGTACACGCACCTGCAGCCGGCGCAGCTCACCACCGTCGGCAAGCGCGCCACGCTCTGGATGCAGGACCTGGTGCTCGATCTCGCGGACCTCGATCACCGCGTCGCGTCGCTGCCGTTGCGCGGCGTGAAAGGCACCACGGGCACGCAGGCGAGTTTCCTCGAGCTCTTCGACGGCGATCACGATAAAGTGCGGCTCCTCGAGCGACTGGTCGTCCGCCGGTTAGGCTTCGATCACGTGCTCCCGGTGACCGGGCAGACCTATAGCCGCAAGCTCGATGCGCAGGTGTTGGGCGTCGTGGCCGGCATCGCGTCGAGCGCGGCCAAGTTTGCCGGCGACGTGCGCGTGTTGCAGTCGTTCGGCGAAATCGAGGAGCCGTTCGAGAGCGAACAGGTCGGCTCCTCGGCGATGGCCTACAAGCGCAACCCGATGCGCGCCGAGCGCATCTCGTCGCTGGCGCGGTTCGTGATTTCGCTCGAGGAGAACGCGAACCTCACGCACAGCGCGCAGTTCTTCGAGCGCACGTTGGACGACAGCGCCAACCGCCGGTTAGTCATCCCGGAGTCGTTCCTGGCGGTCGACGCGATTCTTCTGCTCATGGCGAGCATCGCCGCCGGGCTCGAGGTGCACCCGGCCCGGATCCGGCGGCGCGTGGCCGACGAGCTCCCGTTCATGGCCACCGAAGCGCTCATCGTCCAGAGCGTGCGGGCGGGCGGCGATCGTCAGGCGGCGCACGAGCGAATCCGCCGGCACAGTCTGGCGGCCGCGCAGGCGGTGAAGGATGGCGGATCGCACAACGATCTCTTCGAGCGCCTCGCCGCCGACGCCGATGCCGGGCTCTCGCCTAACGACCTGCGCGAAGCCGGCAACCCGTCGCGGTATCTGGGCCGCGCGCCGCGACAGGTGGATGAGTTCCTGCGCGATGTGATCAATCCGATTCTTGCCGCTGCCCCCGCGGCCGCACCCGAAGCCGAGGAGCCGCGCGTATGACGCCGATGGTCTCGAGCGACCTCCCGCTTCGGCGGCTCGGCCGCGGAAAGGTTCGCGATCTCTACGAGGTCGACGACGCGCGATTGCTGCTCGTCGCTACCGATCGCGTGAGCGCATTCGATGTGGTGATGCGCGAGACGATCCCATTCAAGGGCGCGGTGCTCACGCAGCTCAGCGCATGGTGGTTCGCGCAAGTCGCCGACATCGTGCCGACGCATCTCATCACCGCGAAGGCGCCCGACATCGTGCGCATCGTGCCGAAGTTGGCTCCGTTCCAGAAGGCGCTCACCGGACGCGCGATGCTCTGCCGTCGCGCCACCGTGTTCCCGATCGAGTGTGTCATTCGTGGCTATATTTCCGGCTCGGCGTGGAAGGAGTACGCAAAGTCCGGAACGCTGGCGGGCGAGCCCCTGCCAACGGGATTGCGCGAAAGCGACCGATTGGCCGAGCCGATCTTCAGTCCCGCCACCAAAGCGGAAACAGGACACGACGAAAACATCACCGTGAGCCGGATGCGCCAGGTCGTGGGCGAGCACGATGCCGCCGAGCTCGAACGCCTCACGCGCGCAATTTTCGCGCGAGGCAGCGCGATTGCCGAAGATCGCGGTATCATCGTCGCCGATACGAAGTTCGAGTTCGGCCGCGCCGCTGACGGAGCCATCACGCTCATCGACGAAGTCCTCACACCCGACAGCTCGCGTTTCTGGCCCGCCGATGCATACAAGCCGGGCGGCACGCAACCGAGCTTCGACAAGCAACCGTTGCGCGACTACCTGGACGGCGAGCGGCGCGCGCGCCGATGGAACGGCGAGGCGCCCGCACCGCCATTGCCCGACGACGTGGTCCGGGCGACCAGCGCCCGCTACCTCGAAGCCTACCGCCGCCTAACGGGAGAATCCCTCGACGTGAACGGGTTGCAATGAGCTTTGCGCGCGAAGGCATGGTGTTCATCGTCGCCGGCGCCGCGGCCGTGGTGGTCGTATTCGCGCTCGCTCTGGCGTTCCGCTCGTGGCCGCTCTGGGTGGCCGGCATCATCGTGCTGGTGGTCGCCATCTG
>Ga0134125_10007549_pt1 | contig 12264 bp, 15 predicted proteins | sample KB31751_FD_96464 | JGI IMG/M metagenome (GOLD analysis project Ga0134125, IMG submission 96464) | Terrestrial soil microbial communities with excess Nitrogen fertilizer from Kellogg Biological Station, Michigan, USA - KB3-175-1 | ecosystem: Environmental > Terrestrial > Soil > Unclassified ... | reverse complement strand
TCGCTTTTTCGTTGGCTGTCGGGCTGGCCGCACAGGGCGGGCGCGCAGTGGCCATGCCGCAGGGGCAGCCGGCGGCGGCGCCGCCGCCGGCGGTGATCGAGGCGGCGCGGGCCATTGACGGCCGCGGGCACGAGCTGCACAACGTGCGCGTGGTGGTGGAGAACGGCAAGATCAGTGCAGTGGGCGCCGACGTGGCCATTCCGACTGGGGCGGTCATCTACAAGCTGGGCGAAGGTGAGACTCTGCTGCCCGGGCTGATTGATGTCCACGTCCATTTAACCCGCCACTTTGGCCCCAACGGTCAGGCTTATGATCCGCGCGAAACGCCCGAGCAGGCGACCCTCGGCGCGGCCAACAACATGTGGGTCACGCTGCTGGCGGGCTTTACCACGGTGCAGAGCGTGGGCGATCCCAGTGACGTACTCTTCCGCACCTACGAGCAGCGCGGCATCACGCCCGGCCCGCGGGTGTTGACCGCCATCAACCCCATCGTGGGTTCGCCGCGGGTGGGTTCGGATGACCTGCTGCGCGCCCGGGTGCAAATTCTCGCCAGCCAGCACGCCGACCTGGTGAAGATCTTCGCCTCTGACAGTATCCGCAGCGGCGCCGGGCCGACGCTGTCGCTCGACCAGTTGCAGGCGCTGTGCGGAGAGGCCAACCAGCTCGGCTTGCGGACCTTGGTGCATGCCTACCGCGGCTCGGTGCGCAACGCCACGCTGGCGGGCTGCACCGAAGTGGAGCATGGCACCTTCGCCACCCAGGACGATCTCAACCTCATGGCGCAGAAGGGGACGTACTTCGATCCCCAGGTGGGGCTGGTGATCCAGAACTACCTGCGGTTCCAGAAGCAGTTCATGGGCGAGGGCAACTACGACGCGGCCGGGTTTGCCGCCATGCGCGACGCCCTGGAGTTGAACAAGAAGCTTTTCCAGATGGCGATTCACACGCCCGGACTGAAGATCGTGACGGGAACCGACGCGGTGGCCGGCGCCTTCGGCCACAACGCCGATGAGATCATCGCCCGCATCGAGGACGGCCAGCCCGCCATGGACGCCATCGCCAGCGCCACCTCGCTCAACGCCGAGTCGCTGCGGCTCGAGAAGCAGATCGGCAGCATCGCCCCCGGCCTCGACGCCGACCTGATCGTCGTCAACGGCAACCCGCTCACGGACCCCGCCACCCTGCGCCAGGTGGCGTTCGTCATGAAGGGCGGAACGGTGTATACAGACATGCTTTCGGCCGGGCACTAAGAGCGTTTTCGTGGAAGGATGGAGCCAGATCGAGGTCGAAGCCACCGTGGCCGATTATCTGGCCATGCTGAAATGCGAAATCCGCTGTGAGGCGTACAACAAGACCGAGCACCGGCGTGCGCTGTCCCGCATGCTCAACGGCCGCAGCGATGCCGCCATTGAGCGGAAGCATCAGAACATCAGCGCCATCCTAATTGCTCTGGGGCTGCCGTATGTAGACGGCTACAAGCCACTCGGCAATTACCAGCAGCTTTTGGCGACCGTTGTGCAAGAGCACCTGCGGCACTCCCCGGCTTTAATGAGTCAGGTGGCGGAACAAGTCCAAAAGCCGGCAGCCGCACCCAGTGTGGACGAGATCTTACGGGCGCTGGTTGCCGCCCCGGATTCCATTTCCGGGGCGGGCGCGTCGGCTCTGCCGGAAATAAAGGAGAGAATATTTCCGGACTATTTGGCGAGGGAAGCCGAAAACCGCTCTCTGGGCGAGGCCGGGGAGATGTTCGTCATGCGGTATGAACAGGCACGGCTGGTGGCTGAGGGCAGGGATCGGTTGGCGGCCTCCGTCGAGCACGTGTCACGGTCCCGCGGCGATGGCGCAGGGTACGACATCCTTTCCTTTGAACCGTCAGGACATGAGCGACTGATTGAAGTCAAGACCACCTCGTTCGGGAAATACACTCCTTTTTACGTCAGCCGCAATGAACTCGCGGTGTCACGCGAGCAGAAGGACCGGTACTTTTTGTACCGCCTATTCGCTTTTCGGACGGGGGCGAAGCTGTTTCATTGCCGCGGCGCCCTGGACCAAACCTTTGCTCTCGAAGCTGACCAGTGGATCGCCCGACCCTGACCGCGGCATCAATTAAGCCGGAAGCGGACGGTGATCACGGTGGTAATCGGGATCGGGCGGCCGTTGAGGAGCAGGGGCTGGTAGCGCCAGGCGCGGACGGCCCGTTCGGCTGCGGCGGCCAGCAGCGCGTTGCCCTGGATTAGGCGCAGAGCGGAGATGACGCCGGCGGGGCTGATCTCGGCCTGCAACTCGACCGTGCCTTCAATGTGGGCCTGGCGGGCAAACGCCGGGTAGGCGGGCGGAGGGCAGGCTAGGCAGCGCGCGGCTTCCACACCGCCGCCGACCGGCAACGGCTTGTCGGGCGGAGCGGCCGGCGGGGGCGGCTGCACTCGGGGGATGGGCACGGCGACCAGGGGCGCTGTAGGGTCGTTGAGAACGGCGTCGCCAGCCCCCAGCCACACGGGAGCAGCAGCCGGCATATCGGTGGCGATCTGCAATCCCTGCGGCGGGACGACGGGAGGCGCCGGCGCTGGCTGCGCAGCCAAATTATGCAGGGGTGCCGCGCGGGGAGTGGCGGCGGCCGCGGGCGGAACCGACGCCTCTTGCAAGGGAACGGCGAGCGGTGCGCTGCGGCTGCCCACCGATAGCAAGCTGCTGTGCAGCAGCGGGATGATTACGAGTAGCGCCAGCACCGCGATCTGCGCCGCCAGCGATGCCAACATGCTGAGCGGCTTGCGGGTTCCCAGCGTGTGCCGGGTTTCGACCAGGCTCTGCTCAAACATGGCCTTCACCTCCACGTCTATCTACTCAGGTAGACCCCGGGGAAGCGGGAAGGTTCCCTGTGCTAGCATAGTGCTAGCACGGTGCTAGCAGATGCCTACGCTGACCATACGCAACGTCCCCGAAACCGTGGTGAAGTCGCTCAAGGAAGCTGCGCAACGCCATGGGAACTCCATGGAGCAGGAGGTGCGTGACATGCTGGTGCACAAACTGAGCCGGCAGGAGCTGCTGGACGCGATCCGCGCATCCTGGGCTGAACAGACGCGGCCGACCACTCCGGAAGAGATCGAGGAATGGATTAACCAGGGGAGGCCGTAGGTGGTCGAGCAGGTTGTCGTTGACACCAATGTTGCCGCCTACCTGGTGCTGCAGACGCAGCCATTTTATCTGGAAGTGGCCGAGTTTTGGCAGGAGGTGAAGTTTGCCTCGGCGCCGGTGCACTGGCAGGCAGAAATTGCACAGACAATTTGGATGGCCGCGCGCGCGGGCCTGTTACACGCGGCCACGGCTGCCGACCGGCTGAGCTTCGCGGGAGACCTGCCGATCTCAGCGCAACCATTGAGTCCGCTGTGGCCCGGCGCGCTGCAACGCGCCATCCGTTGCGGGGTCGCCGTATACGACACGCTTTTCGTCGAGCTGGCGGCCCGGCGCGGGTGCCCTCTGGTGACTTACGATCAACAGCTCCTGCGGGAGTTTCCCGACATCGCCTGCCGGCCGGCGGCCCTGCTCTAGCTAAAGCTTCTCCGTGCGCATCTTCTGCCACACGGCGCGGCCGATGAAGAACGGTCCCATCTGCTGGATGAAGCTGGAGGTCTGGCGGGTCTTGCGCATCGCCTGCACGCAGGCGGAGAGCGGATACAACTCGGCGCCCACCAGCCCAATGACGAAGTCGTTGTCGTTGCGGTCGAGGCCGGCGCAGGCGAGGCGGATGTCCTGGGCGTAACCGGCGGTGCCGTAGGCGTGGCCGATGGCGCCGTGCTCGCGCAGAATGGCGGTCTGCTCCTCGGCGGGCAGGGCGGTGAACGCGCCGGTGCGGCGCAGCGGATACCACACCGCCCAGGGGTACTCGCTGTTGGTGGCCGAGCGGCGCGGCTTGTCGAGCAGCCAGTCGTCGAGATCGGGTTCGTGGCCGATGGCGTAGCTGCGGCCGAGCATGGTGTATTCGGGCTTGAAGCGGAGATCGCTGAACGGCGGGTACTGCAGCGAGGCACGCAGCGAGGTGGCGAACCAGGCCGGGTCCGTGCTCCAGGTGAGCAGGGCGATGCCGGTGGGGTCGTTGACGTCCTCGTAGAGCACGGCTTCGATTTCGGCGGCTTCCAGGGCGCGGATCAGGCCCGGGGTGATGCGGCAATCGCCGAAAGCCAGCAGTTGCATGAACAGACGGCGGTCGCTGGTTTGGCGGACGCCGCCGCGCTCACCGCCTTTCTCGCGCAGGTCGGGCTTTTCCATCTAGGTGGTCCTCACATCGCGGCCGGTCATCTCCGGAGGCTCGGGCAACTGCAGCATGCCGAGCAGAGTGGGGGAAATATCGCGCAGCGAGCCGTCGCCGCGCAGGCGCACGGGCGGTCGGCCGGCGGCCGGCTCGGCGACCAGGATGAGCGGCACGGGGTTGGTGGTGTGGAAGGTGTGGGGGGAGCCGTCGGCCATGAGCATCTGCTCGGCGTTGCCGTGGTCGGCGGTGATCAGCATGGCGCCGCCGCGCCGCTTCACGGCGGCTTCGATTTCGCCCAGGCAGTGATCCACCGTCTCCACCGCGCGGATGGTGGGTTCAATCTTTCCCGAGTGGCCGACCATATCGGCGTTGGCAAAGTTGACCACGATCAGATCAAAAGCGCCCTTCTCCACCGCCTGCACCACGGTCGCGGCAATGCCGGCGGCGGACATCTCGGGCTGCAGGTCGTAGGTGGAAACTTTGGGCGAGGGCACCATGGAGCGCTCCTCGCCGGCGAAGGGCTTCTCGACCCCGCCGTTGAAGAAGTAGGTGACGTGGGCGTACTTTTCGGTTTCGGCGACGCGCAGGTTGCGCAGCCCGCGCTCGGCCATGACGGCGGCCAGAATGTGTTCCAGGGATTCCGCCGGGAGCACGATGGGGAGCGTGAAGCTCTTGTCGTAGCGGGTCATGCAGACATAGTGCAGCCGCTGCGGAATCTCCGTGCGCGGGATGGCGGCCTCGAGCGCCGCGACCGGCTCGCCGCTGCGGGTGAGGGCGCGGGTCATCTGGCGGGCGCGGTCGGCGCGGAAGTTGAAGAAGATCACCGCATCGTCGTCGCGGATGCGCCCTTCGCCGGTGACCACCGGGACGACGAACTCGTCCGTGATGCCGTGCTCGTAGGAGGCGGTCATGGCCGCCGCGGCGCTGGCGGCCACCGGTCCGGCGCCGTGCACCATGGCGTCGAGTGACAGCTTGATGCGCTCCCAGCGCTGATCGCGGTCCATGGCGTAGTAGCGGCCGCTGACCGTGGCGATCGCCCCCACGCCGTACTCTCGGGTTTTCTGTTCGATCTGCGCCAGGTAGTCGCGGCCGGAGTGGGGCGGGGTGTCGCGGCCGTCGGTGAAGGCGTGAATCCACACATGCTCGACGCCTTCGGTTTTGGCCAGACGGAGCAGGGCGTAGAGATGGTTGAGATGGGAGTGGACGCCGCCGTCGCTGCACAGGCCGAGCAGATGGAGTTGCCGGCCGCGGGCATGGTGCATCGCGCCCAGCAGGGCGGGGTTGCGGTCGAAGCTCCCATCGGCAATGGCCTGATCGAGGCGGGTGATGTCCATCTGCACGATGCGGCCGGCGCCGATGTTCAGGTGACCGACCTCGCTGTTGCCCATCTGACCCTGGGGCAGTCCGACGAAAGGGCCGGAGGTGTGGATGAGGGTGTTGGGGAACTGGCTCAGCAGGCGGTCATAGACCGGCTTGCGGGCGCGCGCGATGGCGTTGCCTTCGCCCGGGGGACCGTAGCCCCAGCCGTCAAGAATGACCAGGACGAGAGGGAGCTTGCTCATCGGACGGAAAGCGCCTTGCGGCCGGGGAAGCGGGCCTGCGGGCCGAGTTCCTCCTCGATGCGCAGCAACTGGTTGTATTTGGCGACGCGGTCGGTGCGGCTGGCCGAGCCGGTCTTGATCTGGCCGGCGTTGGTGGCCACCGCGAGGTCGGCGATGAAGGTGTCTTCGGTCTCTCCCGAGCGGTGGGAGATGATGCTGGCGTAGCCGTGCTGGGCGCCCAAACGGACCGCGGCGAGCGTCTCGGTGACGGTGCCGATCTGGTTGAGCTTGATCAGGATGGCGTTGGCCACGCCGCCGTCAATGCCGCGTTGCAGGCGCTGCGGGTTGGTGACAAACAGATCGTCGCCCACCAACTGCACCGTCTTGCCGATGCGGTCGGTCAGTTCCTTCCAGCCCGCCCAATCGTCCTCGGCCATGCCGTCCTCGAGCGAAACAATGGGGTACTGGCGGGACCAGTTTTCCCAGAACTCCGCCATCTGGCTGGAGGTCAGCGAACGCTCGTCGGACTTTTTGAAGACGTAGCGCTGCGCCTGGGCGTCGTAGAATTCGCTGGCGGCGGGGTCGAGGGCGATGGCGATCTGCGCGCCGGGCTGGTAGCCGGCCTTGGCGATGGCCTCAAGTACCACCTCCATGGCCTCGTCGTTGCTCTTCACGCTGGGGGCGAAGCCGCCCTCGTCGCCGACGGAGGTGATATAGCCGCGCTTCTTCAGCACCGCCTTGAGGGCGTGAAAGACCTCGACGCCCCAGCGCAGCGCCTCGTGGAAGCTGCCGGCGCCCAGCGGCATCACCATGAACTCCTGAAAATCCACATTGTTGTCGGCGTGGGCGCCGCCGTTGAGGATGTTCATCATCGGGACGGGCAGCGTGATGGCGGCATCGCCGCCGAGCGAGCGATACAGCGGCAAGCCGCGGGCGGCGGCGGTGGCGCGGGCGGCGGCCATCGAGACGCCCAGGATGGCGTTGGCGCCGAGCTTGCCCTTGTTGGGGGTGCCGTCCAGGGCGATGAGCTTTTGATCGAGCGCGGCCTGGTCGGCGGCATCCTGCCCGATGAGCGCCGGCGCGATGATGGTTTTGACGTTTTCGACCGCCCGCAGGACGCCCTTGCCCAGAAAACGCCGGGCATCGCCGTCGCGCAGTTCGACCGCCTCATGTTCGCCGGTGGAAGCGCCGCTGGGGACGGCGGCGCGGCCGCGTGCGCCGGAGCGCAGGGATAGATCAACTTCAACCGTCGGGTTGCCGCGCGAGTCCAGAATTTCGCGCGCCGACACGGTGGCTATTGCGTCCATGCCTTGATTCTACTAGCTTCTGTGTAGCCTCCATGCCGCCCACCCGCCTCCGCGCTCGCGCCTGCGCCAAGATCAATCTGGGGTTGAAGATCGTCTCCCGGCGGCCGGACGGCTTTCACGAACTGCGCACCGTTTTTCAGACCATTGCCCTCGCCGACGACCTGGTTTGTGAGCTGACGCGCGGCCAGGGGGTGGGCCTCGCGGCGAGCGGCCTGGCGGTGCCCCAGGGCCGCGGCAATCTTGCCTACCGGGCCGCCGAGTTGGTGGCGGATCAGTTGAAGCTGCGCCGGCGGATTGACTTGCGGCTGCACAAGCGCATCCCCTCCGGAGCGGGGCTGGGCGGTGGGTCAAGCGATGCCGCGGCGGTGATCCGCATGCTGGCGCGGGCGGCGGCGCGGCCCCCCTCTTTGGCCACGCAACTGGCCTGGGCGCGGGAACTGGGCTCCGACGTGCCCAACTTCCTCCTGGGCGGCACCGTGTTGGGGCTGGGGCGCGGCGATGAGGTGTACGCGCTGCCGGACCTGGGCAAATGGCACTGTGTGCTGGCCATGCCGCGGGCCCAGAGCCATGGCGGGGTTTCGACGCCGGAAGCCTTTGCGCGCTGGGATCGCGAAGCGGCGGGCAGCGGCTTGACCGGTGGAGGGGACTCCGATACACTGATTGAGTTCTGCAGCCTGGTTGACCAGGTGCTGCCGGCGTTCCGCCCCGAGCGGAACCGCGGTCCACGAGGACCGAAAGTCCATGCCGGAATCGAGAACGACTTCCTTCGCGGGGTCCTCTCCCTTTCCACGGACTTTCCGCGCATCCACCGTCAGCTTCGTCGTACGCCCGCCGCTTGGGTCGGTTTGACCGGCAGCGGGGCGGCCCAGTTTGGCTTGTTTCATCAAGCCGGGCCGGCGGCGGAGGCCGCGGCCCGTTTGGCGGTAAGCCATCAAAGTTGGCTGACGCGCCTGGTCGGGCGGCGGGAGTATCAGGGCGGTCTGCGGGCGTGGTAAGGCAGGATGGATGGGGTGTTTGGGGCGTCGTCCAATGGCAGGACACATGCCTTTGACGCATGTTATTTAGGTTCGAATCCTAACGCCCCAGCCAGTTGAAGGTTCGACAGTCATGGCTACCGGTCCGATCAAAGTCGAGAAGCCGCAACCGCCGCCGGCGGCGGTGCGCAGCCCGCGCAAAGCGCGCGGCGATGACCGTCTGAAGGTATTCAGCGGCACCGCCAACCCGGCGTTGACCAATGAGATCTGCGACCAGTTGGGCATTCTGCCCGGCCAGTGCCGGCTGACGCGCTTCAGCGACGGCGAGAACTACGTGCAGATTCTGGAGAATGTGCGCGGCGCCGACGTCTTCGTGATCCAGCCGACCTGCGACCCGGTGGACATTCATTTGATGGAGCTGCTGCTGATGATTGACGCGCTGAAGCGCGCCTCGGCGCGGCGCATCACGGCGGTGGTCCCCTACTTCGGCTACGCCCGCCAGGACCGCAAGGACAAGCCGCGGGTGCCCATCTCTTCCAAGCTGGTGGCCGACCTGCTGACCACGGCGGGGGCCCACCGCGCTCTGCTCATGGACCTGCACGCGCCGCAGATTCAGGGGTTTTTCAACATTCCCGTGGATCACCTCTTCGCTTCGCCGGTGCTGGTGGACTGCTTCCGGCGCATGGACCTGCCCGATCTGACCATCGTCTCCCCCGATGCCGGCGGCGTGGAGCGGGCGCGCTTTTTCGCCAAGAAGCTGGACGCCGCGCTGGCCATTGTGGACAAGCGGCGGGTGGCCATGGATGTGAGCGAGGTCATGCACGTCATCGGCGATGTGGACGGCCGCACCGCGGTGATTCTCGACGACATCATTGACACCGCCGGCACGCTGGTGAAGACGGCGGATGCGATTTTGCGCAACGGCGCCAGGCGCGTGCTGGCCTGCGCCTCGCACGCGGTGCTGAGCGGCCCGGCGGTGGAGCGCATCGAAGCCAGCGCCATTGAGCGCGTGGTGGTGACCAATTCAATTCCGCTGGCCCCGGCGGCGCAGGCGCGGGCGCGGATACAGGTACTGAGCATCGCCGGGCTGATGGCGGCCGCGATCCGCTCGATTCATGAGGAAACTTCGGTCAGCCTGTTGTTTGTCTAGCGGGCTTTCCGGCACAAGGAGTCTTGGAGCACATGGCGAAATCAATTGCACTCGCGGCCCAGCCGCGGACCACCAGCGGCAAGGGCCCGGCGCGGCAGATGCGGCGCGAGGGCCGCATTCCGGCCACTCTCTACGGGGCCCGGCAAGAGCCCGTCAGCCTCTCGCTGGATCCGCGCCAGATCGGCCAGATTCTGCATTCCGAGTCCGGACACAACACCATCTTCACGCTGCAGGTGAGCGGCGGCGAGACCACCGCCGCCATGCTGGTGGACTGGCAGCGCGAACCGCTGCAGGGCCGCCTGCTGCACGTGGACCTGAAGCGCATCGCCCTCGATCAGCGCATGAAGGTGCGCGTGCCGATCCACACCACCGGTGAAGCGGCGGGGGTGAAGTTGCAGGGCGGCATCCTGGAAGTGGTGCTGCGCGAGGTGGAGATCGAGTGTCTGCCGGGCGAGATTCCCGAGCACCTGATGGTGGACGTCTCGGGGCTGAACCTCAATCAGAGCATCCGCGCCGCCGAACTGAAGCTCGAGGGCGACCGCAAGCTGCTCACCGATCCCGACCGCGTCATTGTCCACGTGGTGGCGGTGAAGGAAGTGGTGGAAGCGGCGCCGGCCGAGGCGGCCGCGACGCCGGCCGAGCCGGAGGTCATCAAGAAGGGCAAGGCGGAGACGGAAGAGGGAGCGGAGAAGGGCGCCGAGAAGGGCGCCGAGAAGGAGAAGAAGAAGTAAGCCGCCATGCCTCCGGAGGCCAGCGCCGGCGATCCGTATCTGGTCGTGGGGCTGGGCAATCCGGGGGCGGAGTACGAGGCTACGCCGCATAACTTCGGCTACCTCGTGGTGGAGGAGTTGGCGCGGCGCGCCGGTATCCGGATGCGGCTGCGCGAGTGCCAGTCGCTGACCGGGCGGGGAGAGATCGCCGGCCGGACGGTGTGGCTGGCCAAGCCGCTGACGTATATGAATCTCAGCGGCGCCGCCATTGCGCAACTGCTGCGCAAGCAGGCGCTGGCGGGATGGCTGGTGGTGTGTGACGAGCTGGACCTGCCGCTGGGCCGGATGCGGCTGCGGGAGCGGGGATCGGCGGGCAGCCACAACGGGCTGCGCTCGATCGTCGCCAGTCTGGGCACCTCGGAGTTTGCCCGTTTGCGGCTGGGCATCGGGCCGCCGCACGCGGTGTTGGACCGGGCGCAGTTTGTGCTCGGGCGCTGGAGCCGGCCGCAACTGGAGCTGGCGGTGGAGACGGCGGCGGGTGCCGCCGACGCGGTGGAGATGATTTTGCGGGAGGGCATGGCCAAAGCGATGGCGCACTACAACGACCATCGCCGTAACGAAGCGGCCCCCGAAGAGAACGAAGAGAAGCAGTGAGGAGACGTTGATGAATCGTACTTACGAATTGGTGTTTATCGTGCGGCCCGACCTGGTGGACGACGAGGCCGACAAGCTGGTGACCGGGCTGGAGACGGCGGCCACCGGCAGTGGAGCGACGCTGCGCAAAACCGAGCGGCTGGGCCGGCGGCGCCTCGCCTACCGCGTGCGCGGCTTCCGCGAGGGCAACTACGTGCTCTTCGACCTGGAAACGCAGGGGCCGGAGCCGATCGGCGAACTGCAGCGCCGGCTGCGCATCAGCGAGCCGGTGATCAAGTTCCTGGCGGTGCGCACCGACGAGCTGGAGAAGCGGGTGGAGAAGAACCGCCGCCACCGCGAAGCGCGGCTGGCGCGGCGTCCCGCCCCCGCCGCCCCCCCGGCGCCGGAGAGCGTCGCGGGCGAACACGCCGAGCCGCCGGCCGCGGTCTAAACGAGATTAAGGAGAATGCATTATGAATGATGGCAAGCGCACCCCCGGCTCGGGCGGATCCGCCTCGCGCGGCTCCTCCGGCGGCCCCAAGAAGCCCTTCCTCCGCCGGCGCAAGGTCTGCAAGTTCTGCGTCGAGCGCGTGGACAAGATTGACTACAAGGACTATCGCATGCTGCAGCAGTTCGTGGCCGAGCGCGGCAAGATCGTGCCCCGCCGCATCAGCGGCACCTGCACCCAGCACCAGCGGCGCCTGACGCGCGCCATCAAGCAGGCGCGCCAGATCGCCCTGCTGCCCTTCGCGGCGGAGTTGTAATCATGGAAATCATTCTCAAGGAAGACATGCCCAAGCTGGGGCGCAAGGGCGACGTGGTCAAGGTCGCCGACGGCTTCGGGCGCAACTTTTTGCTGCCGCAGCGCAAGGCCATCGCCGCCACCGCGGCCAACCTGCGCAACATCGAGCAGATGCGCGCCTCGGCCTCGCGCAAGGAGGCGCGTGACCGCGAAGCCGCCCAGGCGCTGGCCGGACAACTGGCGCAGGTGGCGCTGGTGTTCCAGCGCCGTGCCGGCGAACACGACGCCCTCTTCGGCTCGGTGACCTCTATGGACGTGGTCCACGCCCTCACCGAGCGCGGCTACGAGATCGAGCGGCGCAAGATCGAGCTGCCCGATCCCCTCAAGACCCTCGGCCGCCACTCCGTGCCCGTGCACCTGTTCAAGGGCGTCACCGCCCAACTCCAGGTGACCATCGAGCGCGAAGCCGGCGAACCCGAAGCCCCGCCCGCCGAATAACCCGCCGGGCCGGGGCCCTCCGGGGCCCCACCCGGCTGAGCGCAAGCAACCCTCGGCGGAACCACGGTGGTCATGCCTTGTCGAGGCTGTCCGGGTCGGACCGCCTCGTCCAATCCGCTCCCCGTGCCTGCCGCACAATCTGGTCCGAGTCCCCAGCGCGCAGAATGTCGTAGATAGCGGATAAGCGCTTCTCCGCTCGCTTCCGAGCCACCAGCACGCCTGCCCGTTCCGCAAACTCCAGCGTATCCCCCGGGCGCAGCCCCAGCCGGTCCCGCAAAGGCTTGGGGATCGTGACCTGGCCTTTTTTGCTGACCACCGCTTTCATTGAATTCCTATCCGACGCACCTGGCCTCCAGCCGGCTGCGATGATCGCGCGGACCTCTCGCACGCTTGGCAAAGTCGGCGCGAAGCGGCCCGCGCCCTTCAAGGCGCAACTCGCCCTTCGGGCTACCCCAAAGCGGGG
>Ga0134125_10007546_pt1 | contig 12265 bp, 11 predicted proteins | sample KB31751_FD_96464 | JGI IMG/M metagenome (GOLD analysis project Ga0134125, IMG submission 96464) | Terrestrial soil microbial communities with excess Nitrogen fertilizer from Kellogg Biological Station, Michigan, USA - KB3-175-1 | ecosystem: Environmental > Terrestrial > Soil > Unclassified ... | reverse complement strand
CTGACTGAGCAGCGGCAGGCAGAGCGCGCGGCGCGCAAGGCGGAAGCGGCCGCCCGCGAAGATGCCCGCCGCTACGCCGAAGTCGTCCACGGCGCCTCCGATTGGCTGTGGGAGATGGATGCGGCGCTGCGCTACACCTACTTCTCCGCCAATCTGGAAAAACTGACGAGCATTGCGCCGGCGACGATCATCGGCAAGCGGCGCGACGAGATCGCCGATCAGTCTCTCGAGCCCGAGAAATGGGCCGCGCATATTGCGACGTTGGACGCGCGCAAGCCGTTCCGCGATTTCGTCTATCAGATGACCGCGACCGACGGCCGACGGCTCTGGATCAAGGCCAGCGGCACGCCGGTCTTCGCCGATGACGGGCAATTTGCCGGCTATCGCGGCATCGCCACCGACGTCACGGCGCAATTGGCCGCCGCACAGGCGATCTCCGAAAACGAAAAGCGGCTGCGCGAGCTGTTCGAGGTGGCGAGCGACTGGTTCTGGGAAACCGATGCCGATGGCCGCTTCACCTTCCTCTCGCCCGCTTGGAGCAAGATCACCGGCCAGGACCCCGCCGAATTCATCGGCCGGCGACGCGAGGAGTTCGGCGACCGCACCGAGGATCCCGAAGCGTGGCGCGAACATTTGGCGCTTCTGGCGGCGCGCAAGCCGTTTCGCAATTTCACCTATTGCCTGCGCAGCGCAACCGGCGCGTCGCGCTGGGTCAGGACGACGGGCATCCCGGTCTTCGACGGCAGCGAGTTCAAGGGCTATCGCGGCGCCGCCCTCGATGTGACCGCCGAAGTCGAGGCCTTGCGCAAGGCGCGCGCGGTCTATGAGCGATTCGCCGAAGCCATCGAGAGCATCCCCGTCGGCATCATGGTCCATGATGCCGACGACCGGCTGGTGTTCTGCAACAGCGCAACGCGTGAGTACTTCCCCGAAACGAGCCAGTTCCTGACTCCGGGCTCCAAATTCGAGGATTTCGTGCGCGCCCAGGCGGAAACCGGCGAGATCCCGCAAGCCGCAGGCCGCATCCAGGAATGGATGGAAAACCGCATGCGTCGCCATCGCTCGCCGCAAAACGACATCATCCGGCGATACCGCGACGGGCGCTGGATACAGATCAGCGAGCGCCAGATGTCGGATGGCGCGACCGTCGGCATCCGGGTCGACATCACCGAGCTCAAGAAAAGCGAGAAAGATCGCCTCGAGCTCGAGACGCAGCTCCACCACTCGCAGAAGCTCGAGGCTTTGGGCACGCTCGCCGGCGGCATCGCCCACGATCTCAACAATACGCTGGTGCCCGTCGTCGCGCTTTCCAAGACCGTCGCCAAGCTGTTCGATCCGGCGGGCCGCCCGCATCGGCAGGCTATCCTGATCCACCAGGCGGCGTTGCGCGCCACCGATCTGGTGAAGCAGATCGTCGCCTTCAGCCGAAAACAGACGCCGGAGAAACGCGTCTTCGACCTCGCGGCGGTGACACGCGACACCATCAAGATGATGCGCGCCGGCATCCCGAGCACGATCCGGCTCGAGACGGCGGTGGCGCCGGTACCGCCGATGCTCGGCGATCCCAGTCAGCTTCATCAGGTCATCCTCAATCTCGTCACCAACGCGGCGCAGGCGATCGGCGCCAAGCCGGGACGGATTCAGATCGGTCTCGTGCCGGTGAGCGATTTGTTGTGCCTCACCGTCGCCGATACCGGCTGCGGCATGGACGAGACGACGCGGGCGCGGATGTTCGAGCCGTTCTTCACCACCAAGGCGGTCAACGAGGGGACCGGTCTCGGCCTCTCGGTCGTGCATGGCATCGTGACGAGCCACGGCGGGCGCATCGACGTCCACAGCCAGCCCGACGAAGGCAGCGAGATCACCATCTGGCTGCCGCGCCATGTCGATGAGGAGGTCGCGCGCGAGAGCGCGACCACCGGCTGACCGCGCGCCTCAGCGCCGGAGCAAGCCGCGCACCCGCCGTTGCAGCGCCGGCAGCACATCCTCGGCGAACCACGGATTGCGCTTCTCCCAGCCGATCGTGCGCCAGCTCGGATGCGGCAGTGGCAGCAAGCCGGTCGGCAGATATTCCTGCCACGCGCGCACCGTCTCGGTCATGCTTGGCTTGCGGCTGCCGGCGAGGTAGTAGTCGATGGCGTAGGAGCCGACCAGCAACGTCAACGCGATCTCGGGCCAGACGGCGAGCACGCGCTGGTGCCACAGCGGCGCGCATTCCGGCCGCGGCGGCCGGTCGCCGCCCTGCGGAAACCGCCCCGGATAGCACAGACCCATCGGCAGAATGGCGATGCGGCTCTCGTCGTAAAAGGCGTCGCGGTCGATGCCGAGCCAAAGCCGCAGGCGGTCGCCGCTGCGGTCGTTGAAGGATAGTCCGGTCTCATGCACGCGTGTGCCGGGCGCCTGGCTGATGATGAGGAGCCGCGCCGTTGGCAAGCCGCGCACCACCGGTCGCGGCCCTAGCGGCAGGTCGGCGCATGCCGTGCAGGCGCGGACCTCCGCCATGAGCTCGGCGTAGACAGGTCGGTGGGCGATCGGGCGGGCGCGCATGGCCTTGACTTTACCGCGCCTGTCAAGCGCCCGCCTTGCGAGAAAATTAACGGCTGCGATGTCAGGCTTCGGCGCCATGCCGCCTGCCGCGGAGTCGCAGCCTCTGGTTCTGCTGGTCGAGGATTCCGAGCCTCTGGCCGAGCTCTACCGCGCCTATATCCGGCGCGAGCCCGTCATCGTGCGCCAGGCCGCGACCCTGGCCGAGGCTCGGCAGATGCTGCTGGCGCTGCGCCCGGCGGCGCTGCTGCTCGATCTCGAGCTGCCCGACGGCAGCGGTCTCGACCTGATCCATACCGCGCGGGCCGCCGGGCTCGACCCCGCCGCCATCGTCATCACCGGGCACGGCTCGGTCAATGTCGCGGTCGACGCGATGCGCGCCGGCGCCTATGATTTTCTCGTCAAGCCGGTCGACGCCGAGCGGCTGCTCACGACGCTGCGCAACGCGCTGGAGCGGCGGCGCCTCGCGCAGATCGTCGAGACGCTCGGCACCGGCGTCGGCGCGGCGTCCTTCGAGGGCTTCATCGGCGCGGACCTGTCGATGCAGGCGATCTATCGCGTCGTCAACCTCGCCGCCCGAAGCCGCTCGACCGTGTTCATCACCGGCGAGAGCGGCACCGGCAAGGAGGTCTGCGCCGAGGCGATCCACCGCCGCAGCCCGCGGCGCGACGGCGCCTTCGTCGCGCTCAATTGCGGCGCGGTGCCGAAGGAGCTGATGGAGAGCGAGATCTTCGGCCATGTGAAGGGCGCCTTCACCGGTGCTGCGACCGACCGCGACGGCGCCGCGACACGCGCCGACGGCGGCACGCTGTTCCTCGACGAGCTGTGCGAGATGGACCCGGCGCTGCAGGTGAAGCTGCTGCGTTTCGTGCAGACCGGCGCGGTGCAGCCGGTCGGCAGCGACGCCATGCGCAGGCCCGATGTCCGCATCATCTGCGCCACCAACCGCACGCCGCTTGTCGAGGTCGAAGCCGGTCGGCTGCGCGAGGATCTCTATTACCGCCTGCATGTCCTGCCGATCGAGCTGCCGCCGCTGCGCGACCGCGGCAGCGACGTGCTGCTGCTGGCGCGGCATTTCCTCGCCGCGTTCAGCCGCGAGGAGGGACGCGGCTTCCGCGGCTTCGCCCCCGACGCCGAGGCCCGCCTCTGCGCCTGCCGTTGGCCGGGCAATGTGCGGCAGCTGCAGAACGTGATCCGCCAAGTGGTCGTCGTGCATGACGGCGAGTTGGTGACCGGCGCGATGCTGCCGGCCGATTTCGATGCCGAGCGCCCGGCCGACAGCGAGAGCGCGGCGGCGGCGGCGACGCCGGCCGCAGCTTCGGCGCCGACGGCGACGGCGGCCGTCGGACGGAAGGAAGCGATCGTGCCGCTGGCCCAGCTCGAGCGTCAGGCGATCGAGCGCGCGATCGAGCTGTGCGGCGGCAATATGACCGAAGCGGCGATACGCCTCGGCGTCAACGTGTCGACCATCTACCGCAAGCGCCAAGGCTGGTCGAAAGCGGCGGAATAGGCCGCCATCGGGAGCCGCGCATGATGCCCGGGCATTTTGCACGGGCGGTCTGCGCTGCCTCGACCTCGGCCGGCGGAAAACCGCGAAAATCCGACAAAATCCCTCTGGCACGGCTTTTGATAGGAGGAGGGCGACTCTTTTTAGAGGGGCCCGCATGACCGCGCAGATCATCTCGCTCGTCGACTACCGCAAGCGCAAGGATGCGGCCGCTGAGCCCGCCATCGACCAGGCGGCGCCCGACTTCAAGGCGGCGCTGTTGCCGGTTATCGTGCGCCCGTCGGCGCCCGCGCCGGCTCTCGGCACGGCCGGCGAGGCCACCATCGTTCTCGCCACCGCGGCACTGAGCGCCGCCTGCCGCGACATGGCCACCAACCTCGCGACGCTGATGGCCCATGCCGAGGCGGCCTGTCATTCCATCGGCAGCATCGGCGAGACGGCCGAGGCGCTGATCCATACGGGAAACGACCTGCAGGAGGTCGCCGCGACCTTCAAGCAGGATCACGACCGCATGGCGGACGAGCTCTCGACCATCGGCCAGTCCGAGCGCACGCGCTAGACAGCCGCTTCCTGCCCTGCAGCGCCGGGCAGGGCGGCCGATCAGGCCGCCGTGCCGCGCGCGCGTTCGCGCTCCACCGAATTGATCTCGTCCGACACCGTGGTGCGATGCATGTCGCGGCGATACCTGGTGTCGTCATAGGGCCGGCCGCGATGCATGGTGCAGCGGTCGTCCCACATGACCAGATCGCCGACGCGCCAGCGGTGCCGATAGACGAAGCGCGGCTCAGTGGCGAAGGCGATGAGCTCCTCGATCAGCCGGCGCCCTTCCTCGACGGGCCAGCCGACGATGTGCGAAGCGTGCGAGGCGAGATAGAGCGTCTTGCGGCCGGACCCGGCATGGCGGCGCACGATCAGTTGCGGCACCGGCGGCAGCTCGCTGCGGATCTCCTCGTTGAACTCGGTGAAGCCGATGAGCGCGCGCGAGCGGAAGATGCTGTGCTCGGCGACGAGGCCGTCGAGCTTGCGCTGCCGCTCCTCGGGCAATGCGTCGTAGGCGGCGCGCAAATCGGCGAACTCGGTCTCGCCGCCCTCGGGCGGAATCTCGCGCGCCGACAGCAGCGAGCAGCGCGCCGGCACGAATTTGAACGAGCTGTCGGTGTGCCAGAGCTGGTTGCCGCGATTGAACAGCAGCCGCTTGTCCTCCGCCGACATGACTTGCCCCTCGGCATCGAGGTTCGAGATGTCGGAGATCTCGCGCCGCATGAGCCGCGATTTCTTGCTGCCGGCGTAGTCGGGGCTGGTCTCGAGCGGGCCGAAATGCTGGCTGAAGACGATCTGCTGCTCGTCGCTCAGCGGCTGCCGCGGAAACACCAGCACGGCATGGCGCAGGAAAGCTGCGTCGATCGCGGCCAAGTCATCCGGCGGCACCGGCCGGGTCAGGTCGGCGCCGCGGATCTCGGCGCCGATATGCGGGTGCAGCGGCCTGACGATAATCATGGATTCCTCCACTGCGAGCAAAAACTATGGCGCGGCGATGGCCGGCGATCAACCGACCCGACTGGAACGTCAATCGCTCGCGTTCTGTTATCGCGACATGAGGGTCGCAGCTTGGAGGAATGACCGTGCTCGGCACAATCCTGGTGATCATCCTCATTCTGCTACTGCTCGGCGCTTTGCCGACTTGGCCGTATAGCGGCGGCTGGGGCTATTACCCGAGTGGCGGCATCGGGCTCTTGCTGGTGATTCTGATCGTCCTGCTGGTGGCCGGACGAATATGAGCCGGTGATCGGGGCTGGGCGGCGGGCCGCCGATGCGCGATCGGGCCCGCCGCACGCCGGCCGCGCAAGCAAGCGCCGCGCCGCCTGAGCGGCGTTAGGCGCGCCTTAACCCGCTCCGGCGCCTCCTCGCCCCATCCTGAACGGAGGGGCGACATTGGCAGCGGCATTGGGCATGATCGGCGCCGCGCTGTGCGCGCTGAGCCCGGCCTGGGGTGCGCGTGGCTATCACCGCGTCGCCGCCGGGTCGGCCGCCCTGGGCGCCCTGCTCGCGCTTCTCGCTGCCCTGAGCCTGGTTTAGCCCGTCCGCTCCGGTTGATCGTTCGAGCGTGAGAACGACGAACGCGCCCGACTGCACGTAGCAGCTCGGGGCAGAATAGTTGCGTATTCTCTACCTCATTCAATTGACGGTTCAACCATCGGCCGTTAACGTTGCTGATGGACCTGCCGTGGACACCGAGAAAAGTACCTTCAGGGAGGACGCACATGCAGCATTGGAAAAGGTGGGCCGGAGCCTCGGCTTTGGCTATCGGCCTGGGCGCTCTGGTGGCGCTCGCCGCCGCGCCGGCGCAGGCCGGCTCTCGCGATCCGGCGCCGCCGCGATACAAGGTGGTGCCATCCTGGCCGAAGCAGCTACCGAACAACTGGCTGATCGGCCAGGTCGGCGGATTATCGGTCGACAGTCACGACCATATCTGGATCATCCAGCGGCCGCGGACCTTGACCGTCGACGAGGCGGGCGCCGCGCAAACGCCGCCGCGCTCGGATTGCTGCTTCCCGGCCCCATCGGTGATCGAGTTCGACAAGGAAGGCAACATGCTCCAGGCGTGGGGCGGGCCGGGCTATGTGCCGGATTGGCCTGCCACCGAGCACGGCATTTGGGTCGACAAGCAGGGCTTCGTCTGGGTTGCCGGCAATGGCGGCGGCGACCGCATGCTGCTCAAATTCACCAACAACGGCACGCTGGTCGGGCAGGTCGGCCATGCCGGCGACAACAGCCCAGAGGACAACACCGACACCACCAAGTTCGGCCGCATCGCCAATATGTGGGTGGATGACGCCGCGCATGAAGTCTATGTCGCCGACGGCTATCAGAACAAGCGCATCGCGGTCTACGATTCCGACACGCTGACCTTCAAGCGCGGCTGGGGCGCCTACGGCAAGCCGCTGTCGGCGATCAGCAATGGGCCGGCGCCGGCCTACACTCCGGGCGGCGCGCCCGACTCGGACTTCCGCAACCCCGTCCATTACGTCTCGTTGTCGAAGGACGGACTCGTTTACGTCAGCGACCGCGTCAGCGATCGCATCCAGGTCTTCACCAAGCAGGGCGCCTTCGTGAAAGAATTCTTCCTTGCCACCAACACCCTCGGCAATGGCTCGACCTGGCAGGCGATCGGCTCGGCCGACGCGAAGCAGGCCTATCTGCTGGTCCCCGACGGCGAGAACAACGTGGTGTGGATCCTGAACCGCGCCACCGGCGCCGTCGTGTCGAGCTTCGGTCACAATGGCCGCAACGCCGGCCAATTCCACTGGGTCCATGTCGGCGGTCTCGACTCGGACAGCGCCCTCTACCTGGGTGAAGTCGATACCGGCAAGCGTGTCCAGAAATTCGTCTTGCGCGGCGATGACGACCGTGACGACGACCACGATGGCGGCGACCGGCGCTGAGCCGCTCTGGGCCGCCCGATAGCAGCCGCAACGCGCGGTGGCCGGCAAATGGCCGGTCACCGCGCTTTCTTTTTGCCTGGCGCGTCAGTCGCAGCGCTTCAGCAGCACGGCGAACATCCGCGCCGGCCGGTCGCCCTCGTTGCGCACGTCATGCGGGATCAAGCCCGGCAGCCAATAGGCTTTCCCGGGTTGCAGCACCTCATGCGACAATGCGCTGTCCAGCGTCAAGGTGCCGTCTGCGACGATGCCGATCTCGGCCTCGATGCCTTGATGTTGCCCGGTTCCCGCGCCCGGTGGCAGCAAAGACATCTCGACGCGCACCGAAGGATTGTCGAGGACGGTCTGCGGCGCGACGCTCTGCGCCGCCGCAGCCAGGGGAAGCGCGCCGAACCCGAGCGCCGCAACCATCACCGAGGATCTCATATTGCATTCTCCTTCCGAGCGAATGAGAGGCTGGAACTGCCGTCGGCGGTGCAAATGAGGCTCGTCGGCCGCGCGGCGGCGTCAGGGCTCGCCTCGACGATCGGCTGCGCGATGATCCACAGGCTCACCATGGTGTAGCCCACCATGAGCATGAGCATCGGCAGCTGGCTCCGCAACGCGGCTCGCCGCGTCGCATATTCGCGCAGCGCAATGGTATGGCCGATGGCGACGGCGACGATGTGGCCGAGCACGATGGCGATCACCGCCAGATACCAGGCAAAGCGCGCGCCGACGATGCCGATGTCGGGCCGGTAATGCGCGGTGCCCAGCAGATTCCAGCCGAAGCCGAACGGGTCGGAGGCGAGCCGGATGATGAGCTGCCCCTGGATCAGCAGATAGCTGAAATAGTGCGCCAGATGATAGGCGATGGCGATCGGCACGAGCGAGAGCACGAACAGGCGGGCGGTGGTCGCGCTGGCCAGCTCGCCGCCGGCGGCCGCGGCCATCCACCAGGCGAAGAAGCGGTAGACGGCGACGAAGGCCGCGGCGCACAGCGCCAACCCGCCGGTGCCGATGACGGCAAGCCGCGTCGCGCCCGCTCCCGGCAGGGCGCCATAAAGCCAATTCTCGACGGCAGCCCAAAGCGGCGTCGCGGTAAGCCCGTCGAAGGTGACGGTGGACAGCATCAGCAGCACGAAGATGACGAGCGACGGCGTGATGTCGCCCGTGTGCAGCAGTCCCGCGCCGAAAGGTCGCAGGCTCCATTCGCGCGCATCGGCGGGCGCGCCGTCGAAGCAGCCGCAATTCCGGCAGTTCTCGCCGCCGTCGCGGGCGCAGGCGCGCCGAGCGCTGCGGATCTCCGTCGGCGCGAAGCGGGCCAGGATGCCGAAGGCGACGGCGAAAGGGTCGCCGTTCTCTAGCCAGGCGGCGCGCCCGACCAGCGCCATCCCCGCCCAGGTCAGGACGGCATAAGCGATGAGCAGCAGCGCCAGGCGCTGCGGGATCGCCCGGCCCTCGAAGACCAGCTCGGTCCATGCGAAGGCCGCGAAAAGCGCGATAGCGGGCCATGCGCCCAAGCGCGCCGGCCAGCGCAGCGCGAGCGTCGGCCGCGGCAGTCGCGGCCAGCGCCGCGCCGCCGCCTCGGCCCAAGCGAAAACGGCGGCCACGGGATTGATCACGGCCCACAAATTGCCGATGACGGCCGACAGGTAAGCGAACCCGACCCACCACACGATCCAGATGGCGGTGGGCGCCAGGTTTCGCGTCGGTGTCTGGTCGCCGAAAAGCCCGGCCGCGACGACGAGCAGCATGAGCGCGAGAGCGAGACTCTGCCCGGCGATGCGTGTGCGCCGGGCCGCGATCAGGCGAGGAAGCCGCCAGCGCAGGAGATTGAGCCGCGGATAGCGCGTGCCGCTCGGGCGCCATTGCATGAAAAGGCCGATCGCGACAAAGGAAAACGCGACCGCCGCGGCGGCTCCGGCAATCCACAATCCAAGCGGCACCGGCAGATCGTAGCGTTGACCGAAGCCATGAGCGGCGGCAGGGCCAGCCGCGGCGGCAGCCATGGCAGCGCCGAGGGCGCAGCGGGTGAGCAGGCGCCGACGCTTGGCTCTGACGGCGAGCGTCACTGTGGCCGCACCTCGAGATAGCCGATCACTTTCTCGCCGCCGGGAAAGTCACCGTGCACTTCGAGGGGGAAGCGGCCGGCGGCGCGCGCCAGGAAGCGCCGCGAGACGGTCACCCCGGGCAACAGCTTTTGCTCGATGTCGTAGCCGTGCAGATGAAACTCGACCGGCTTGTCGCTGGTCAGGCGAAGGGTGAGCTCATCGCCTTGCGTCACGGCGACCAGCCGATCATCGGCCGGCAACGTGCCCTTGCCGATGACCAGATCGATCGATCGCGGCTCGGCGCCGGCGGGCGCGGCGAGCCCGAGGACCGTGAACGCGGCGGCGACCGCCGCGGCACAGGTGATCGCCCTCGCGGCTCTCATCGGCATTGCTCGTCAGCGCCAGCGGCGCTCACTGGGTGCGCAGCTCGCGGAGCTTGCCGCCGGCCTGCTCGACGGCATGGCGAAGCTGAGCGAGATCGCCCACCGGAAGATAGAGGCTCGGCACTTCCCAGACCTGCTTCAGCGCCAGGCGCGGCAGCTCGCTCGACGACCAGGCCTGGATGTAGGCGACCGCTTCGTCGCGCAGCCGCACGACGCCGATGCGCATCGTGTCGCCGTGAAACTCGAGATCGCTCATCTCGGCGGGAGAGCGTGCACCGGCGGCGGCTTTCGCCATGTCGGCGATGATGCCGGCGAGCTGCGGCACGTCGGCCTCGTCCACCAGGGCCGTGCCGAGCGAATAGGTCTGGTTCTGCAGCCCGGTCGCGACCGACAGAGCGATGCGCATCGCGAAATGCTGCTGGTTCGTGCGCCCCAGGGGATAGGCGCGCAGCAGCTCGATGGCGACCTCGCCCGCTCGCGTGGTCGTCGCCGGCATCCCGGCGCTGCGCGGGAAATCAGGCGCCTTGGTCGCCGCGACGGGAAGCGCCGCGATCGGATAGGTCTCTCGCACGCAGGGCGTGCAGTTGTTGAGCACGAACGACTCGTAATGCGTGAGGATCGTCGCCGCGGCGGGCGCCGTGACCGGCACGCCATCCGCACGCGCACCGCCGCTCTCGACCGCCGCCGGCGCCAGCACGGCACAGGCGATCAGCACTGAGAGCGACGCGATGTCGCGGATCGGGCGCGCAACGCGCCCTGCGTCGCGGCGGAGCGACCGCGGCAGCCAGATCCTGCCTGCAATGCGCATGCAGCCGTGGTTCCGTCAATTGCTTGACACGTTATATTTTGCCGGTGCCGCCCGGGCAACCGATTTGCGCTCGCTCGTCACGAGGGCGCCAGGTTGTCGAGCCAGGCCGCGACGCATTCTTCCGCGCGCGGCGCCAATAACGGCGCCCAGCGCCGCGCCTCGTCCCGCAGCACCGGCACGGCAAGGCCGGGTGTCGCGGCGATCTCTGAGGCATGGCCGACATACCAGCGCTCAAGCCCCAATGCCTCGACCTCGATATGGCATTGCAGTGCGAGGCCATGCCGCTCCCAGGCGAAGGCCTGGTTCAGATAGCGCGGCGTCGAGGCGAGGAGCCCGGCGCCTTCGGGCAAGTCGAAGGTATCGCCATGCCAATGCAGCACCGGCGTGTCGTCGCCCAGCGCCGCCAGGCAAGAGGCGCGCCCCGCATCGGTGAGCTCAAGCGGCGCCCAGCCGATCTCTTTGCCCCTGCCGGGATAGACGCGCGCACCGAGCGCCCGCGCCATGAGCTGGCTGCCGAGGCAGATGCCGAGCACCGGCCGGCCGGCGGCGAGGCGCTGCTCGATGAGGCGCAGCTCGTCCGTCAGGAAGGGATAGAGCTCCTCCTCATAGGCGCCGATCGGTCCGCCCAGCACGACCAGGAGATCGGCCGCCAGCACCTCGGCCTCGCCGAGGTCATCGACCGTCGCGTCACGATAGGAAATCGTCCAGCCGCGGCGCTCGAGCACCGCGGCGAAGCTGCCGAGATCCTCGAACGCGACGTGGCGGATGGCGACGGCGCCGGGCATACTCCCGCCTCTAGAGCACCGTCAGCATGCTGGCAACCAGCGGGTGGCGGACGATGTCGCGGTCGCTGAGACGGACCACGGCGATCTCCGGCACGACCTCGAGCCGGCGCGCGATGTCGGCGAAGCCGGAGAGGCCGTCGAGCAGGTCGCTCTGATCGGGATCGCCGGTGAGGATCATCGTCGAGTGCCAGCCGAGCCGCGTCAGCAGCATCTTGATCTGGCCGTAGGTGCAGTTCTGCGCCTCGTCGATGACGACGAAGGCATTGTTGAGCGTGCGGCCGCGCATATAGGCGACCGGCGCGATCTCGATCGCGCCCTCGGTCATGAGCTGGCGCAGCCGCTTGCCGCCGATGCGCTCGTTGAGCGCGTCATAGAGCGGGCGCAGATAGGGTGCGAGCTTCTCGTGCAGATCGCCGGGCAGGAAGCCCAGGCTCTCGCCGGCCTCGATCGCCGGGCGGGTCAGCACGATGCGGCCGACCTTGCCGGCCTCGAGCGCCTCGACCGCGGCGGTGATGGCGAGATAGGTCTTGCCGGTGCCGGCGGGTCCCAGCGCCAGCGTCAGGCTGTGGCGCTCGATCGCCGCCATGAGCGCGCGCTGCCCGTCGCTTTGCGGCCTGACCTTGCGCAGATAGCTTTGCTCGCGCGTCGAGTCGCGGTCTCCCGCCAGCGGATGCCAGTTCGGCCCGAACAGCGGCGATACGGCGCCGCCGAGTGAATGTACGGGAGCTTCGCGAGTCGAGCGTTTGGCCATGCCGGAATCCTTTG
>Ga0134125_10007545_pt1 | contig 12266 bp, 12 predicted proteins | sample KB31751_FD_96464 | JGI IMG/M metagenome (GOLD analysis project Ga0134125, IMG submission 96464) | Terrestrial soil microbial communities with excess Nitrogen fertilizer from Kellogg Biological Station, Michigan, USA - KB3-175-1 | ecosystem: Environmental > Terrestrial > Soil > Unclassified ... | reverse complement strand
TTTGAGAGGGTCGTGCACCCTGCGATAGGCACGAAGTGCAGCGTTTATGCGTATCCGGCAGCTAGAGCACCTGGGCCAATACCAAGTGGGTCGGTTTTGATTTTCTGCAGATGGCTGTAAGTCTTTGAAAAAGATTGGTCGGGGAGAGAGGATTTGAACCTCCGACCCCCTGGTCCCGAACCAGGTGCTCTACCAGGCTGAGCCACTCCCCGACAAGAGAAAACCGACTCGACGCGCGAACCAAGAACAAGGAACAAAGCAGCGTGAGTGCTGGGTAGATGACGATTATAGCAGACATTTTCATGGCGCCCATTGGCATTTCATGACCAACGTCACGGCCTCACAACAATGCATCATGGTATTAAGAGAGAGTGAGAGCCACTCCGTCCGCATGTGGGGTTACCTGCGGCCACCGTCCAAACATGCGGATTGAGCAGGTGTTTACCTGATTGTTCGCGCACCTGCAGCGACGAAGAATGAAGGCTGCTCTTCGTCGATATGCAAGTACTTGACCTTTGCGAGAAGGCTACGCCCGCCAATCCTGCGGTGAAAGATCTTCCAGATCTCACCGAAGCTTCTTCTTTGTCTGATCCCGGTTTGGCTAATTCAGGAGCGGAAACAGAGCCCGTTCAGGAGCCCAGACGTTCATTATGGCGGCGATCCACGGGACGGCTGGCGATCATGGCTCTGATTGTGCTCTCGGTCAGGATTTTTATCGGCGAAGCATCGGTTGTCCCGACCGGCTCCATGGAAGGAACCATCCTGGTGGGCGATCATCTTTTCATGGACAAATTTCTGTATGGGCCAGAGATCCCGCTTACCGGCTGGCGGATGCCCATGCTGAAGAAAATTCATCGCGGCGACATTATTGTTTTCCTCTATCCGAAGAATCCTGAAGAAGCGTTCCTGAAGCGCGTGGCTGCCGTGGGCGGCGACCGGGTGGAGATCCGCGACGGCGTGGTGTTCATCAATGAGCGCCCGGTCTACGAGCCCTATGCCGTTCATCACGGGCCTCTGAATACGCGCTACGAGCAGATGGCGCCCATCGTCGTCCCTCACGGGCACTTGTTTGTGATGGGTGACAATCGCGACAACTCCAGCGACAGCCGTGACTGGGGATTTGTGCCGGTACAAAATGTTATCGGTGAGCCGCTGTTCGTCTACTGGTCATATGACGCACCCAGCTCACGCTGGCTCGATGAGAACGCAGCGGACAGAATAAGGTTCTATGCGTCTATTGCCGGCAATTTCTTTTCCCACACTCGCTGGAGCCGGACCGGAATGTTGCTGTAAAGAAGCAATTAGCAATTCGCCGGACAAAACAAGGTGACTCGATTTCACGAGGTCAGCAGCCAAAAAACCTACCTCAGCGGCTATAGCCGATCTGCTTTGTGAGCCTCTACCGCAGGCATAAATGCCTGCTCCACCCCGTGATTGCCATCAGCATGGTAGCGCTGAAGAGGTTTAAGGCCCTGTTCCCCGGGTGAAACCGGCAGTATGTCGGTGGCGAGCATCAACTGTATTTCTGAGCTTCTTTATTTCTGCGCGTGGGACTCGCCGACTCCGGGCGCGGCGTTCTGATTGAAGCAGTAATCGATGAGCGCAGCAGGGTAGCGCTGGCTGACGGCAGGCTGGATATCGCTGCGCTGAATCGGCTGGAATGAAAAATCGATTTTGCCATCCGGATGCACCGTTCCCAGCAGATAACCGTACGTCTTTTCTTTAGCTTCTTTCACACGGGTTGCGGCCGGCGGCAGAGCATAACGCTGGGCGCCAGCCGTTCCAACGATCCATCCGGGAAGCACGCCGCCATTGGCACGCCAGTAGTCGCTTTCAAAAATGTCAGTCATATAGAAATGCGAGTGGCTGGCCAGGATGTAAACCGGCTTTTGCGTTTTGTTTCTGAACTTGAGCAGGTCCGCGTAGATACGATGGCCCGTGCTGACACCGAGGGGCCAATCGTTCATGCTGTGAACGTAAGCCAGGCTCTCAGGAAGCGCCTCATGCATGCCAACGACTACGGTCTTGACTGATTCATTGCCGGCGGCGTGTTTCAAAACGTTTTCAAGCCAGCCCACCTGCTTGGGCTCGAATTCGTCCGGCGTTGCGTTGTCGAGATAAACAAAGTCAATGCTGCCCTGAATCCAGTGATAGTAAGTGCGCGGGTGCGGGCCTTTGTCCCAATCTCGATCGGCTTCGCGCTGCTGGCGGATTACCGGCGAATTGAGCCATTGCTTGAATTTTTCTGTAAATTCCGCGCGGCTTTTCGGCTTTACAACTTCATGATTGCCGATACCGACAAAGAAAGGCACTGGATCGAACGCGGCGATCTGGTTCTGGATGAAATCGTCCCATTCATGGCTCAGGTAGGAATTCTGGTCCACCGGTGTGCCGCTATGCTCGGGCTCGCTCTTGTAATCTTCGTCCGGCGCGTAAGTGGCACGCAGATCGCCGAGATGCCAGTAGAAGGAAGCGTCATTCTTCTTTGCGCCCGCGGCGATGGAGGGCATGATCACATTGCCGCAGTTGCGCGAGTCGCCTGAAACAGCGAATTGCCACGCTCCCGCTCCCGCAGATTGAGCGGGAGCCGGAGGTTTCTGCGCGTATAGAAATGACGCAACGATCAGGCATGCAAAAACAAAGAAGACAGCGGACGATTTACTTTTTGGTAAATGTATCACCCATTCAATCTAGTCTTGCAGGGCGCTGGCGGCAACCGCCCGCTGATTTGAGTCTCTCCGCTTAGTCCCAGGCAAGGTCAGGACGAAAGCGGTGATGGCAGCTCTGGCAGGTGCTGTCGAGGTTCATGAACAGGCTGGTTACTTCAGAAGAATCGTGTTTCTGAGCGGCCTTCTTCAGTTCCTCGGCCACGCGGTTGAGCTGCACACGTTTGTTCTCAAAGTACTGCACGTCTTCCGGTCCCCAGCCCTGTTGCCGGTAGACAGCCTCATACGATTGAAGCTCATGTGTCAGGCCCGCGATCCGGCCGGCGGAAGCGCCAATCATATCCATCTTCTGCGATGTCAGAGGCTGATCATGCCAGATGGTAAAGCTCATGCGTGTGTATTCCTCATGAACCCTTGATTGCATGAACTGACGAAGATTCTTCTGGGCAGTTGTCTCGGGTTGCGGTGCGGATGCCGACGCACCGGACAGCCGGGCATGAAATTCATATCCCGCAATCACCATCACCAACAATAAAACCACTCCCACAAACCATTCTGATTTCCCCCTTGAGGTCACTGTCCCTGGCCTCCGGCGGCTTGCATCCGCGTGTCTGCATACGGCTTGGGCGCTTCAACGTGCGGAATGGTTCCGGTCAACGCTTTAAGGAAAGCAACCAGATCCTGCTTTTCCTGGGCGGTAAGGTTCAATTTAAAGATCAGTTTCGATTGGTTCGGAGCACCGTCACCGCCACGATCATAAAATTCGACCACCTCTTCCAGAGTAGCTACCGAACCATCATGCATGTAAGGCGCAGTCAACTCGACATTACGCAATCCAGGCGTTTTGAATGCTCCGCGGTCTTCCGCTTTACGTGTAACTCCGTATCGGCCCACGTCGTCAGGATTGCCGGGCACCGGCTTTGCGCCGAGATTGTGGTACTTGTTGTCAGTGAAGTTCGCGCCCTGATGGCACTCGGAGCATGACCCCTTACCGAAAAAGACAATCAACCCGCGCTTTTCCTGATCTGTGAGGGCGCTCTTATCGCCACGCATGTAGCGATCAAATCGCGAGTCCGGCGTAGTCAGCGTACGTTCAAACGCGGCAACCGCACGCGCCACGTTGTCCAGCGTAGGCGCGCTGTTGAAAACATCCTGGAAGTCGCGGCGGTATTCAGGAACCGCACTGAGCCGGTCGGCCAGATGCTTTTCGTCCACCATGTTCATCTCTTCGGGAGAAAGCAACGGGCCTTTGCACTGTTCGTCGAGAGAGGCTGCGCGCCCGTCCCAGAACTGCGCAGTGTTGTAGGCGGCGTTCAGGACGGTGGGTGAGTTGCGCTTCAGCGTTCTGGCGCCGAAACCAAGCGACCGCGGCAGAGCATCTGTAAATGCCTTCTCCGGGACGTGGCAGGTAGCACAACTGGTGCTGAAGTCCTGCGACATGCGAGGATCAAAGAACAGACGTTTGCCCAGTTCAACTTTGGCTTCCGTTTGAGGATTGTCCTGCGGAACCGGAACCTGCGGCAATGCCGCCAAACCTCCGGGGAGCACTTTCATGGAATCAACCATTTCCGGGCTGATCGTCGGAAAAGGCCTGGCTTCATCAGCGGAAAAACCTCTGGATCCGAAAGCAACAGCAAGCGCAAGGGCGGCTACTGCTGCGGGATAACCTATCTTCTTGCGGGCCATCCTGATAACTCCTTGGGGTCCTGACTCTGAATTGCTATTGTCTGGCGGTCTGGTTTTCGCCTGCCGGCGTGGCGCCGTTTTCAAGCACCACGTTCTCAGTGAGTACTCCGGTTTTGGGCACAACCACTGTGCGTTCGACCATGCGAGAGCGCTCATGCCAGGCTTTCATGGTGTATTTACCGGGCGGCACATCCGCGATGGAGAAAGACTTTCCCGGCACGGAGCTGGCAAAGTACCTTGTGGGCACCACAAAAATGCGGGCGTGCATCTGGCGGTGAATCGAGCAGAACATGTCCACGATTCCCGTTTTGTCGAAGGTGACGGAGCGATATTCGCCCTTGGCGTAAATGCCCAAGTTGAACTGATTCATGCCGGTAAAGGAGAAGACGTTGTGCGCGACGTCATCATCGTTCGGCATGTCTACTCTCTGGCCCTTCACGGCAACCAGGAAATCAGGAGAGAATTGCAGGTTGTGCTGTGAGATCTTTACCGCTGACTCAGGCGGCTTTGGATCTGCTTCGCCCTGCCCCTCAAGCCAGATCACCACGTTCTCTTTATCAGCCGGCGTGCCAGCAGCCGCAGAGGCCGAAGGCGCGAAACGGATTTTTCCGGATACTGTTCCTGCACTTGCAGGCAGGGAAAAGAAAATTGCGAGTATTGACGCTGCGACGACCAAACGTCCGTTCACGGTTTTCTCCAATAATGTTCAGGTGAATCGTGGCCGGAGCTGAGGATAGCTATGAACCGCACCTTTAAGCTCTAATAAGCTCTAAAAGCGCAGCCCGGCCTTTCCGGAAGTAACAGCGAGACGGAGAATATCCGCAGCGCAGGTGGGCGGCAACTTACGTTGGTAATTTAAGCCTGCAAACTATTGAATATGCTCGAAGAGAACAGGTGGAAGTTGAGAAGAAATCAGGGATTGAAAGCGGCTCCGGTCACAATCTCCGGGTGCGAACGGCGGTGAACCACTCTTTGCGGGGCTGAGGAATATTCAAGATCTCGAGCCACCATTTCATATCTGCCCTTGAACCGCACGTTGGCAATAGCGTATGTGAAGGTTCGCAGCCACATGCCATTCACTTCGTCAAAGCTCATGAGCAGATGCAGATCACGAATCCACCAGGATGGATTCTTTGCCGGATTTCCCTCAACCCGGCGAATGTTGTAAGTGCCCGCATCAATCCACACTCGTCCGCGGATCAGTTCTTTATCATCGCGCCTGGGATTCAGGCCGAGCACATAGCAGTTGCTGCCGTTGATGGAATCGGTCCCGAGATATTGAAAGTTGTAATTCTGAGTGGAGAGCTCCTTGCGTTCCGGATCTTTGGGCTGTTCGGTTTCCTTGTCCAGCACGTCCCTCAGAATTTTCTGCCCCAAACCGCCCTGGCTGCTCTCAATCCGATACTGCTTCTGATCGGGTGGCAAATAGGTAATGTGCGCGACCACCTGGGCCTTCTGTTCCTGTTGTTTATCGAGCAGCTGGTAGTCACGTTTGATGGTGATTGGCCGGGCTTGCATCTTGTTGCGGTGCTGGGCAGCCATCATGCGGGCAACAATTGTATTCAAATCTGGAGGAGTGGAATTTTGAGGAGTTTGTGCGACGACAATGATCGCCGCCGCACATACGAAGCATGCCAGATTTGCGAGTCTTTGCAGCACCCAAATACCTTCAAACTTCCGCGTTGTTGTGTTGGAAGCATTTTTTAATCAAAAGGAGGGCTACAGGTTCAGGACTAAGGTATTAGGCCAGTTGGGCATCTCTGGTCCTTGCCGAAGATGCCTATTCGAGAAGAAGAATCGGTTACCCTTTTGCAGGGTCGCTGGGCTGGAAGACCGAGCAAAGCTCAGGAAACGTAATGAAAGTAGTAATGAAAGTAAAGGTCGCAATCGCGGTGCTTGGGTTCCTGGCATTCCTGTCTGGATGCGGAAGTACGAGTTCGTCTCCGGCAACTCCCTCATCCATAGCTCTGCAAGTGGTGGCTTCCGGTTTGGTGTCTCCGCTTGACCTTGAGCAACCCGGAGATGCCTCTGGGCGGCTGTTTGTGGTGGAACAAGGCGGGCTGATCCAGATTCTCAACAATGGGGCATTACTGCCTCAGCCTTTTCTGGATTTGAGTAACAAAATCGTGCCGAACTTCAGCGGCACAGAAATGGGCCTGCTGGGGATGACATTCCATCCTGCGTTCCAGCAGAATCGAAAGTTTTACGTCAATTACGTGCGTGTGAGTGGCGGACAAATCCAGAGTGTGATTTCCGAGTTCCTCGCCAGCAGCGCAAATCCCAATGTGGCCGATCCCGGCAGCGAGCGTATCTTGCTCACTGTCGATCAGGTTAACAACTTTCCCAATCACAAAGCTGGACAGCTCGCGTTTGGGCCGGATGGCTTCCTCTACTTTGGCCTGGGCGATGGCGGCAGCGAAGGAGATCCGCTTGGCCACGGGCAGAACACGCAGATCCTGCTGGGAAAGATAATGCGCATTGACGTGAACAACACCAGTCCAGGTCTGCCTTACGCGATTCCGCCAGATAATCCGTTTGTTGGCGGCGGAGGCCTTCCGGAAATATTTGCAATTGGATTTCGCAATCCGTGGCGGTTTTCGTTTGATCGCGCCACCGGAAGACTGTTTGTCGCCGATGTCGGGCAGAACAAGTTCGAGGAAATCGACATCGTGCAGAAAGGCGGAAACTATGGCTGGAACACCATGGAAGCTACACATTGCTTCAATCCGCCGAGCGGTTGCAACATGACCGGTTTGCAATTGCCCATCACCGAAATTCCTCATCCAGAAGGCGAAGCGGTAATTGGAGGCTTCGTGTATCACGGAACCGCACTGACGGCCTTTGCTGGGCAATACATTTTCGGCGATCTCAACGGAAAAATCTGGAGCCTGCAGGAAGGGCCACCAAACACTTTTACGCGAACTTTGCTCGACGACAGCGGCCTCTCGATCAGTTCATTCGGTCAGGACCAGAATGGAGAGCTGTTTGTGGTCGATATCGGCAACGGCAGAATCTTAAGGATTGTGCCGATGTAAGGATCACAATCTCAGCTTCTATGCCGCTCCAACGGTCTCGCGAAGTTCCGGATAAAGCGGAAACGCATCTGCCAGTTCATGCACCTGTCGGCGAATGCGCGCGAGCACCTGACTATCTTTGTAATTGTTCAATGCCTCGGCGATCCACGCGCCAACCTGCAGCATTTCTTTTTCTTTCATGCCGCGCGTAGTCAGTGCCGGCGTACCGATGCGGATGCCGCTCGGCTTCAGCGGCGGATTGGTATCGAATGGAATAGCGTTCTTGTTGACCGTGATTCCGGCCTGACCGAGCGCATTCTCGGCTTCGCTGCCCAGCATGCCTTTTGAGAAAACGTCCATCAGGAACAAGTGCGTATCGGTCCCCCCGGAGATCACGCGGAAGCCCTCATCCATCATCTTCTGCGCCAGCGTCTTCGCATTGGCGATAACTTGCCGGGCATAATCTTTAAACTGCGGCTGAAGAGCTTCATGAAAGCAAACCGCTTTGGCGGCGATGATGTGCACCAGCGGACCGCCCTGAATGCCCGGGAATGTCACTTTGTCCACAGCCGCCCCAAATTCCTGACGACAGAGCACCATACCGGCGCGCGGCCCGCGCAGAGTTTTGTGCGTGGTAGTCGTCACAACGTGGCAATGCGGGACGGGCGATGGATGCGCACCTCCGGCTACGAGGCCGGCGAAGTGCGCCATGTCCACCATATACTTTGCTTCCACCTTGTCGGCGATCTGGCGCATGCGGGCGAAGTCAATGATGCGAGCATACGCGCTGCCTCCGCCCACGATCAGCTTCGGCCGCTCGCGTTCGGCAATCTGCTCGAGCTCATCGTAATCGATCGTCTCCGTGTCTTTGCGCACGCCATAGGGAATGATCTTGTACATCTTGCCGGAGAAGTTCAGCGGGTGGCCGTGCGTGAGATGTCCGCCATGGGCAAGGTTCAAACCCATAATGGTGTCGCCCGGCTGCAGCAATGACATATAGGCAGCCATGTTGGCCTGCGATCCTGAATGCGGCTGCACATTGGCATGTTCGGCGCCGAATAACTCCTTCGCGCGATCGCGCGCAAGGTTCTCCACCACATCTGCAAATTCACAGCCGCCGTAATAGCGTCTGCCGGGATATCCTTCCGCGTACTTATTGGTGAAAACCGATCCCGCCGCCTGTAACACTGCCATGCTCACAAAGTTCTCCGACGCAATCAGTTCCAGGCCTTCATGCTGGCGCTGCGCCTCATTCGCAATGGCTTGAGCAATTTCCGGGTCGGCTTCCGAAAGCGGGCGGGACATCACGACGTTTTTCATAGATAAGAGAATCTTACTAGCAGTCCTTCGCATTTGGGGAGACCCGTCAGGAACTATTCCCAGCCCAACATCGCACGCAGGTCGCTCAGTTTAGAAATCTTTCTGGTTGGCCTCTTCATCGGAGAACCAGCGGGCGGGCCTTCCTGGCCGAACAGAAATCTGCATTTTGTGGCCTGCTGGTCACCGCTTTTTTCCGGAGCAGCCACAATGAATTGGAGTATCACCCACCCGTCCTTCAGGCTTGCAGTAACGCATTGGAAAGGACCGGCACCCATTTCTTGTTTTTGCGCGTCAGAAGCTTCGCAGGATTGAGCCGTGTATTGGACTTCGCTGCCTTTGGAATTGCCGGCCAGCCATTCTCCCAGCGCTTTATCGGGCATGCCAGCTTCAACCTTTGCGACCGGCGTCGCTTTGAGCGCGCCGATCGAGCGCTGCTCAGGATCGTTGTTGTTCTGCTCTGCCATACCACATTGAGCGATGACAACCAGCAGACACGCAGCACAGATCAACACATTCATTCGCACTTTCAGCTCCTTACTCTGATTGAACGTTGCTGCCTGGGGTTCTTGCGTAAACCTCCGGATCGTGGCGCTCCATCCAGCGCTCCGGCGACTTCAACTGCGTGAAACCGAACTGCGAGTAGAGGCCATGCGCATCCCTCGTCAGCAGCGACCACCGGCGTAATCCCTGTAGATCAGGATGCACCATGATGCACTCCATAAGCCACCGTGCAAGTCCCTGGCCGCGAAATTCAGGCAGCACGAAAACGTCTCCCACATACGCAAACGTCGCATAGTCGCTGATGACGCGGGCAAAGCCAACCTGCTGGCTGCGTTTGTAAACGCCGAAGCAAAGCGAATATTGCAGGGATCGTCGGACCGTCTCGATCGGAATGCCTTGAGCCCAATAAGAATGCGTCAGAAAATCATGCACCATCGCAACATCGACCCGGCCCGGATCAGTGCTGATTTCAAACTCGCCCCGCGGCCATTGCAGATGCATCAGCGCTCCGACGGCTCTCGTGTCAACCGCATTTCCTCGCGCTCGATCTGGCTGATCTTCTCAACCCGGCGCTCATGGCGCCCTCCAGCAAACTGAGCTGCAAGCCATTGGTCAACGATGGCGACCGCCTGTTCTGCATTCAGGATGCGCGCACCCAACGTGAGCACGTTCGCATTGTTGTGCTCTCGGGACATCTGAGCTTCGTACTCACTCGAGACGTGCGCGGCGCGAATGCCCTCAACTTTGTTCGCGGCGATGGCCATGCCAATCCCACTGCCGCAAACCAGAATTCCGAGATCCACGCGCCCCTGGTTCACCTCATGCGCCACACTCCGCGCGTAGTCGGGATAATCAACCGAATCAGAAGAATTGGTTCCCGCATCCCGCACGGTGATCCCTTTCCGCTCCAGATGTTCACGTATCTGGTCTTTGAGCTGATACCCGGCGTGGTCCGCGCCAACGGCGATTTTCATGACGGCATTGTACGAATCCACGCGGAAATAGAAAAGGCCGGCAATGCACCTCTGTCAACCAGGATTGAAGCCGCCGTCCAAAAGTTCACACCCCGGACTGGTTGCGTCACCCGAGAGAACGTGACCTTGAGAGTACCCCGTAAGGGCTTTGCTGGCTTGTGCTTAGGACTGTTCCATCGCATAATCACGGCTGCATTCCCGCTAACATCCGCCTTTGAGGTGACTATGGCCACAACACCCGCGCCGCCGGAATTCGACGTTACCGGAGACACAAGAACTGCCGCCAAACCGCCCAAATATATTCAGTTTGAGGTCTCCAACTTCATTGCCCGGCTGACCATGAGTCATGCGCCGCATAACGTGCTGACCGTGCCGATGATGAAGGAGATGGCGGAAGCCATTGAAAGCCTGAACGGCCGCACGGACGTAAAGTCCATTCTGCTGCAATCCTCGCAGCAGGCCTTTTCCGCCGGCATCTCGCTTGAAGATTCGCGCCCTGATCGCGTATTCCAGACGCTCGACGCATTCACGCGCGTCTTCCAGGCCATGGTGGATATTTCCAAGCCCGTCGTGGTCGTGGTCAACGGCCCAGCCATCGGCGCCGGCTCAGAGCTGGTTGGCTTCGGCGACGTGGTAATAGCCACTCCCAAAGCAAAGTTCGCCCAGCCGGAAGTGAAGCTCGGTGTGTTCCCGCCGTTCGCCGCCGTGATGTTGCCGCAGATCATCGGACAGAAGAAGACTTACGAACTGATCCTCACCGGCGAAGCTCTCTCCGCAGAAGACGCGCTCCGCTTCGGATTTGTAAACAAGGTAGTGCCGGAATCCGAGCTCAACAATCACGTGGAGCACCTGATGACGCGCATTTCCGAATTCAGCGGCCCAGTGCTGGAAGTCACCAAGCGCGTGATCGGAAACTCGATCGGTCTGCCCCTGAAGCAGGCCATGAAGACGTCACAGGACCTCTACCTGAACGAACTCATGAACCTGGAAGACGTGCAGGAAGGCCTGCGCGCCGTCATTGAGAAACGTAAGCCGGTGTGGAAGAATAAGTAGCTTCTTCTGTTTAGCTTTAATCCCGAGCGAAGCGAGGGATTGCTATCCGTCACGATCCCCCAAGAACTGGGAATTGGCCTGAGCGGCCGTCATCCACCGATTCAACTGAACCAATGGTAGTATCAGACGCTCTTTCGGGGTCCGATGAGCTATGGGAGAGACAGGGTCCTGATTTTCCCGGATCACCTGATCACCTGATTCTGGTTCACGCTGCCTTGTACGCGATTCGGTCCTTGATCCTCAGATAAACTTCTTCCGGCACCACCATGCGCCCGAGCAGATCCAGCTTGCTGGGATAAGGCCGATGCTCCACAATGCGTTCCGCTGTTTCGGCATCAAGGCCGAGCACGCTGATGATCTCCGCCTCGCTGGCTGCATTGATATTGATCTGACCATCAATGAGCCGATCATCAATCAATCCCCTCTTGCCTGGCCACCTGTGCCTTTGCACCCGATCCAGCCACGCCGCCGCGAAAACTCCTGCTCCTAATGCGCCCAGCGCCGAAAGAATTCTCATAGCGTTTCTCCTCTACGATCCCCTTTTTCAATTGGAGTAGAAAAACCTTGCGCGGGTTTGATCATGAACCATTGCCAGTTGTTAGTTGCTACTTTTCGATGGCGTCATGGAGAGCTCCGTAAGGCCGCGCCATAACGGTAGGGCAAGTCGTGAGGCTCAAGTGGAGATTCCGGAAGTTCTTTAGGGCCGAAGGCCCGACATAACGGTAGCCCAGGCCGACACGTGGGGTCCCCGGAACGCGCGGTGTTCGCGTTCTGGGGTGCTCAGGCCTGGGAGAGAGTTCATTCACGATGGAGAGCCCCGTAGGGGCGGCACAAAGAAAATACCCAACGTTTTGCGATCCGCGTCAATCCGCGTTCACCTGTCCCGGCGAAGCCGTGGATCAGCGGTATCGCTTTGCGTTTCTGATCACGGGCGCGATAATGTCTCGCTGATCGTTAGGAGGCGCATTTGATCCTGAAACGAAAGCTCTCGATGCCAATCATCTTCAAGAATTTGCCCGCCCACGGATGGGCTCCGAAAGCGCTGCTTTGTT
>Ga0134125_10007544_pt1 | contig 12267 bp, 10 predicted proteins | sample KB31751_FD_96464 | JGI IMG/M metagenome (GOLD analysis project Ga0134125, IMG submission 96464) | Terrestrial soil microbial communities with excess Nitrogen fertilizer from Kellogg Biological Station, Michigan, USA - KB3-175-1 | ecosystem: Environmental > Terrestrial > Soil > Unclassified ... | reverse complement strand
GCCGGCCGCGCCGTGGGCGTCCGCAGCGCCACTGGCGCCGAGGCTCGTCGCGGCGATCGCGCCGACGCCGCCGTCATCCGAGCCGCGCGCCCAGGCGACGCAGCTGCTCGCGCCGAAGCTGACGATCGCCCGCCGCCAGCCGCCCGAGCCCCAGCCTGCGCGCGAGGAGACGACGGTGCGCGTCAGCATTGGCCGCATCGAGCTGAAGGCGGCGCAGCCGACGCAGCCGCCGCCCGCCCGGCCGCGCGAGCCCGCCAAGCCGGCCGTCATGAGCCTGGACGACTACCTCCAGTCGAGGCGCGCGCGCCGATGACCTGCGTCTGCGCACCGGTGCTCGCATGAGCAACTCCCAGGCCGTCGCGGCGGTGACAGCGACGTTGCAGGCGATCCTGCTGAACGAGACGCCGGTGGGCTCGCCCGACCTCAGCGACCTATCGGTGTCGATCCTGCCGCTCGACAAGGCGCGCGGCGCCAACACCAACAATCAGCTGAATCTCTTCCTCTACATGGTGGCGCGCAATCCGGCGTGGTCGAACGCGCCGGTGCCGGGCCAGGTGCAGCAGGGCGAGGTCGGCTATCCGCCCCTGCCGCTGAACCTTTACTACCTGCTCACGGCGTTCGGCCGCGACGACGACGTCGTGCAGCCGTTCGGGCACGAGCTGCTCGGCAAGGCGATGAGCGTCCTGCACGACCACATGGTGCTGAGCTCGGCCGACATCGCCGGCGCCACCCAGACGCTGCTGCCCGGCAGCGACCTCGCCAGCCAGGTCGAGCGCATCCGGCTCACCTTGCACCCGCTCAGCATCGACGAGCTGTCGAAGCTGTGGACCGGCTTTTCGATGCAGTACCGCCTGTCGGCCGCCTACGAGGTCGGCGTCGCACTGATCGAGAGCGCCCGCGCGACGCGGGCCGGCCTGCCGGTGCTGACGCGCGGGCCTGGCGACCAGGGCCCGCAGGCGCAGTCCAACCTGCTGCCGCCGGAGCCGACGCTGTTCGCGCTGACGCCGCCCGGGAACCAGCCGAGCGCCAGGCTGGGCGACGTCGTGACCCTGACCGGCGCGAACCTCTCCGGGTCCAACATCCAGGTGCTGTTCGCACATCCGCTTCTGCCGGCCCCGGTCCCCGCCACGCCGAGCGGCGGCGACGACGGGACGATCACGGTGCAGGTGCCGCCGACGCCCGCGGCGCTGCCCGCCGGGTTCTACACCGTGACGGTCGCGCTGCAGCGGCCCGGCGAGACGTTCCTGCGCACCACCAACGCGGTCTCGATGGCGCTCGCCCCGACGGTCACGCTGTCGCCGGCGACCGCAGCGGCGGGCGCCATCATCTACACGGCGAGCGTCGCGCCCGACGTGCTGCCCGCCCAGCGCGCCTCGCTGCTGCTCGGCGCCGCCGAGATCCTGCCCGACGCCCACCCGACGCAGACCGGCGCCCTGACCTTCGTCGCGCCCGACGTGGCGTCCGGCAAGATCTGGTTCCGCCTGCGCGTCGACGGCGTCGACAGCCAGCTGGTCGACCGCAGCCAGACGCCGCCGGTCTTCTTCCCCAGCCAGCAGGTCACCGTCACATGACCGACATCGCCGCCAGCGAACGGGTCAGCGACGCGGATTGGCCGGCCGCCAACGGCCGCTACATCAGCGCCGGCGTCGCCTGGATGCGCGACCTGCTGCGCCAGCGCGCCGACCAGGGCGCGACGCCCGCCCCGACGGCCGCGCCGCCAGCGCGCGCCCGCTCCGGCTTCGGCGGCCGGGACTGGGGGCGCCGGGCCGAAACGCCGGCGACGCCGCTGCTCGCCTCGGCCAATGGCAGCGGCGATCCGGCGGCTTCGCGGGCCGCCATGCAGGCGGTCGCAGCCGCGATGGCCCGGCCGCCGGCGCTCGCAGTGCTCGCCGAGCGCCTGGGGCTAAGCGACTTCGAGCAGCAGGTGCTGCTGCTCTGCGCCGCCGCCGAGCTCGACACCTCCATCGGGCCGCTGTGCGCCGGCGCCCAGCACGACATGGCGCGGCCGTTCCCGACCTTCGCGCTGGCGCTCTCGATCTTCGAGGGGGCCGCGTGGGACGTGGTGTCCCCTGACCGGCCGCTGCGGCACTGGCGGCTGGTCGAGCTCGGACAAGGCGGCTACGCGCCGCTGATCGCCAGCCAACTGCGCGCCGACGAGCAGATCGTCAACTTCCTGAAGGGCGCGCCCTCGTACGACGAGCGCCTCGCCGCGCTCGTCACGCCCATTCCCGCCGCCGGCGACCTGCCGGCGTCGCAGCAGGCGACCGCGGAGCTGGCGCTCCGGCAATGGCGCGACCTCGCCGCCGGCCGCGGCGCGCCGGCGATCCAGCTGCTGGGCGCCGACCCCGCCAGCAAGCGCGCCGTCGCCGCCGCGATCGCCGAAGGCATGGGCCGCAGCGCGCTCAGGATGGACGCGGCCCTGCTGCCGGCAGCGCCCGCCGAGCTGGAGCAGTTGTCGCGGCTCTGGCAGCGCGAGTCGCTGCTGCTGCCGGTGGCGCTCTACCTCGACGCCGAGCAGGTCGAGCCGGCGCAGGTCGCCGCGGTCGACCGTCTGCTGGGCCGACTGGACGGGCCTGTGCTGCTGGCCACGCGGCAGCTCTGGCCGACCAGCGCCGAGGCGCCGATCGCTGTCGACGTCGCCAAGCCCACCGTCGCCGAGCAGACGGCGGCCTGGGCGAGCGGCCTCGGCGCAGCGGTCGCCGAGCTGCCGGAGCGGATGTCCGCCCAGTTCAATCTCGCCGACAGCGCGATCCGCGAGCTGGCGCGGCGCGAGACGGCCGCGAACGGCGCTGCAGCGCCGCTGGCCGAGCGCGTCTGGGACGCCGCCCGGGCGATCTCGCGGCCGCGCCTCGACACGCTGGCCCGCCGGATCACGCCGCGGGCGACCTGGGACGACATCGTCCTGCCGCCCGCCGAGATATCGCTGCTGCACGCGATCGCCGACCAGATCGGCGCCCGCAACCAGGTCTACCAGGACTGGGGCTTCGCCGACCGCATGAGCCGCGGGCTCGGCATCACCGCAATGTTCGCGGGGCCGTCGGGCTCCGGCAAGACGCTGGGCGCCGAGGTGATGGCCGGCCACCTGCGCCTCGACCTCTTCCGCATCGACCTCTCGACCGTGGTCAGCAAGTACATCGGCGAGACCGAGGCCAACCTTCGCAAGGTATTCGACGCCGCCGAGGAGGGCGGCGCGATCCTGTTCTTCGACGAGGCCGACGCCCTCTTCGGCAAGCGCACCGAGGTGAAGGACAGCCACGACCGCTACGCCAACATCGAGATCGACTACCTGCTGCAGCGGATGGAGTCGTTCGCCGGCATGGCGATCCTCGCCACCAACATGAAGAGCGCCATGGACCCGGCGTTCCTCAGGCGTCTGCGCTTCGTGGTGGACTTCCCGTTCCCGGGCGTCGCCGAGCGGGCGGCGATCTGGCGGCGCGCGTTCCCGTCGGCGACGCCGACTCGAGGCCTCGACTACGACCGGCTGGCGCGCCTCAACATCACCGGCGGCCACATCGCGGTCATCGCGGTCAACGCCGCGTTCCAGGCCGCCAACGCCGGCGCTCCGGTGACCATGTCGATGGTGCTCAACTCCGCGCGCATCGAGTTCCGCAAGCTCGGGCGGCCGGTCAACGAGGCCGACTTCCGCTGGCAGGAGGCCGCCGCGTGAGGATCGTGGTCCACATCGACCGCCTGATCCTGGACGGCGTCGCCCCCGCCGAGCTGCCGCGGCTACAGGCGGCGCTCGAGCGGGAGCTGACGGCGGCGCTGCTGCAAGGCCCACCGCTCGGAAGGGACGCCGCCGGCGGGGCGCCCGCTAACCACGCGCCGATCGACGTCTCGCGCGGGCCGGAACGGGTCGGCGAGGCGATCGCCCGCGCGGCGCACGCGCGGATCGCCGCCGCGCACGCCGCGCCGGCCACGAAGGCTCCGACGAGCCCGGAGGCGCGGCCATGAGCATGTCGCCGCAGTCGCCGCGCATCCTGAAGGGCGGCCTCGTGCTGCTGGACCCGATGAGCTTCGCCATCACGCCGGGCGGCATCATCGTGATGCAGTACAACCCCGACACCGTCACCCGCACGCTGAAGGTGAAGGGGGTCGAGGAAGGCGGCGAGCGCTCGGAGGCGCTGCGGCTCACCGGCCCGGCGGTCGAGACCATCAAGCTCGACGTCGAGATCGACGCCACCGACCAGCTCGAGAACCCGCAGCGGAACGCCAACACCGTGCAGTATGGCATCGCGCCCCAGCTCGCCCAGCTGGAGACGCTGGTCTACCCGACCGCGCTCAATCTCCAGACCAACTACGCGCTCTCGCAGCAGGGCACGCTGGAGATCATGCCGATCATGGCGCCGCTGAGCCTCTTCGTCTGGAGCGCCACGCGGATCGCGCCGGTGCGGATCACCGAGTTCAGCATCACCGAGGAAGCCTTCGATCCGCGGCTGAATCCCTTACGCGCCAAGGTGAGCCTGGGCCTGCGGGTGCTCAGCATCGACGACCTGTTCTTCAGCGACAAGGGCGGCAGCCTCTACATGGCCTACCAGCGTCAGAAGGAGAGCCTGGCGCGGCTCAGCCAGGCCGGCTCGCTGGCCGCCCTCGGCCTCACGAGCGCGCCATGACCTCGAGCCCCAACCTCGATCCCGTCCAGGCCATGCTGGCGCAGACCTCGCTGCAGAAGTCGCTGTTCCTCCCGACCAGCCGCTACTACAACATCGCCACGGCCACGCTGCAGACCAAGGACGGGCCGGTCGCCTACCTGACGCGCCGCTTCGTCCCGCAGCCGGAGCGCTTCCAGCAGATCCAGGCCCATACGGTCCAGCAGGGCGAGCGGCTGGACAACGTCGCCGCCCAATACCTCGGCGATCCCACCCTGTTCTGGCGCATATGCGACGCCAATCGCGCGCTCGAGCCCTGGCGGCTGACCGCGACGCCCGGCGCGACGCTGAAGATCACCCTGCCCGACGGCGTGACGGGGAGCGCGATCTGATCGATGAACCGGGGCTTCTACCTGACGCTGATGATGGGCGGCTTCTCTGCGAGCCCGGTCCCGCAGGCGGTGATCGACGCGCTCACCTCGGCGCAGGTCACCACCAATGTCGGCAGCCAGGGCGGCTTCCAGCTGAAGTTCTCCTGGGGGAAGAACTCGCCGATCGCGACCTTGCAGGCCGGCGGTTTCTTCGACCCCCGTCAGCGGGTCATCATCGCGGTCACCGTCAACGGCGCCACCGAAGTGCTGATGGACGGCATCATCACCAAGCAGGACCTGACGCCGTCGTCGGACGCGGGCAAGTCGACCTTCACGGTCACCGGCGTCGACCTCACCGCGTTGATGGACTTCATCGACCTGACCGGCATCCCCTATCCGGCCATCCCGATGTTCGTCGCCGTGGAGATGATCCTGGCGAAGTACCTGCCACTGGGCGTGATCCCGGTGGCCATCCCGCCGCTGCTGGCGCTGATCCAGAACCCGATCGAGCGCTTCATGAAACAGGAGGGCACCGACTACGCCTACATCACCTCGCTGGCCCAGCAGGTCGGTGCGGTCTTCTACCTCGACCCCGGCCCCAGCCCCGGCCAGAGCCTGGCCTACTGGGGTCCCGACCTGACGCGGATGTTCGGCGGAACGCAGTCGGCCATGAGCATCAACTTCGACGGTTCGACGACGCTCGACAGCCTCAGCTTCAGCTACGACGGGACGCTCGCCAGCAGCTGGCTGGTCACGATCATCGAGACCAACAGCCAGATCCCGATCCCCATCCCGCTGCCCGACATCGCGCTCCTGAAGGCGCCGCAGGCGGCGAACGTCCCGACCACGCTGAAGTACGCGCAGCTCAGGCCCATCGCCAACCAGGACCCGGTCGGCGCGGCGCTCACGGCGCTCGGCAAGCTGTTCGAAGGCGCCGACGTCGTCACCGCCAGCGGCCAGATGGACGTGCTGCGCTACGGCAAGGTGTTCAAGTCGCGGCAGCTTTGCTCGGTGCGCGGCGGCGGCGCCTACTACGACGGGCTCTACTACGTGAAGTCCGTCACCCACGACATCAAGCGCGGCGAATACAAGCAAAGCTTCTCGCTGGCCCGCGGCGGCGTCGGCTCCACAGTCCAGACGGCCGCGCCATGAGCCGCTACTTCGGCATCTACCGCGGCACGGTGATCGACAACGTCGATCCGATGCAGATGGGCCGGATCAGCGTGATCGTGCCCGACGTCGGCAGCGTCACGCCGTCCACCTGGGCGATGCCTTGCGCGCCGATGGCCGGCAAGCAGATGGGCGCCTTCTTCGTGCCGCAGATCGGGGCCGGCGTCTGGATCCAGTTCGAGGGCGGCGATCCGGACTACCCGGTGTGGGTCGGCGGCTGGTGGGGCAATGCAGCGGAAGTGCCGGCGCTGGCGCTCGCCGCGCCGCCGGGCGATCCAAGCATCGTGCTGCAGACGACGCTGCAGAACGCGGTGGTGGTCAGCGATCTGCCGGGCCCCTCCGGCGGCATCATGCTGAAGAGCGCCACGGGCGCGACGATCATCGTCAACGACACCGGCATCTACATCCAGAACGGCAAGGGGGCGAGCATCGTGATGACGGGGCCGACGGTCACCGTCAACGCCGGCGCGCTGGTGGTGACCTGATGCCGGGCTTCTTCGTCCATGTCGGCGCGACGGTCACCTGCAGCCACGGCGGTCAGGCGCAGCCCACGACGCCCAATGCGCGCGTCACCGTGATGGGCCAGCCGACCGTGCTGATGACCTCGCCCTACGTGATCGCCGGCTGCGCCTTCCCGCCGCCGACCGCCGGCAACGGCCCGTGCGTCACCGCGCAGTTCATGACCGGCACGGTCAGGGTGACCTCGATGGGCCAGCCGCTGCTGGTCACCTCCAGCCAGGCGGTGTGCGCGCCCACCGGGACGCCGACGATCATCGCGGTGACCCAGACGCGGGCGATGGGGACATGAGCGCCATGAACATCGACTTCCCGTTCGGTTTCGACGCCCGCGGCCGCACCGCCTCGACCGACGCGGCCGACCACATCCGCGACATGGTCGAAGAGCTGCTCTTCACCTCGCCCGGCGAGCGGGTGAACCGGCCCGACTTCGGCAGCGGCCTCTTGCAGATGGTCTTCGCGCCGAACAGCCAGGAGCTCGCCTCGGCCCTGCAGTTCACCACCCAGGCGGCGATCCAGCGCGAGCTCGGCGACCTGATCTCGCTGCAGGACCTGACGGTCAGCGCGGTCGACGCGACGCTCAGCGTGACGGTCAGCTACGTGATCACGGCGACCGGCCAGAGCCAGACCAACAGCTTCACGCGGGGCACGCCATGACGGCGCAGGTCCAGAGCTGCGGGCTCGACCGGCGCCGCGAGGCGGTGCGCGCCTCGTCGCTGCTCGGCCTCGACTCCGTCGACGTCAGCCCGAGCCAGACCCAGCTCGACGTCTTCTTCCTGGGCCGGGCGCCGAAAACGCTCGAGGCGGCGAACGTCCAGATCGCCGGCGGCGCGCCGGTGCGCGTGCTTTCCGTGCAGGTCTTCCGCCAGACCGACCTGACTCTCGACGACTGGATGGAGGTCACGGTCGACCAGCCGGGCGACGCCTCGATCTACACCGTTTCGATCGTGGCTGCCGACGAGGCCGGCGTCACCGGCCCGATGCCCGGGTTCGACCCGGTGTACGGGTCCGTCGACTTCAGCTTCAAGGCCTCGTGCCCGAGCGACGCCGATTGCCTGGCGCCGTGCGACTGCCCGCCGCCGCAGCGCGACGCGCCGCCGATCAACTACCTCGCCAAGGACTACGCGAGTTTCCGCCAGCTCATCCTCGACCGGCTGGCGCAGACGGCGCCCGACTGGACCGAGACCCACACGCCGGACATCGGCGTCATGCTGGTCGACCTGCTGGCCTACGTCGGCGACCAGCTCAGCTACTATCAGGACGCCGTCGCGACCGAGGCCTATCTCGGCACGGCGCGCCGCCGCATCTCGCTGCGCCGCCATGCGCGGCTGGTGGACTACAAGGTGCACGAGGGCTGCAACGCCCGCGCCTGGGTCAACGTCACCGTCGCGGCCGACTGCGAGCTGGATCCGACCAGCTTCTTCGTCTCGACCCGCTTCCCGGGCGGGCCTGCGCCGGGCGTGGTCGAGCCGGCCGACTTCGCCAAGGCGCCGGCCGGCAGCTTCATCGCGTTCGAGCCGCTGGTCGCCGACCCGGCCGTCAAGATCACGCTGAAGGCGGCGCACAACGAGATCGCCTTCTATACTTGGGGCGACTGCGCCTGCTGCCTGCCGGTGGGCACGACCAGCGCCACGCTCGCCGACTTCGACCCGAGCGCCCTGACGCCGGTCGGCAACGGCGGCAATGGCGGGGCGAGCGGCGGTGAAGGCGGCCAGTCCGCGCCGTCCCCTTCGGCACCCGCCCGCGCAGCCGCCGCGGCGCCCGGCCCGATCCCCCGCATCCTCAGCCTCGCCGTCGGCGACGTGCTGATGTTCGAGGAGGTGATCGGGCCGAAGACCGGCGCCCCCGCCGACGCCGATCCCACCCACCGCCAGGCTGTGCGGCTCACCAGCGTGACCGAGGACACCGACCCGCTGTTCGAGCCGGAGCGCGGCGGCCTGCCGGTGCTGCGGATCACCTGGTGCGCGGAAGACAAGCTGACTTTCCCGCTCTGCCTCTCGGCGGTGATGCCGGCGCCCGACTGCAGCTGCCGCGACGGGATCAGCGTGGCGCGCGGCAACGTGATCCTCGTCGACCAGGGCTTGACCCTGCCCCCCGAGCCGCTCGGAACCGTGCCCACCGAGGCCTCGTCCGTCGGCTGCCCCACCGACTGCGAGCCGCCGCTCGTGACGCTGACCGCCGGGCCGTTCCACCCGGTCCTGGCGCAGGCGCCGCTGACCTTCGCCGAGCCGCTCCCGGCCTGCCTCTGCGCGGCGACGCTCGCGCTGCAGGACCCCCGCCAGGCGCTGCCCGAGATCACCTTGACCAGCGCCCAGGACGGCCCGGGCGGCGCCGTCACCACGACATGGCGGCCGCTCTACGACCTCCTCGAGAGCGGGCCCGGCGACGCGGCCTTCGTCGTCGAGGTCGACGACGACCAGCGCGCGCACCTGCGCTTCAGCCGCGGCGACCAGGGCCGCCAGCCGGCGGCGGGCGAGACCTTCACGGCGACCTACCGGATTGGCGACGGGCCGGACGGCAACGTCGGTCCGGAGAGCATCGTCTACCTGGTGTTCCGCGAGCTGACCGAAGGGCTCGGCGCGCTGGCGCCGCGCAACATGCTGGCGGCCGCCGGCGGCGTCGCGCCCGAGGCGGCGGCCGACGTGCGCATGACCGCGCCCTACGCGTTCCGCGACGTGATCGAGCGGGCGATCACCGCCGACGACTACGCCACGCTCGCCAAGGACAACGCGCGGCGGCTGGCCGCCCGCAACCGGCCGCCCGGCCGGCGGCGCCGGCATCGGCCAGCCTCGGATCCGTGCCTGATCCCGTTCGAGCCGCTGCAGAACGCGCGCGGCTCGCTCTGCTGGAACGGCAGCTGGTACGAGGCGTGGGTCGCCATCGACCCGCTTGGCGCCGAGACCGCCGACGCCGAGCTGCTGGGCGAGATAGACCGCTATCTCGGCCGCTATCGGCGCATCGGCCACGACCTGGAGGTCGTCGCCGCCGACTACGTGGCGCTCGACCTCGGTCTCTTGGTCTGCGTCAAGCCGCTGTATCTCAGGGCGCACGTCGAGCAGGCCGTGCGACGCCTGCTCGGGACCGGGTTCCTGCCCGACGGTTCGCCGGCGCTCTTCAACCCGGACTCGCTGACCTTCGGGCAGGCGGTGTTCGCCAGCCCGATCATCGCCGCGGTGCAGGGCGTTGCGGGCGTGCTCGAGGCGCAGCTGACGCGGCTCGATCGTCTCGTCCCGGGCCGCGCGCCGCCCACCGCGCAGCCCGACAGCGTTCCGCCCGGCGGCCGCCTCGCGCTCGGCCCCAGCGAGATCGCCCGGCTCGACCAGGACCCCAACGCGCCCGGCAACGGGCGCCTCACCCTCATGCTGCGAGGCGGACGATGAGCGAGCCCTGCGGTTGCTGCGAGGGAGTCGAGGTCGCCACCCCGCAAGACGAAGCCAATCCGCCCGGCCTGAGCGCGCTCAGCTACCGCGTCGGCGACTACGCGACCTTCTTCGAGAGCATGCTGGCGCGGCTCAGCACGCTGACGCTGGACATCACGCCGCCGGATGGCGGCGCGGCGCAGACCTTGCGGCCGCTCGCCGGCCTGACCACGCGCGAGCCGGGCGATCCCTCGATCGCGCTGCTCGACGCCTGGGCGGTGACGGCGGACGTGCTGACCTTCTACCAGGAGCGGATCGCCAACGAGGGCTACCTGCCCACCGCGCTCGAGCGGCGCTCGCTGGTCGAGCTGTCGCGGCTGATCGGCTACCGGCTGCGCCCCGGCGTCGCCGCCAGCGCGAAGCTCGCCTTCACCGTCGCCAGCGGCTTTGCCGGCACGCTGCCGGCCGGCACGCGGGCCCAGAGCATCCCGGGGCCCGGCCAGACGCCGCAGTTTTACGAGACCTCGGCCGAGCTCGCCGCGCGCGACACCTGGAACACGCTCGCCCCGCGGCTCACGCGCCCGCAGGTGATCACCCCCGCCGCCCGCGACAGCAACAGCATTCTCGTCACCGGCGCCGACGTCATCGACGCGGTCTACTTCGACGGCGCCTCGACCAACCTGAAGCCCGGCGACGCGCTGCTGTTCGTGTTCGGATCGGTGGTCGACAACAGCCCGCCGGGCTCCGAGGGCGCGACGCCGCCGCCCCGGCAGCAGTTCCTGCGCCTCGCCGCCGCCGCCGACGCGCTGGCCAATCCCTCCCGGACGCTCGTCACCCTGGCGCCGCTCGCGGTCGACCTCGACGCGGCCCAGCTGCTGCAGCTGGAGATCGACAAGGCCCGGTACCTGTTCCCCGACAGCGACATCGCCGCCCAGGCTGCCGCGGTCCTCACGCCGACGCGCGACAACCTGATCGCCGCCGGCCGCTCCGGGCCGCAGATCGCGGCGCTGCTGCAAGGGCCGATCTCCCGCCTGACGGTGCTGCGCAGCCTCGCCGCGGCGCGCGGCTTCACGCGCGTCACCGCCTGGCTCACCGCCCTGCTGACGCTGCTGCAGTCGCCGCTCTCGCCCGGCGATGGCGACGGAGGCGGCCGCAACCCGACGCTCGCGCCGCTGCCGCCGGCGCTGGAGGCGTCGGCGCTGGCTCGATTGGGCCAGATCGTGGAGCGGCTGGCGGTGGCGCCGTCGCAGCCACCCGCCAATGCGCTGCAGCTCAGGCGCTCGGTCGCGGCGAGCTTCGCGCCGCAGTCGGACATCGCGCCGCGGCTGCTGACCGTCCTGAAGCCGGCGCTTGCGGGCAGCCTCTATCCCGCCTGGCAGGCGGTGGCGACCGCCGGGCGGCGCGTCGAGGTGTTTGCCGCCCGCGTCAAGGCCGGCCTCTTCGCCAGCGCCTGGCCAGGCCCGGCGACCGTCAGCACTGGCGACACGGCGGTCACGACCTACACCGAGCCGACGATCGGAACCGCCTGGGGCGCGATTTCGGGCGCCATCACCTCCTCGGTCGCCGAGCTGCCGCTCGACGCGGCCTACGATCAGATCAAGCCCGGCAGCTGGGTGGCGATCGACCGGCCCGACTCCGCCGCCGGGCGCATCGTCAGCTACCACCTGGTGACCTCGCTGCGGACCGCGAGCGTCGCGACGACGACGCCAGCCACCGAGGACGCCGGGGTCGTGACCTCGGCGAAGCCCACCGGCTTCGCGGCCAAGGTCACGCTGCTGACGCTGTCGCCCGGCTGGCTCGACGAGCTCGCCGGCACATCGGCTTACGGGACCGCGATCGACACCGCGTCGGTGCTGCGGCAGACCGTCGTCTACGCACAGACCGAGCCGCTGACCCTCGCCGAGGAGCCGCTCGACATCGACGTCTTCGGCGACTCGATCGAGCTGGCCTCGGTCTACGACGGCATCGAGGCGGGGCGCTGGGTGATCGTCGCCGGCTCGCGCACCGACATACCGGGCGTCAGCGGCGTGACCGCCGCCGAGCTGGCCATGGTGGGCGGCGTCCAGCAGGGCGCGAGCTCGCCCGACGGCGCCAGCTTCCCGTTCGCCGGCCCGCCGTTCAGCGACATCGCCTACACCACCGACGCCAACGCGTTCGGCGACCGCCTCGTCGTCGGCAAGCTGGCCGACCCGGCGGGGTTCCCGCAGCAGCTCGCCGCGCTGCCGCCGCCGGCGCGGCTCGACCAGCAGTTCGCGCAGCCGG
>Ga0134125_10007543_pt1 | contig 12268 bp, 15 predicted proteins | sample KB31751_FD_96464 | JGI IMG/M metagenome (GOLD analysis project Ga0134125, IMG submission 96464) | Terrestrial soil microbial communities with excess Nitrogen fertilizer from Kellogg Biological Station, Michigan, USA - KB3-175-1 | ecosystem: Environmental > Terrestrial > Soil > Unclassified ... | reverse complement strand
TGGGCCGCTGGCCGTCACGCTCGCCTGCCACTTCGCCCGGCAAACCGCACTCGGCCTCCAGCACGCCTTCGAAAAAGGCATGGTCCACCGCGACATCAAGCCGCAGAACCTGATGGTCACGCGCAAGGGGCAAGTGAAGATTCTCGATTTCGGCCTGGCCCGGCTCGCCCTCGACGCCGAGGCCGGAAAACCGCCGTCCACGAGCCCCAGCCTGCTCCTCGGCACGCCCGATTTCCTTTCCCCCGAACAGGCCCGCAACCCCCACGACGTGGACATCCGCTCCGATCTCTATTCGCTCGGGTGCACGCTTTACGCTCTGCTCACTGGCCGCCCGCCGTTCTCGAAATCAACTACGCTCATCGATAAATTGCTGGCCCACACCGAGGAGCAAGCGGATCCCCTGTCGAAGTATCGCGGCGACGTGCCAGAAACCTTGGCGGCGGTGGTCGGGAAGTTGATGGCGAAGCGGCCGGAGGATCGCTATGCGACGCCGGCGGAAGCGGCGGCAGCGCTCGCGCCGTTCGCGAAGGGTCAGGAATCCGTGGCGCAGGCGCCGGCGGCGTTCGAAGTGATCGAGGCGCCGGAACCCGCGCCGATCCTTCCCGTGGCGGACTTTCGCTTTGGCGATGCGGCCGAGAAGAAGCCGAAGAAGCGAAAGAAGCCGCGGCGCCGTTCGTTCCTCGCCCGCAATCGCGTCTGGTTCGCCGCGGCCGCCAGCGCGATCCTTCTGGCACTTATTGTCGGCGCGGTGGTGAAGGGAACGCGTGGGCCGCGCTCCGCGGAGAACGGTAAGGAGACCGCCGAAGCAAAGGCGAGCGTTCCGCCAACTCTGGCGCCTCCCAGGAGAGAACCGGCCGCTTCACCGGCCAAGAAAGTCGACGCCAGCGTGCTGATAATCTTCCCGTCATTCGACCTGGCGATGGACGATTACCAGGCGGTGCGGCGGCGGCTCGAAGAGGCCGGCGTTCGCATCTTCACTGCCTCCGGACCGCCGAGCTTCGGCCCGAAAAGCACGCTGCGGCCGGATTTCCTGATTCGCCCGGAGACCGACCTGTCGCCGTACAAGGCGCTGGTATTCGTCGGCCGCGATCCGTTGGAGTTCACGCGGCCACAAACCGGCGGCGCCTTCGCCGCCCAGACGGCAATCGAGAAGATGCAGAATCAGAATGGCGTGCTGGCGGCCATCGGCGGCGGCGAGGCGGCGCTTGCCTTGCACGGCGTCTTGACCGGCAAGTCGGCAGCGGTGCATGCGCCGACACGCGACCTGCCGGATGTCACATCGCTGGCAATTCAGTGGAAGGAATCGGGCGTGGTGGTCGATGGGAAAGTGATCACGGCGGCGGACACCAGGGATGCCGCCGCCTTCGCCGACGCAATCGTGAAGTTGCTGAGATGAGAGTTTGCGGAGCTATCAGAACATGCCATGAGCTCTCAGACGTATTGCATTGCGAATACTGGATAGAATTATCATGTAGCGGATGAGGAGGTATGAAGCGGCAATAACAAAAAGGAGAACGGCACAGCCCATTGGACTTCGACTTTGCGCTGCTTCAGCGAGAAACGCTCCCAAGGAGATAGTGGCGATCCCGACCCCGCCGCCGATTCCCAGGGACCACGAAAAACTTCTCACCTGCTGCCGTAAGCTGCGGGATTCTAACTTCAAACCGATCCAAAAGTGGAAGCGAATCCATGCGACAGTGGCGGCGAGAAAGGCCCCCAGTTCCACCACACTGAGGACTTGAACGATCGGCCCCGGCCCCTGGAAGATTCTCACGACCGAATAACTGGCCCAACAAACGATTGCTGCGAATGCAAGCGCGGCGGCAATCCAAGCTCTCCGTCGACCGTTTGGGTTGCTCACGGATGTACATTTCCATCGGCCGAACAAATCCAACAACAACGGTGCGAGGACAATTGAAATCGGAAGTACGAAATTGAACGTGGGATTGTCGGGATTTTTGTTCGAGGCAGGGCCAACGACGCAAATGAACCCCACCGCTCCTGCAACGACAAGTATGCACGCCAGCCAGCAGGCGCCTAACCCGAAATGTACTCGCCTCCATTCGAGCGGAACATTTGAGACCTGCCTTGGGCTTCGACGTGGAACCGGGCGATCATCGACGTCCGCCGGCAGTGCTTCTGTGTCGAACGCGGATGGAAAGATGAGAATCTCGGTCGAATCCGCCGATGCGGACCGCGATAGGGAGGGAAAGAGTTGACCGCACTTCGTGCAGAAAATCGAAACGGCGACACCGTCCCAGGCAACCTCAGCCGAACAATACGGGCATTTGAGGGTTGAGGACATTCGACTCCCTCACCCAAAGACCGGGAGGTGCAAGCTTCGCTTGCTCGCGCTTGTGCCGTTTCGGTTGTTTGTAATCGCTCCAACCACCCCTCGCCTCTCCCCGTTGGGGAGAGGCCGCCATCTCGCGCAGCGTGATGGCGGGTGAGGGGTCTTGCCGTTCGAGTTCAAGCCCCTCACCCGGTTTGCTCGCTCCGCTCGCAAACCACCCTCTCCCCAACGGGGAGAGGGTCAGAAGGGCGCTTGACCTGATTTCATACGTTAGTAACTGTCAATGTGCCGCTGCGCCGGTGTTTCTCGCAACCACTTTCTTCATGCCCTGGGCGCGGTCGCGCGCCTTTGCTTTATTGGCCCGCTCGACAGTGTTCGAGAACGGCAAGGCCTCGGCGTCCGCGGCGGCCTGGTCGGCCATCGCCACGGTCACATCGTTGGCCTTCTGGGCCTTCGCGGTGAGCACGGAGATCACATTATCCCGAACCTGAACGAACCCGGCCTCGACGAAGTAGCGGGTGACGTTGCCGTCGGTCTTGAGGCGGAGTTCGCCGGCCCCCAGGCGGCCGATGATCGGCGCCCGTCCAGGAAGCACGCCGAGCTCGCCGTCGTACATCGGCAGCACCACCATCTCGGCGACGGCATCGAGGACCGCCTTTTCCGGCGTCACCACCACGCAGCGCACCTTCCCCTTCAGGTGGTCCGCCAGTTCCGTGGCGACGCTCGGCATCAGGGTGTGTTCGACGGCGCTCTGCAAGGTCGGCTCCGTCACAGGCGAATTGGCCATGGTTGCTCCGCGCTCCACATCGCTGCGATCGAGGATCAGAAGACTAACCACAGAGGCACAGAGACACAGAGCAGAAAAAGAGAGAACAAATCAAACCGGTGAGCGCTTTCCCTTTTTGTTTATTTTCGTTTGTATTCTCTATTTCTTCTCTGTGTCTCTGTGCCTCTGTGGTTAGCTTGCTTTCATTTTCTCGGCGGCGGCGGCGGCTTGTTCGATGCCGCCCACGTACATGAACGCACCTTCCGGCAAATGATCCCACTTGCCGTCGCACAGTTCCTCGAAGCTGCGGATCGTATCCTCCAACTTCGTGAACTCGCCGGTCTTCCCGGTGAACGGCTCGGCGACGTAGAACGGCTGGCTCAGGAACCGCTCGATGCGCCGCGCCCGGCCCACCACGGCCTTGTCGTCTTCGGAAAGCTCCTCGACGCCGAGAATGGCGATGATGTCCTGCAGTTCGCGGTAACGCTGGAGGATGCGCTTGACGCGGTCGGCGACCGTGAAGTGCCGCTCGCCGACGAACTGCGGATCGAGCAACCGGCTGTTCGACGCCAGCGGGTCGATGGCCGGGTAAATGCCTTTTTCGGAGATCGACCGTTCGAGGTAAATGAAGGCATCCAGGTGCTGGAAGGTGTTGGCCGGGGCCGGGTCGGTGGGGTCGTCCGCCGGGACATATACGGCCTGCACGGAGGTGATGGCCCCCTTGCTGGTGGAGGTGATGCGTTCTTGCAGCTCGCCCATTTCGGTGGCGAGCGTGGGCTGGTAGCCGACGGCGCTCGGCATGCGGCCGAGGAGTGCCGAAACTTCCGAACCGGCTTGCGAGAAGCGGAAGATGTTGTCCACGAAGAGCAGCGTTTCGGTGCCGGTGCTGTCGCGGAACCACTCGGCCATGGTGAGGGCGGAGAGTGCGACGCGGAGGCGGGCGCCGGGCGGCTCGTTCATCTGGCCGAAGACCATCGCGGCGCTTTCGAGCACGCTCGGGGCGCCCTCGGCGGCACTCGTCTTGGTCTCCTGCATTTCGAGCCAGAGGTCGTTCCCCTCGCGGGTCCGCTCGCCGACGCCGGCGAACACCGAGTAGCCCTTGTAAATCTTGGCGATGCGGTTGATCAGTTCGGTGAGGATGACGGTCTTGCCGAGGCCGGCCCCGCCGAACAGGCCGGCCTTGCCGCCGCGAACGAGCGGCGTGAGCAGATCGATGACCTTCACGCCGGTGACGAGCACTTCGGACTTGGGAGTGAGGTCGGCGAACTTCGGCGGCTCGCGGTGGATGCTGCGGTATTCCTTGGCTTCGATCGGCTTGCCGCCGTCGATCGGTTGGCCGAGCAGGTTGAAGACGCGGCCGAGCGTTTCGAGGCCGACGGGAACCGAAAGTGGCCCGCCGGTGTCGGCCACGTCCATGCCGCGAACCAGGCCGTCGGTGCTGCCGAGCGCGACGCAGCGAACCCGGCTGCCGCCCAGGTGCTGCTGCACTTCGCCGGTCAGGGCAATCTGCACCGAGGCGCCGGGCTTCGAGTTGATCTTCAGGGCGTTGTAAATCTCCGGCAAATGCCCTTCGTCGAATTCCACGTCGAACGTGGAACCGATGATCTGGACGATTTTTCCGGTCTTCGCTGCGGTGGCGACCATTGAGAACTCCGTGACTATTCGTTGTTCCGCGCTCCCCGTCGGGTCGCGGCTAATCTTCAGTGGCTCCTGTAGGTCGGGCTGTGCCCGACGTTCCTCGTGTCGGGCACAGCCCGACGTTCCTCGTGTCGGGCACAGCCCGACGTTCCTCGTGTCGGGCACAGCCCGACCTACGATCGCGGCGTCAGAAAACTCAGGTGGTGGGCGGCGTGAACGCAATTCAAACGCACCCATGTGTCGCGGTCCATCGGGCCGAAGAACGGCGACGGCAGCGGCGTGCCTGTGAAGGCGTTGGCGCGGGCCACGGTCTCCTTGAGTTTCGCCACCTCGGCCGCATCGTCGCTGTTCGGCGCCGGCACGCTCTGTGGCATCGTCGGCGCTCCGGCCTTGATCTCACCGCTCTTCATCACGCGGCCCAGAGCGCCCGGTCCGACCGTGTGCCGCAGCGCCCACATCAACATTCGCAAGGGCGCCGGCGGCTTCGGGAAGCCATCCATCGCGTAACCCAACCAGTTCGCGATATGCCCGGAGCACTGGCCGAGGCTCCACTGGCCGGCCTTGTCGTACCCCGCCGCGAGCAAATGCTCGGCATCGGCGACTGCATCGTCGAGCGAGGCGAATTTCAATGTTCGGCGGGCAACCATCGCGCTTCCCAAGAAGCCCACCCATGGCCATGCGTGGGCTTCGATTTTACTTCAACGCTTCGGAGCCAGCGATCAGCTCGCTGATTTCCTTGGTGATGTTCGCTTGCCGGGTGCGGTTGTAGAGCCGCGTGATTTCTTTGATAAGGTCGCCGGCATTCTCGGTCGCCGATTTCATGGCGACGCGGCGGGCGATCTGCTCGCTCACGGCGGCATCGAGGAAGCACTTGAACAGCCGGGCCTTGAACGCGGCCGGCACCAGTTCTTCCAGAATCCCCGCGGCTTCCGGAAGGAACTCGTAATCGACCTTCTTCGGCGCCGCGGACTCCGGTCGCTGACGCTCCCGGCTCGCCGGGGCATCCATCGACGAGAGCGGCAGCAAACTCTCCACCACGGCGACCTGGCGGGCCGCGCTCAGGAACTTCGTGTACGCCACTTGTACCTGATCGATCTCCCCGGAGACGAACAGGTCGATGTAGCGGCTGGCGACGGCGTCCACCTGATCGAAGCTTGGCTTGTCCTCGAACTGCGTGTATTCCCGCGATCGGGGCACCTTCTGGAACTTGAAGAAGGCGATGCCGCGCTTGCCGGAAACTTCGAGGTCGAAGGGCGTGCCGGCGGCGTTCATCTGGCGAACGGCGTGATTCGCTTCCCGGAGGACGCTGCCGTTGTAGCCGCCGCACAGGCCGCGGTTCGAGGTGATCACGAGCAAGAGCGATTTCTTCACGGGGCGCTGGGCGAGCAGTGGATGGCTGACCTCGCCGGCGTTTTGCGACAGGTCGGCGGCGAGCTCGGCGATCTTGCGCGTGTACGCCTCGGCTTCCGTGGCCCGGTCGAGGGCCTTCTTGAAGCGCGCCGTCGCGATCAGTTCCATCGTCTTCGTGATCTTCCGGATGTTCCGGACCGCCTTGCGGCGTTTCACGAGTGCACGCAGGTTGGCCATATGAGCGAATTACCCTTGATATCGTGCGAAGTCTTCTGGAAAGCAGACGTACCCGAAACCCTGGAAGAATGTCAGTACATGGAATGGAACCGCATCGATTCGGCGGCGAAGCTCCGCTTCGAAAGCGGCGTCGCGCGGTTGCGATTCGACAATGGTCGATCCGGCGCAGTGGCTGGCTTTCACGATGCGAAACGCTTTGCCGTTCCAGAGAAACGGCACGTTGAGACCACCCGCGGCGACAGCATTGCTCACCTCGTTCGCATTCGCTTCAGCGAGGTTCCTCCGCTCGTCCGTTGCCTGAGGAATCATCCATCCCGTAGCGCTATCCTTCACCAGGTATCGCTCCGCATCGGCTGCGATTTCCTCGTCGGCTCGAATCTGAGCCGCCGTCCGGAACTCAGTCTGGGTTTTTGTGGTACTCATGATCGACCTCGGTCCTAGTAAGCCGTAATGACGAAGACCTTCGTTTCGCCATCCCGGTCTACATCATACCGCCAAACAATCCGGATGGTCCGCCCCGAGGGGCATTCGCCTTCCGTCTCAGTGAACGGGCCATTCTCGGGATGATCCCCCGTTCGCACCACCCGTCCATTTCGCCATGCGAACTCGACCTCAGCCTCGGACAAGGCATGGTTGTCGATTTTCGCAAGATTCCAATCGATCCAAATGAATTCCTCCATGCGAACCTCATTGGGTTACGCTCGGAATTGCGGGCCGAACGCCGCGATCGCCTCGTCCAGTTTCTTGATCACCTCGTCCGTCATCTTCTTTTCCTTGGCCAGGAGCGTCCGCGTCTCCGGCTTCTGTTCCTTCATGAACTTCAGGAACTGCTCCTCCCAGGCCTTGACCTTGCGGCGATCCACCTTGTCCAGGGCGCCGCTGTTGCCCGCGTAAATGATCATGATCTGGTCGATCACGTTCATCGGCTTGAACTGGCCCTGCTTCAAGATTTCGACCATGCGGGTGCCGCGGTCGAGTTGCCGTTGCGTTGCGGGGTCGAGTTCGGTGCCGAGCTGGGCGAAGGCTTCGAGTTCGCGGAACTGGGCCAATGTGAGCTTCAGGCCGCCGGCGACGCTCTTGTGTTTCATGGCGGCAATCTGGGCGTTGCCGCCGACGCGGCTCACCGAAATGCCCACGTCCACGGCGGGAAGCACGCCGGCGTTCTTCAGGTCCGGCTGAAGGTAAATCTGGCCGTCCGTAATCGAAATCACGTTGGTCGGAATGTATGCGGAGACTTCGCCTTCGAGCGTCTCGATGATCGGCAAAGCCGTGAGCGATCCGCCGGAACCGGGCACCTTGACGATCTTGTGGCCGTTAAAGTTCTTGAGATCGTGCTTGGCCTGCTCCAGGCCGCCAGCTTCGCCTGGCCCGACGTACACTTTCCCGGCTTCGCCGGCATGGCGAGCCTGGTTCGGATGAGCCGCCGAGTTCACGCCCCAGTCCGCCTTCACGTGGCTCGCATCGACATCGTCCTTCACGATGATCCAGCGCTCGGCGAGCTTGGCGGAGCGTTCGAGCAGGCGGCTATGGCAATAGAACACGTCGCCGGGATAGGCTTCGCGGCCCGGCGGGCGGCGGACCAAAAGCGACAACTGCCGATAGGCCGCGGCCTGCTTGGAAAGGTCGTCGTAAACGCAGAGCGTGTCGCGGCCTTCCTCGTACATGAAGTATTCGGCCATCGCTGCCCCGGCGTACGGGGCGATGTATTGCACCGGGGCCGCTTCCGAAGACGACGCGACAACCACGATCGTGTAGTCCATCGCCCCGAGTTCGCGGAGCTTTTCCACCACGCCGGCGATCTTCGATTCCATCTGCCCGCAAGCCACGTACACGCAGATGACGTTCTCTTCCTTCTGATTGATGATGGTGTCGATGGCGATGGCGGTCTTGCCGGTCTTGCGGTCGCCGATGATGAGTTCGCGCTGGCCGCGGCCGACGGGGGTCATGGAATCGATGGCCTTGATGCCGGTCTGCAGCGGCTGCTTGACGGGCTGGCGATCGACGATGCCGGGGGCCGGGCTTTCCACGGCCCGCCGCTTCGTGGTTACGATCGGGCCCTTACCGTCGATCGGGTTGCCGAGCGCGTCCACCACGCGGCCGATCATTTCCGGACCGACGGGAACCGAGAGCAATTGCCCGGTCGTGCGGACCTCCATCCCCTCGGTGACCTTGAGGTAGTCGCCGAGAATGATGACGGCGACGGAGCTTTCCTCGAGGTTGAAGGCGAGGCCTTTCACATCCGCTTTCGGGAAGTCGACGAGTTCGCCGGCCATGACCTCGGAGAGGCCGTAGCAGCGGGCGATGCCGTCGCCGACTTCGAGCACGCGGCCGGTCTCGCGAACGTCGACCTTGTCGCGAAACTGAAGGAGTTCGGTGCTAATAACTGAAGCGATTTCGTCCGCTTTGAATCTCATGAGAGCCTCGGGCCAGCAATTGGTTACGAATGTTTCGAAGCCGGGTGCGCACGGACGTGTCGTGCAACTTGTCGCCGATGTGGACGATCAGCCCGCCGATCAGTTCGGGCTCCACGCGGACGACGAGAATGGGGGTCTTCTTCAGGATTCCGGCCAGGGTTTCGGTGAGAGCCTGCTTTTGCTCGTCGGTCAGCGGCGCGGCCGATTCCACCAGCACGCGCTGCAGGTTCATCTCTTGCTCGCGCAGCGTGCGGTAGGCGATCGCAATCAAACGCAGCATGCCGATGCGGTCCTTGTGATTGAGCACGCGCAGCAGATCGACGAAGAGCGGCGTCGCTCGCCCGTCGAATGCCTTGAGAATGGTCTCGTCCTTGGCCTTCTTGTTGACGGCCGCACTGCTGAGGAACGCCTCCAACCCGGGTACGTTCGGGAACACTTCCTTGCCCAGCGACCGAAGTTGCTCGTCGATTTGTTGCGTCTGGCCGAGCTGGTTCGCGGCGGCGAGCAGTGCCTCGGCATAGGTGCGGGCGATGCGGCCGGTGACGCGGCTCGAATCCGTTTGCAGCAGCAAATCTTCGTACAGGTGCTGCGCGCGTTCCATCTCCTCCGGGGAGACGTTCCCCGACGTCTGCACTTCCTCAACGTACGAAGAATACTGGCTCATAGAGATCGAACCTTGTTCCGCCTTGGCGGGAACGCCGGATCAAGCCCGAGCGGCGCCTTGCCTCAGTTCGGCAAGCGACTCGTCGAGCAACTTGCGATGGTCGTCGGCCGTGATCTGCCGGGACAGCGTCTTGGCCGAGAGGGTCGTGGCGAGGTCAACGGCTTGGCGGTAAATCTCGTCCAGGGCCACGTCCTTGGCCGCCTCGATCTCGCGCTTGGCCCGCTCGCGTTCGGCCTGGGCGTCGCGGGCGCCAGCTTCGCGCTCGGTGGCCCGCAGGGCGTCGGCGTCGCGGCGCGCTTCATCCAGCATTGCCCGCACCTTGTCCTGCGCTTCGGCGAAATCCTTCTGCAAGCGGGCTCGCAGTTCCTCGGCCTCGGCCTTGGTCTTGGCGGCTTCGTCGCGCGCCCCGAGAATCACGGCCTCGCGCTACCGCAGCCCCTCGGCAATGTGCGGCCAGGCGAATTTGCTCAGAACGAGCAGCAGCAAGCCGAACACGATGAGCGTGTAAATGCCGAGGTCGTAGCGCTTGAAGCCGGTGAAATCGAGGCCGCCCTTCTTCTTCTCGCCGTGGCCGTGGGTTTCGGCCATGCTCTCGGCGGGGCCTTCGGCACCGAAAAGCGGAGCCGCCGGCGCGGCGAACGACGGAGCGGCGAACCAGACCAGCACGGCAATGGCGATCGACAAGCGCATGGCGGCGATCCTGTGCGAAAGAAGGACGGGCAGCCCGCCCCAAATTACATGAACAACAGAACGAGACAGAGCACCAGCGCGATGATCCCGGCCCCTTCGACGAGACCGGCGAGCACGTACATGGCTCCCTGGATGGCGCCGGCCTGTTCCGGCTGGCGGGCGATGCCGCTCAGCGCCGCGTAGCCGACCAGCCCGATGCCGATGCCGATGCCGATGACGGCCAGACCCATGCCGATGCCGGCGCCGGTTCCCGCGCTCTCACCCGCGAACACCGGACTGGCCATCGCCATCACCACGAGCATGGCGACTGCCAGCAATTGAGCGAAACGCATCATCTTCGAATCTCCGAAAGGTAGTTGTTTCGAATGCGGAATTCGGAACGCGGAATTCGGAATAAAATCCTTATCCGCTCGCCGTCAGTTTTCTCCATATGAATTCGTGAAGCGAGGTTCTTTCAATCCGCGTTCCGAATTCCGAGTTCCGCATTTTTAATGCGGTGGATGTTTCGCCAAGCCGATGAACACCGCGGTCAGGAACGTAAAGATAAACGCCTGCAAACCGGCGATGAACAGTTCCAGCAAGCTCAACGCCGTCACCAGGGCCACGCTGAACGGCATCACCGCCCAGAACATCCAGTCCTTGGCGATCGGAATCTGATACAGCGGGTTGGAAACGAGCGCGATGAAGAACAGGATCATGAACAGAACGGTGTGCCCGGCCAGCATATTGGCGAACAACCGGACGGCGAGCACGCCGGCGCGAATGAACGCCGTCGCGTATTCCAGCGCCGCGATGCCGACCAGAATCAACTTGCCCATCACTTGAATCGCTGGCCCGCCTTCCAGGTGGATGTGCGGAATAAACGTCTTCAAATAGCCCTCGGTCCCATGTTCCTTGAACCCCGAGATGTGGATCACGGCGAAGCTGACGAGCGCCAGCGCTCCGGTTACGGCGACCGAGGCCGTCGGCGACGACAGGAACGGAATGATGCCGATCAGGTTCATCGCGAAGACGAACAGAAACAGCGTGCACAAATAGGGGAGGTATTTGTCGGCGTCGTGTTCGCCGCAGCCGGGCCGGGCGATCTTGTCGCGGACGAAGAAAAGCAGGCTCTCGAGAAGGTTCCAGAGGTAGCCCCTGGGGGTGCCGCCGTCCTTCATCTTGCTGCCGAGCCAGATCAAGGCAATGCCGACGGTGAGGGCACAAATCCCCATCAGGATCATGAACTTGACGGAGACGCCGGCGATTTCGATGTCGTGGATTTCGAGCCCGATGGTGGGAAGAATCTCGATGTGCGGCACGTCCTCGACGTGTGCGAACGGGTCGATCTTGCCCGGCATCACCGCACCCTCTAGCGCGAAGCCGCGAGCGGCTTCGCGAACATCACCGTCTCGACGAGCAGCGTCGTCAGATACGCGAACAGCACCCACGCGAAGTACGCGATCTTGTCGTTCTTCTCTTCCAAGTTCAGCAATAGGAAGAAGACTGCGGCCGCCCCGCCGAACCCAACCGCGAGCCGAATAATCGTCCCGGCGGCCAGCGCCACGAGCTTCCCGAACGGCGAGGCTCGGTCCAGGTAATCGTGAAGCCAGATCACAATCAGGCCCGGTGCAACGCAGAGCCCGAAGGCCGTCGCCGCGAACACCGCCTGGTTCTCCCCCATCGCGAGCGTTACCGGAATCGCGACGGCCGCCCCGATCGCCAACGGCACGAGAGTCGCAGTCAAAAGCCGGCGAGTCACGGTTGCTTCCCGTCGCGGCGAGCCATCGCCTTGGCCATCCGCATCAGGTGCAGGAAGACGACGACGCAGCCGAGCAGAGTCAGCCCGATTGTAAAGCCCGGCATCGTTCCCAGCAGGAAATCGAGCACGACGCCGAGCACGGTAAAACCGGCCATTTCCGAACCGAGCACCATCATCCCGGCCGACATTCGCGGTCCGGTCGATGGCGGCTCGGCGACCATGTTGTCTCTCCGCCGCTCATGCGCACGAGGCGAAGGCGTATTGTCGGAGCGGTGCGAACAAAGTCAATCGCTCTCGTGAAAAAATTCACAAGCCCACATTCTCCGCATTGAAAACTAACCACAGAGGCACGGGGGTAAGCGTCTCAATTATGGGTAACGCTAACGAGGCTCAGCCTCGGACCGTCGAGCGATGCTCGGCGTGCATTCGGTTGACCATTCTTGCGGGAATGTTACGCTTTTTACGACTCAATTCC
>Ga0134125_10007542_pt1 | contig 12271 bp, 10 predicted proteins | sample KB31751_FD_96464 | JGI IMG/M metagenome (GOLD analysis project Ga0134125, IMG submission 96464) | Terrestrial soil microbial communities with excess Nitrogen fertilizer from Kellogg Biological Station, Michigan, USA - KB3-175-1 | ecosystem: Environmental > Terrestrial > Soil > Unclassified ... | reverse complement strand
GCGCTCGTCGATCGCCTCGATGCGCTCGCGGCACGAGCCGATGGCGCCGAGGTGCTCGCGCGACTGCAGACCGCGGCACTCGCCGACGAAGAAGGCCAGGCACTGGCGCGCGAGCTCGCGGCGGTGCCGCCGTCACCCTTGCCGGAGCGCGCTCGCTCCTAGCGGCTCACGCAGCGATTTTGTTCCAGTCCGCGAGCAAGTGCTCAGCCGAGCGAGCGGTCACCGCGTGCACGGTGAACGTGGGATTCACTCCACCGCTCGTCGGAAACAACCCGGGACCGGCGAGTACGAGATTCGGGATGTCGTGGAGCTGCCCGAAGCTGTTCGCGACGGAGTCGGCGCGAGTGCGTCCCATGACGGTGCCGCCCATGATGTGCATGCTGCCGGGCGGGTTGTTCCACACCTCCGGCGCCCCTGCGGCTTCGATGATCTCCTTGCCTTCCTTCACCGAGGCTTCCCACAACGCAACCGACTCCGCATGAGTGTTGTGCGTGACGCGCGCGAGCGGCGTACCGCGCTCGTCTTTCTTGTCGGCGAGCGTGACGCGATTGTCGGCAAGCGGAAGACCCTCGCACACGGCCGTCATCGTCGCGAAGCCGCGCGAGGCGCGCTTCATGAAGGCGTGAAGGTCGGCACCGAACAGATCCGCGCGCGAGGTGGAGATGCCCAGCAAGTCGTTCGGTTTCACCGCTTGCGCGATGATCCACTGGTAACTGCCGAATGCCCCGTTCTTCGTATGCGTCAGCTTGGGATAACTATCCTGGTTCACGAGCTGGCCGCCGAAGGCGCCCATGTAGAAGCGCGTCTCCTCGTTGAAGACACCGTTCACCACGCCGGCGAGATGCGTCATGACGTAGCGGCCGACGAGATCATTGCTGTTGCCGAGGCCGTGCGGGTGCTTGTCGTTTGCGGATGCGAGCAGCAAGCGCGGGTTTTCGACAGTGAATGCGGCCAGCACGACGAGCCCAGCCTTCAGTGAGCGCTTCGTACCGTCCTTCGAAACGACTTCGACGCCGGTGGCGCGTGTACCGCTCGCATCGGTGAGCACACGGGTGACAGTCGTATCCGGCACAAGCGTCGCGTTCGCCGCGTATGCGCGCGGCAGATGCACGGCAAGCGGATTCGCGAGCGCGCCGATCGGGCAACCTGCGTCGCACCAGCCATCCCAGATGCACGGCGTGCGGCCGTCGTACGTCGTCGTGTTTATCGCGAGCGGCAGCGGCGCCACTTTCTTGCCTACTTTCGCGAATCCGCGTGCAATCGCTTCGCCCTGCGGAAACACGGGCACAGGTGGCATCGGGTAGGGGGCGCCTGGCGGACGCCACACTTCCTTCTCGGCGTCTCCCGAAACGCCAGCCTCGCGCTGCACACGATCGTAGTACGGCGCGAGCTCCTTGTAGCTGACGGGCCAATCGAGCCCGCGCTGATAACGCTTGTGCATCTCGAAGTCTTCTTCGTGCAGGCGCGGCCACACGGCGTAATGATGCGCGGCGCTGCCACCGACCCCGTAGCCCGAATTGAAGACGTGGCTGATGGGGTTCTTGCCTTCTTCGATCACCGGCGCGCCGGCCCACTTGAGCCGACGCGCGAAGAGGGTAGAGCTGACCATGTCGCTCGCGCTGCGCGCCGGCCCGGCTTCGAGGATGAGCACGCGCTTGCCGCCTTCGGCAAGCAGCGCAGCCAGGGCGCTCCCGGCCGCACCCGAACCGACGACGATGGCATCGACGGCATCCTCAGGCAGCGTGGTCGAGAGACTCACGCGCCCCACCTCGTCGGCGGAGCGATATGCGCCATGTAAGGCACCGACAACCGTTCGAAGCCGCTGGGGGTGCCGTAAGTCGCATCCACCGCGTCGTTGCGCAGCACGAAGAAGAACAGAGGCGGCGGCGGACCGGACCAGCCGGGCAAATCTCCCTTCGCCATGGCCGCGACCAGCGTATTCGCGTCCTGCGGCGCGAGCTCGCCGAAGGGCTTCATGAACTGCATCTGCGCGGCGCTCTCGGTGCCGGCGAGGCCGCCCTTGTAGAAGTCGGTGAACGGCGGATTGAGGCCGAGATACTTGATCATCAGCATGCTGTCGCCGGGCGGCCCGGAGAGCTGATGATCGATGAGATGCGCGAGACCCGCGGCGGCGCTGCCGGGCAGCAACACGTCGCCCAACGCGTCGAGCGTGCGAACGTGCGCGGCTTCGAGCGTGCGGAACGGAACTCCGGCGGTGCGCGCCTCAGCGGGCGTGAGCTTCTTCTCGCATCCCGCCACGATGAACGTGAGCAGCCCGATGCCGCCCGCGACACCCTGCTTCACGAAAGTGCGACGTGAGAAACCCATGCCGGCCCCGATTCTTTGTATTTGGCGTGCCAAAGAGAGTACGCCAACCGGAACCATTTGACATCTCAATTATCGTCCGGCCGGTACGCTCGCTGCGGGTTTGGCGGGCGTCGCCGGTCCCGGCAACTCGCTGAACATCGAGAACACCCACGGGCGGAAGGCCATCAGCAATCCGACGCCTTGCTTCTCCCGCATCGGTAACCCGACATCGAGCGTGGCGAGCTCGGCAAAGTCCCGCGCCAGTTGCTCGAGCTTGCGAGCGAGGATGCGCGCCGAGGCCTCCGAGATCTCAGCGGTGCGGAAATGCAGCGCTTCGTCGGGCCCGCGAAATGGCGATTGCAGGAACTCCGTTTTCACGCGCTGCTCGTACACCCGGCGCATCGGTCCATCCGAACGCCAGGTGATCACCGGACCGACACGCAATCGCGCCTTGAGGCGCGGCTGCAGCTCGATGAGCCGCGCCGTGTCGAGCTTCACGTAGAGCACTCGAAGCTCGCGCTCCGACAACGCGAGGCGCTCCTGAATCTCCGCCGACGTGCGCCCGTTCAGCAGCAGGTAGAAGCAGGCGAGGAGCGACAGGTCGCCGGCGAGCAGCTGCTCCTGCTCGAGCGTCAGGTACTGCGAACGCGATTCGCGTGTGTCGGCTGCGATGCGCACGAGCTCGCTCACGCTCATGCCGATGGCGGCGCAGATCGTCTCCAGTCGTTGCAGCGTGAAGGTCTCTTCGGAGAACACACGCTTGATGGAGGCTTCGCTCAAACCCACGCGCTTCGCGAGGTCGCGGTAGGTGAGCCCGCGTGTCTTCAGGCTGCGCTTCAACACCTCGATGATCGCAGTGCTCTCACTCACGTAATTTCTCCCGGCGCCGCTGCTGTGCGAGTTGGTCTATGCGGGCGGTGCCGAATCATTGCCCGCAGCGGCGGGGCCTGTCCATCTTCGTCGGCGTCAACTTGGCGGCTGCGCCAGTCGCGCAATCCGATGCCCGCCGTCCCGGGATTCGGGACCGGGGCAGCGCGCATTGCCTCGCAAAACCCTTGAATTCTAGAGTCCGCACGCTTTCAACAACGACAATCCACGCGCCACAGGGAGCAAACCATGCGAAGCCTTCTGACGATACTGGCCGCGGGCGCGTTGCTCGCGCTGCAAGGCACGGCCGGCGCCGCCGAATCCGAGTTCCAGATCACCCCGCGCGCCGGTGTCGGCGACCTGCGCATCGATCAGTTCGAAGGCGTCGGCAACAACCTCGCCGACACCGACACCTATGGGCTTGGCGTGGGAGTGGGTTTCCTCACTCCCATCGGCATCGTGTTCGAAGCGGGTGTCGAGGACTTCGGCGACTTCGATTTCTTCAACACGTTCGACAGTTTCCGCCTGTCGCAGAAGTTCGCCTCCGTCGGCTATCAGTTCGAGCTCGGCGAAGGCTGGCGACTCGTGCCGCGTGTCGGCCGGGCCCACTGGAAGCTGCGCAGCGAGGAAGGCCGCATCTTCAACCCGGGGCCGGAGGAAGTGAGCTCGATCAGCGGCGACAACTACTTCTGGGAAGCGAGCATCTCGCGGCGCATCTCTCGCGTCGTCACGCTCGGGATGAACTACCGGCAGGGCAACTTCGACTTCGGCCGCTCACGCGCGGCCTCGTTCATCGTCACGTTCGGGTTCTGATCAAACGCGCGAGCTCTCCGCAGCGGCAGGAGCCTGCGGCGCGGCGTGCCCGACGCGGCCCGTGCGCACGAACTCCGCGACTGCATGACGGAACGATCGTCCGGCGAGCAGGCGCCGGCCGGCCTTGAGGATGATCGCGAAGTCGTCGGTGCCGCGTTCGATCCGCGCTACATGCGCGAGATTGACGATGCAGTTGCGGCGGATCCGGAGGAACTGCGACGGATCGAGCAGCGCTCCGATCGACTGCATCGTGCCGCGCTTCAAGTACGAGCCATCGTCCCCGACGAGCCGGATCGCCACGTAGTTCGAGTGCGCCTCCACCTCGAGGCACTCGATGAGCGCCATGTCGATGACGTGGAACGCACCGTCGCGCTCGGCGACGATGCGATTCTGTCCGTTCGAACCGTCGCTCGCCGCGTGCAGCGCTCGCTGCAACGGCACCAGCGCCGCTCGCAGGTGATCGTACATGTTCGCGACGGCACCCCGGCTCATCTGCTGACGCGCCCGCTCGACAGCCTTCCGGAAGCGATCCTCACCGACAGGCTTGAGCAGATAGTCGAGCGCGTTTTCCTCGAACGCGCGCACCGCGTGCTGATCGAACGCGGTGATGAAAATCACCAGTGGCGCCCGCAGCGCCGGCACCTCGTGCAGCACGTCAAAGCCAGTGAGCGGCCCGAGCTGCACGTCGAGCAACAAGAGATCGACGCCACCTATGCACAAGCGCTTGATCGCCTGCGAGGCCGAGCTGCACTCGCCGACGACCTGCAGGTCGGCCTGCGTGGCGCAGAGGTCGTGGAGGGAAGCGCGCGTCGGCGCCTCGTCATCGACAATGAGTGTTCGAAGGGTCATCAGGACACCGCTGCCAGATTGAGTCGAAGAACCACAGGATGTTTCGGCACGAAAGTGAGCCGGACGATGAATTCTCCAGGCGCCGGCGCGTTCGTCTCAACGGTTGCCGAGTCGCCGAACGCCGCCGTCATCCGCTCGCGCGTGCTTTCGAGACCGAGACCGCTGCCGCCCGGCACGCGTGCGACGGGCGAGAACGTGCGGCTCTCGCTCACGTTGTGCACGGTCACGCGCACGAATCCATCCTGTACGTCGCAGTCCACCTGCACGCGGACGCGGCCCTCGGATGAGCCAATGCCGTGCGCCACGGCGTTTTCGAGCAAGGGCTGCAGCAGGAGGGGTGGCACCTCGACGTCGTGCAGCTCCGGCTGCGCATGCAGTTCGTACGTGAGCCGATCCGAGAAGCGAATTTTCTGGATCTTCAGGTACTGCTCGCCGAGCTCGAGCTCCTCTCCCAGGCGGATGTACTCTGCGTCGCGCTCGACCAGCGTGCGCCGAAACAGCTCGCCGAGACCCGCAACCATGAGCTTCGCGCCCGCGGGATCACGACCGACGAGCCCACCAATAGCGCTCAGCGTGTTGTAGAGGAAGTGCGGGTTGATGCGCATGCGCAGCGCCTGCAGTCGCGCGCGCTCGTACTGCAGCGTCAGTGTTTCGCGAGCCTTCTGTTCATCGCGATAGCGAAGGTAGAAGCCGTAGCCGCCGAGGATGCATTGCAGGACGAGATACTGAAACCCTTCATCGAGTGCCTGCGATACATATAGCCGGCCGAACACGGAAGGATCATTCCCGTCGTACCACTGCGCGCTCGAGAGGAACGAGGTCTCGTTGAGGAGCGCGTGCGCCGCAATCATCGCGACGCGGCCCGAAAGCCCGAATATCGAAGCGAGCAGCACGTGCCAGGGAAGGATGCGACGCCACTCGCGAAAGTCGTAGCCGACGCGACGCCCGATCGTGCACAACACGAGCAGCAGCGGAAACAGCAGTGCGCACTCGACAACCTGCACTTCGACCGGTGGCACGCCCCACTTCGGCAGAGCCTGTCGCATGAGCGTCCATTGCCCGATGCGCGTGAAGGCCGCGTACACCCAGAACGCGGTGATCACCGAGTAAAACGCAACGCGCGGGATCGGCGGCGTCGAACGGCTCGTCGCGGGGGAGCTCATGCGGGCCATCCTACCTCGTCGTCGGCCAACGACCCCCGCGGCGCGGCGTCCCGAGCGCTGCAAGCGACGAAACGCGGTTTTTCGCCTGCCGTCGCGCCGAAATCACAGCGCGAAGGCGGCGCTTTCGGCCCTGCCAGACGGCTTTTCGTCCCTTGTAGCGCAGAGCCGACAACTTCATTCGACGGCGATCGCGCGAGCGACACGCCGATGCGCGCGCGCGAGTCGCCAATCTCGGGGAAGTTTGGCGCGCACCTCGACGCTCTCTCGACACGCGCTCTAGAACCGCCTCACCGCAATTCCACGGGGAGAGGATCTCATGAGCAATCACAACGCCGTTGCACACGCGGTGCGACGTGCACTCGTCATGGCGGGCGCGTTCTTCGGCGTCGCGGCCGTCGCGCATGCGCAGGAACCAAATCAGGAACAAGGCGCGCCGCAGGAAGTCGTCGTCACGGGATCGCGCATCGCCGCGCCGAACATCACGAGCACGAGCCCGATTCAAGTGGTGACGTCGGAAGATATCCAGCTCGGCGGCCGCCCCGACATCACCGACGTCATCAACGAGCTGCCGCAGATCTACTCGAACATGATGGGGCAGGACCTCGGCAACCGCACGAGCGGTCTCACGACGCCCGGCGGCGTCTCGACGGCAGACCTGCGTGGGCTGGGCCCGAACCGCACGCTGGTGCTCGTCGACGGGCGGCGCCTCGGCGCCGGTTCGCCGAACACCGCGATCCAGTCGCCTGCGCCGGATATCGACCAGATTCCCGCCGCGCTGGTGGAGCGCATCGACGTGATCACCGGTGGCGCCTCCGCCGTCTATGGATCCGATGCGATCGCGGGCGTGGTCAACTTCATCATGAAGCGCAATTTCCAGGGCTTTCAGGTCGACTATCACACCGGCCAGAACTGGCACCGGAATCACAGCGACTACGCCGCGAGGCTGCTGGAGGAGTCGGACATCGACCCGATCGACGGCAGCACGCACGACGGGCACAGCACCACCGTCAACATCCTCGCCGGCACGAACTTCGCGGACGACAAGGGTAATCTCACCGCGTACTTCGGCTACCTGCAGTCGGATGGCGTGCCGAGTGGCAGCCGCGATTTCGGCGGCTGCCAGCTGAGCTTGAACGACAACGCGGACGCCGCGGTATGCGCGGGCTCACCGAACTCCAATCGCTTCACGCTCAGCGGCACGACTACGCCGTACGCGGTTGTCGGCGATGAGTTCGTGCCCTGGAGTACGGTGCCGACGGCGAATCCGCCGGCGCTGTTCAACTCGCAGAAGTACATTTACATGGGCCGGCAGGACAAGCGCTACACTGCCGGATTCCTCGGGCACATCGATCTCAGCCCCTTCGCGAAGCCGTATGTCGAGCTCTCGTTCATGAACGACCGCACGACGCAGCAGATCGCACCGACGGCGCTGTTCGAGAACTCGAACCCGCTCGATCCGATCAGCAACAACTACAACGTCAACTGCAGCAACCCCTTCCTGAGCGCGCAGCAGGCTGCGATCCTGTGCACGCCGGCGCAGATCGCCGCGGACGCCGCGAATCCTGGCTCGGTCAGCGCGAATGTCACTATCGGGCGGCGCAACGTCGAAGGAGGCGGGCGGCAGTCGTACTACGAGCACACGAACTATCGCGCCGCGCTCGGCACGCGCGGCAACCTCACGGACCAGCTGAGCTACGACGTGTACGGGCAGTATTACTACACGCAGTTCTTCAACTCCAACGACAAGTACATGAACTTCCAGAGCATCACCAACGCGCTGCAAGTGAAGGGGACCGCGGCGAATCCGTCGTGCATTTCAGGGGCGCCTTGCGTGCCCTACAACATCTTCAAAGATGGCGGCGTGACGCAGGATGCGCTGGACTATCTGTACTTGAGCGGCACCGCGTACGGCACGACGACCCAGCGAACGATTCACGCCGACATCACTGCAGAGCTGGGCGACTATCACATCAAGCTGCCATGGGCGAACGACGCAGTGGCCATCAACCTGGGATACGAGCATCGCAATGAAGAAGTCGTGTTCGCTCCGGACTCCGGCGAGGAGAGCGGGCTGCTCGCCGGCTTCGGTGGTGCGGCCGTCGCGATCGACAACCAGTACGCCGTTAGCGAGGAATTCACGGAGCTGCGCGCGCCGCTGGTGCAGGATCGGCCGGGCGTAAGAGAGCTGGTGTTCGACACGGGCTTCCGTCGTTCGGACTACACCACGGCGGGTGTCGTGAACACGCGCAAGTTCGAGCTCCAGTACGCGCCGACGGATGACTTCCGCTTCCGCGGCTCGTATCAGCACGCCATTCGCGCGCCGAGCATCATCGAGCTCTTCAATCCGCAGGTACTCGGGCAGATCCAGTTCAACAACGATCCCTGCGCGCCGACGATCAACAAGCAAGGCGTGCTCGTGCCCGCGACGGCGACGCTGGCGCAGTGCCTCAACACGGGGATCAGCGCCGCGCAGTACGGCAACGGCAGCACGACGAACACCATTCCGCAGCTCGCCGCCAACCAGGTCACGCAGCTTGCCGGCGGCAATGAAAATCTCGAAGCGGAGATCGGGAAGTCGTACACGTGGGGCGTGACACTGACGCCGCAGTTCCTGCGGGGTTTCACAGGCAGCTTCGACTACTACCGCATCCACCTCGACAAGGCGATCAGCACGATTGCGCCGACGCTGATCATGAACAACTGCCTGAACACCGCCGATCCGACGTACTGCTCGCAGATCGTGCGCTCGAGCGCGGGCAGCCTGCAGGGAGCCACGATCGCAGGCGGGGGATACATCATCCAGACGAGCCTCAATATCGGTGCGGCCGAGATCAGCGGCGTGGACGTGCAGATGAACTACCGCGCTGCGCCGATGGGTGCCTTGGGCTCACTCGCGTTCGCGCTGAATGGCACGTGGCTCGATTCGGTGAAGACGCGCCCGCAACCCGATGCACACGAATACGATTGCGTAGGGTTGTTCGGCCCGACGTGCGGGCGCGTCACGCCGCGCTGGCGCCACAACCTGCGCACTACGTGGGACACACCCTGGGACGTCCTGGTGTCCCTCAATTGGCGCTTCATCGGCAGCACGAAGCTCGACGGGAACAGCTCCGACCCCTCCTTGCAGGCGGCGCAGTTCAACTCGGTGAATCCGCGGCTGCCGACGATGAACTACTTCGACCTCTCGGCGAGCTATCACTTCCGGGAGAGTGTAGAAGTGCGGGGCGGGGTGAACAATCTGCTCGACAAGGACCCACCAATCGTCACGTCCGAGCTGATTGCGGGTGGCGCGGCTAACAGCTACGAGCTGTACGAGGGGCTGGGGCGCCAACTGTTCCTCGCCCTCACCGTGAAGTTCTAGGAGATTTGCGATGAAAGCGATGGGCGACCGAATCACCGGGCTTGCGTTGCTGCTGCTGATCTCGGCGATTGCGGGTGCGGCGGATCGGCCGGTGGTCGTGGAGTTGTATACGTCGGAGGGTTGCAGCTCGTGCCCTCCGGCGGATGCGATCCTCGAAGAGCTGGCGAAACGCCCCGACGTGTTGCCCATCGCCTTTCATGTCGACTACTGGGATGGGCTCGGGTGGCGCGACCGATTCTCAATGGCCGAGGCCACGAAGCGGCAGCAGGATTTCGGTCACGCGCTCGGGCTATCGACCGTCGGCACGCCGCAAATGATCGTGGAGGGGCAACGCAGCGTGTCGGGTGCAAACCGCGGGGCGTTGCTGCAGGCACTGAAAGGGCCGGTCAGCGACGTGACCCTCGACGCGCAGCACGTCGCGGGGGATCTCGTCGTGAAGGTGCCGGCGCGTGCGCCGCGCGAGAGCTATGACGTGTACGTGATCGGCTATCTGCCACAGGCCGTCACGGAAATCCGGCGTGGCGAGAATGCAGGCCGAACGATCACGGAGGTGAACGTCGTGCGTTCGATCCGTCGGCTCGGCGTTTCGGGGGACAAGGCGCGCGAGTGGCGGCTCGCCGTCGACAGCTTTCCGAAGGACGCTACGCGTGCACTCGTGCTTTTGCAGCGGCCGAATGATGGGCCGATTGCCGGCGCTCGCTCGCTGGAGCTGCGTTAGTGATGCGCGCGAACGCTAGTATTTGAAGGCATGCCGGCCGCGCTCGTTCCGCTCCAGTCCAACGAACACGATGGCCTGTTCGCCGACGTCCCACTCGAAGGGCTTCCCGTCATAGGGCGCGCGAATCTCACTGGCGGCAAGCTCGGCGCTGATTTTCTGCACATCCACTTTCCGATTGCGCAGGTTGGCGCTGAGCACCGCCGCACGTCGCGAGCCTTCCACGTCCGCCACCCGCGCGCCATAGGGACTGAATCCCTCCTCCGCGGCCGCGTTAAACAGTAGATCGCCGACCGGGTTGTAGAGCCGCGTGAAGGGGCGGTTTCCTGCGCCGGGTTGCTTGAAGATGGTTCCCGCCTGCGCGAGGCCAGCGGGAAGTTTCTCGAACGGCACACTCATCGCCTCAGTGGCGCGGATGAACATCGTAGCCCTGCGGTTACTCGTCTCCTGCGGCTGAAAGAAGGGGACCAGCAGGCGCCCGCTGAGCTTGTCGATGAAACGCTCATCCGTGTTGAAGTCGAGGAGGGCGTGCCATGAACCCGACGGCAGAGCGTCCCGGATGAGGCTGTCGCCGAACATCCATTCGCCGGTGAAGGTGCGCAGGAGCGATCGCTCATCGTCCGTCATCGGCGTCGTCCACTCTGGCGGCATGCCCTGCAACTCGGTCTGCGCGGGCAGGCGACGCAGTACGAGATTTCCGACCGAGAAGTGCCGATGCAACGCCGCGACCGCGATCATCTTCGTGATCAGAATGTCGGACGAGGCGAGCACGTGTCGCCAGAACCTCACGTCGTCGCCGAGCAGCTCGCGGACGCCGGCGGCGTTCTTCTCTTTCGCGAAAACGTAGGCCTGCGCGAGCAGCAGCCTCTGACCGTCGAGCACGGTTGCGTAAGCCGGCAGAGGCGCGCGGATGTCGAGAGGCACCGTCTCGAGCCAGCCCGGGCGATGCAGAAGCGTCCTGTATCGATCGAGCAGCCACTTCTCATCGCCGATCCACTCGCGCAGGGTGTCCTCGCCGCCTTCCAGGGCGAGCGCGCATTTCCCTGAACCGGCCTGACACACGTCCACGATCTGCTTGGCTGACGGCAGTCGACTCGATCGGTAACTGCTATCGCCGGGCGCGGGGTCGTCGGCCGAGGAGTACCGACTTTGAGGGGTGATCTTGCGAATCCATTCGACGCGGCGGATGCCTGCCGCCTGGGGATCTGCATCCGCTGCGACGGAGAATCCCATCACGTACACGTAACCATTGTCCGCATCCGAGGCCGCGGGTCGGTTTCGATAGAGAGCTTCGAGTCGTCGCGCGGATTCCGACGGCGGCACGTCGCGCCAGTTGATGACCAACAGCACGAGATACGCGACGACCGCGAGCGTCAACGTGCCGCCGACGAGCCAGGCGAGCCACTTGAGTATCCGCTTCCAGATGGGCACAGCCATTCCCTCACAGGAGTCCGTTTCCATGAGTGGCGCAGGGTATCACTCCGGGTACTATTCAAGAGCCACTAGCGGCCTTCGGGAGGTAACCCGACGTCAGACGAAGAGGCGTTCGCGCTGAGCGCGCTTACCGCTTCGAGGCCCTACAATGCTGCGATGGACGAGCCGAAACTCAGCAAACACGCCGCTGCCGCAAGGGGTTGGATCGAGAAGAAGCCCGGCGCGCTGGCGGTACCGTTGTCGGCCCGGAAAGGGTCGCCGCCACATGCCGTCATGTACAAGGTCGCCGGCAAGATCTTCGCGATCTTGTCCCTCCGAGGCAGCGAATTCGTGATACTGAAGTGCGATCCTCACCTGGCGACGATGCTTCGGGAGCAGTACTCAGGTGTCGGGCATCGCTCCCACCTCGACCGACGTTTCTGGATCAGCGTGACGCTCGATGCCGACGTGCCCGGTAAGGAGATCCGGCGATTGATCGCGCAGTCGTACGACCTGGTGTGGGCCACGCTCACCGCCAAACAGAAAGCCGAGCTCGGGCACCCCGCGAGGGCGAGGCCGCGGGCCAAGTGACAGGGCCCCGCCAGCACCTCCCATCGGTCAGGCCGTCGTTCCCCGCTGAGCGGGCGGAGCGCGGAGGGGCATACTTCCCGCGGTCTCGCTCAATGCCCCCGAGAGGCACTTATGGCCGACACACCTGCACCGCCGCCCGCGCGTCCCGCCCCGCCGCCAGAGCCCACTGTCTCGCAGCCGGCGCCGCTCCAT
>Ga0134125_10007541_pt1 | contig 12273 bp, 15 predicted proteins | sample KB31751_FD_96464 | JGI IMG/M metagenome (GOLD analysis project Ga0134125, IMG submission 96464) | Terrestrial soil microbial communities with excess Nitrogen fertilizer from Kellogg Biological Station, Michigan, USA - KB3-175-1 | ecosystem: Environmental > Terrestrial > Soil > Unclassified ... | reverse complement strand
TTCGACCAGACCGGTCCAGGCCGGGCGCGCGGGCGCGACGCCCTGCAGCATGGTGTTCAGCGCATTGGCCGTGATGCCGGCCGCAGTGTCCGGTCCCACCGGTGTCCTTATGTTCGCGCCTGACGGGCCGATGACGACTATCGCGCCGCCGATATCGCCGGGCGCGGTCGTCGTGATGTGTTTCACCCCGCCCCAGCGCAGCCACATCGAACCATCCGGCGCGGTCGGCAGGCTGGCGCCGCCCGCCTCCATGGCGCCGATTCCCACCCCGCGCAGGAAGCTCAGGGGGTCGCGCTCGTCCGTGGTCACGGTGATCGCGGGACGGTGCTGTATCACCCGCAATGCCTCGGCCGCCAGCGAGGGCATCAACATGCCGCCCAGGCCAAAGGCGATGGGCATGCGGCGCACCACCCCGTCCCTGTCGGGCACAATGTTGGAGGCGCCTTCGCCGTCCGCCGCTGACTCCAGCGCGGCGCCGGGCGCTGACGCCGTGGTGAAACGGGCCGTCATGGCAAAGGGATCGCGGCTGCCGCGATAGATGAATTTGGCCTTGGTGGCGGGCGCGTGGCCCGCCTCATCGCCAGGCTGTCCCAGTGTGATGGGAACCACCAGGGCCAGCCCATGCGCGGCCTGCGCCAGCCTCGCCCCCGGCTCGGGCAGGCCGGAAAGCGCAGCCCGGGCGGCGTCGCTGTCCGGCGGCAGCAGAGCAATCAGGCGAGCCGGCGACGGTTCGCGCGCCGGCGCCGCCGCCAGGACGATGGTCCGGGCCCCGGCCCCCGCCAGCGTCCGCACGGCAGCCGCCATCGCGTCTTCATCCAGGCGCGGCAGATCCAGAGCCACCACCTTGGGATCGGTGTGGGCGGCAAGCGGAAGATGGCGCTGCCAGGCGTCGAACAGGCGGCCTGCCATCGCCGATTCCCAGGAAAAGGGATCGAACAGGACCGTCAGGACCCCGAGCGCCAGGATAAGCGCCGGAGCCAGCCAGAGGCTGATGGGTTTTGACAAACGCATGAACCCGCTCACCGAATCCCGCCAGCCTAGTATGGTTGACTGGCAGGGGCCAGCCGACGGCCTGTCGGTGGACGCCGGCTCCCTCTGAAGGGGTTACTTGGCCTGTATCGCCACCTGCGCCAGCAGCACCTTGGCGCCCTTGCGCTTGAGGGCGCGGTCGGTGACCGCCTGCAGGCGATCGGCGATCATGGTGACGTCGGGCTGTTCGTCGGCGCGTACCGCATTGGCGGTGAACGCCATCAGGTTGCGAACATAGGCATCGCGCAGCACCGGCATCGAGCGGTCGATTTCGGCGTGCAGTTCCGGGTCGGGCACGTCCAGGCCGATTCCCACCATCAGCATCCCCGCCGCGCGATTGTCAGCGACGATGGTGGTGTAGATGGGGTCCACCGCGGTGTAGCTCTTGGACTGGGTGACCTTGTGCTCTGGCGCTTTCTTGTCCTTGGGCGCATCCTGGGCGCGCGCGGGCACGGCCACGGCCCAGGACAAGGTCAAGGCGGCGGCAACCAGAGCCAGGCGCTGGGCCATGCGATGCATGGCGCAAGATAACCCTTGGATTGGTAAACCAAATTCTAACGGGGAGCCGGAAATGTCCAGACACAGCATGATCCGTCACACCGTGGCGATGGCTTGCGTCCTGATTCCGGCCTGCGGGGTCGCATTGGCCGCGGACCACCCGGGCCAGGAATTCCACATTTCGCCCGCCAGCCTGGCCAGGCCTCATGCCACCCCTGCGGTGGGAAATGAATCGCAGAGTATCGACAGGCCGGCCGGCACCATGCCGGAGGTACCCAAGGGCTTCGCCGTATCCATTTTCGCCGATCGCCTGACCAGCGCCCGCTGGATGGCGGTGGCGGCCAATGGCGATGTCTTCCTGGCGGAGCCGTCCCGCGACGGCGGCAAGATCACGCTTCTGCGCGACAGCAACGGCGACGGCAAGGCGGACAAGAGCTTCACTTATTCCGAAGCCGGCTGGCGGTATCCGCACGGCCTGGCCTTTCATGGCGGTTATCTCTATGTCGGGGATCTGCGCGGCATCTGGCGCATCCCTTATCATGACGGCGACACAAGGGCGGGCGCGCCGCAGAAAGTCACGACCAGGGTGGCGGACCTGCGTCCCAATGGCGGCCATGTCACCCGCGATATCGCCTTTGGGCCGGATGGGACGCTCTATCTGGCCCTCGGAAGCCGGGACAATGTCTCCGACTTCAAGCCCGGCGCGCAGGTGTTCAGGGTCAATGCGGACGGCAGCATGAGCGAGTTCGCCAGCGGCATCCGCAATCCCGTCGGCATCGCCTTCTATCCGGGATCGAACACGCTCTATGTCTCGGTCAATGAACGGGACGGGCTGGGCGACGCGTTGCCGCCCGACTACCTGACGAGCGTCAGACCGGGCGGCTTCTATGGCTATCCCTACGCCTATATCGGCAAGAATCCCGATCCGGAGTGGGCAGCAAGAGCCCCGGCCGGAAAGGTGGCCGCGTCCATAACCCCCGATGTGCTTTTCCAGGCCCATTCGGCGCCCACCGGGCTGGTCTTTTATACGGGCAGCAATTTTCCCGCCGAATACCGGGGCGACGCCTTCGTCTCGTTGCACGGCTCGTGGAACGCGGGCGCGCCCACCGGCTACAAGGTGGTGCGGGTGCATTTCCAGAACGGCAAGCCGCTGAACGCCTATGAGAATTTCGCGACCGGCTTCTGGAACGGGATGAGCCCGGCGGGCCAGCCGGCCAAGGTCTGGGGCCGGCCGGTGGGCCTGACGGTTGCCCGGGACGGAAGCCTTCTGGTGGCCGACGACGTGGCCAATGTGATCTGGCGGATCGCATATACAGGCAGATAGGTTCCCTCGGGGTGGCTTGACGGGCCTTGCCCCCGTCCCTAAAACCCGCGCTCCCCGGCCTCAGGGCCGGACCGGTTCGGGGCTGTAGCTCAGTTGGGAGAGCGCCTCGTTCGCAATGAGGAGGCCAGCGGTTCGATTCCGCTCAGCTCCACCATCCATTCAAGTTGCCAAGGCAAATTGAAAAAGATGCCGAACCGGAAATTCCCGGCATGCCTCCGGAAAGGCTTTTCGCGGCGGGTTCCGGCGGCTACAACGGGACCATGCTGAATCCCATCGCTGCTCTCGTTATCGAGATTCTGGATATCTACAAATGGATCGTGATCGCCGCTGTGATCGTCAGCTGGCTGGTCGCGTTCAATGTCATCAACACCTACAACAATTTCGTGCGCACGCTGCTGCGTGTCCTGATGGCGCTGACCGAGCCGGTTTTCCGTCCCATCCGCCGGATCATTCCGCCGATCAGCGGGCTGGACCTGTCGCCCATCATTGTGTTCGTGATCATCTGGTTCCTGCAATACACGATCACCTGGGCGGCCCTCAGCTACGGCCTGTGAAATGAGCGCCACCATCATCGACGGCAAGGCATCGGCCGCGCGCCTGCGCGAGAAGATCGCCGCTACCACGGCCGCGCTGAAGGCCGCGCATGGCATCGTGCCGGGACTGGCCACCGTGCTGGTGGGCAACGATCCGGCGTCCGAAGTTTATGTGAGGAACAAGCGCAAGACCGCCGAGGCGCTGGGCTTCAATTCGGTGCATGTCGAATTGCCTGCCGATGTCTCGCAGGACACGCTGGTGGCCAAGGTCAAGGCGTTGTCCGCCGACAAGGCGGTGCACGGCATCCTGGTGCAGCTGCCGCTGCCCAAACACCTGGACGAGAATGCGGTGCTGGATGCGCTTGATCCCGCCAAGGATGTCGATGCGCTGACCCCCACCAACGCGGGGCTGCTGCTGTCCGGCCGGGCGATCCTGAAATCCTGCACGCCCGCCGGCGTGATGCTGCTGCTCAAGGAATATGTCGGCGACATCGCAGGCAAGGAGGCGCTGGTGATCGGCCGCTCGCTGCTGTTCGGAAAGCCGGCGGCGCAGCTTCTGCTGGCGGCCAACGCCACCGTCACCATGGCCCATTCGCGTTCGCGCGATTTGCCGGGCCTCGCGCGGCGGGCCGACATTCTCGTGGCCGCCATAGGCAAGCCGGAGTTCGTCAAGGCCGACTGGATCAAGCCGGGCGCCACCGTGATCGACGTGGGCATCAATCGCGTGGATGCCGGCAACGGCAAGACGAAACTGGTGGGCGACGTCGATTATCACGCTGCAAAGGAAGTGGCGGGCGCCATCACGCCGGTGCCCGGCGGCGTAGGCGCCATGACCATTGTCTGCCTGATGCAGAATACGCTCATTGCCGCCTGCGCGCAGAACAGGCTGCCGTTGCCGCAATTCTAGCGGCGCGGAATCTGGCGGCGTCAGACCATTTTCTGCTTGAGGTCGGCGGCAAGGTCCGATGGCGAGATCGCCTCGTCATAATAGTTCACCAGCTTGCCGTCCGGCCCCACCAGATAGATCACGCTGGAATGGTCCATGGCATAATTGCCGCCGGGATTCTTCGGGTCCAGCGGCCGCTTCCTGGAATAGACGCGATATTCCCTTTCCGCTTTCTGGATCGCGGCCACATCGCCGGTCAGCCCGACAAAGCGGGGGCCGAAGGCGGCCATGTACTGCTTCAGCACCTTGGGGGTGTCGCGCTCGGGATCGACGGTGATGAACACCGGCACCACCTTGCCCGCGCCGGCGCCCAGCTTGCCCAGGGCGTCGGCCATGACGCCCAGGGTGGTGGGACAGACGTCGGGACAGAAGCTGTATCCGAAATAGATCAGCATGTAGCGGCCGCGGAAATCGGCGTCGCTCTTTTTTCGGCCATTCTGGTCGATCAGCTGGAACGGACCGCCCACATCGATCTGGCCGGTGGTGATCACGCGGCCCATGCCGGGTACGCTGTCGGCCTGGCGCCACAGCACCACCCCGGCGACGGCCGCCACAACCAGCAGGAAGGCGATCAGGGCGTAGCTGTTGCGGAACATGGCGGACCTGCTCTAATCGGTCTGGACCGCAGAGGAAAGTGAACAAATTGGCAGGCCCATGGCCACGGGAACTGGCGCGCGGAATACACCAGGGCGCGGGAGGCGGGCGGGTGCGGCTTCGCACCCTGTCGAACCTGCGCTGGCTGGCCATCGCGGGCCAGTCGGCGGCGCTGTTCCTGGTCTATTTTGCCCTGGGCTATCCCTTGCCCATTCTTTATTGCGCCATCGCGATCGCGGTCAGCGCGGCGCTGAACATTCTTCTGGCTGTGCGCTATCCGCCGACCCACCGCCTCACCAATCGCGAGGCGACGTTTTACCTGGCCTTCGACGTGCTGCAGTTGGCGGCGCTGCTTTACCTGACATGCGGCATCACCAATCCCTTTGCCCTGATGTTCCTGGCGCCGGTGGTGATCGCCGCCGCCACGCTGAACCTGGGCAACACGCTGATCCTGGCTTTCATCGCCTTTGCCTCGGTGTCGGTGATCGCCATCGTCCATCGCCCGCTGCCCTGGCCCAATGGCGAGGTGCTCAACCTGCCCCAGCTCTATCAGGCCGGCATCTGGACCGCGCTGGTGATCGGCATAGGGTTCACCTCGGTCTATGCCTGGCGCATCGCCTCGGAATCGGCGCGCATGTCGGCGGGTCTGGCGGCGACACAGCTGGCGCTTTCGCGCGAGCATCGGCTGGCGTCGCTGGGTGCGCTGGCCACCGCCGCCGCGCATGAACTGGGCACGCCTTTGGGAACCATCGCGGTGGTGGCGCGCGAGTTGGAGCGGGCACTGCCGGAAAATTCGCCGGAAGTGGAAGATGTGCGTCTGCTGCGTGACCAGGCCGAACGCTGCCGTGCCATCATCGCCCGGCTGGCGAGCCCTGAGGAAACCATGCTGGGCGCCACCGCGCGCCTGCCGCTGGGCGCCTTCCTCGACGATATCGCCTCCCAGCATCGGGGCGAGGACCTGGAAATTCGCGTCAGCGTCACCCCGCCCACTTCGGAATCGCAGAAGACCGTGCCGGAGGTCTGGCGCGCGCCGGAGCTGCTGCACGGGCTTGGCAACATCATCGAGAATGCCGCGGACTTTGCCAATGCGCTGGTCGAGATCAGCGCCAGCTGGGACGCGGCCTATCTTTATGTCGCCGTCACCGACGACGGGCCGGGCTTTGCCCCGGAAATCTTCGAGGCGCTGGGCGAACCCTACCTCACTTCGCGGCCCGGCCACCGCGCGCCGGGCGAAACCGAAATGAACCCGCAGGCGCTGGACGAGCATGAGGGAATGGGCCTGGGCTTCTTCATCGCCAAGGTGCTGCTGGAACAAACCGGCGGCATGGTTAAGGCGGTCAATCGGGCGACGGGCGGCGCCCAGGTCCAGATCCGCTGGCCGCGCGGCGTAATCGATGGGCCGCAGCCGCCAGTCCCCTCCGACGCGTGAAACCGTCATTGGACGCGGCCTGACGGGCGGGCCCTGCCTGGGGTCGTTTGACGCCGCGACAAAAGCGACCTATAGCGACGGCGAAAATGAGCAATCCCGAAGACAAGACACTTCTTCTGGTTGAGGACGATCGTCCGCTGCGCGAGCGTCTGGCACGCGCGATGGAAGCTCGCGGCTTCGTCGTCACCCAGGCCGAGTCCGTTGCCGAAGGCAAGGCCCGCGCCAAGGATGCGCCGCCGGCTTATGCCGTGGTCGACCTCAAGCTGGACGACGGCAACGGCCTGGATGTGGTGGAAACCCTGCACACCACCCGCCCCGACAGCCGTGTGGTGGTGCTGACCGGTTTCGGCAATATCGCCACTGCCGTGGCCGCGGTGAAGTATGGCGCCATCGACTATTTGCCCAAGCCGGCCGACGCCGACGACATCCTGGCGGCGCTGATGGCCACGCCCGGCTCCAAGCCCAAGCCGCCGGAGAACCCGATGTCGGCCGACCGGGTGCGCTGGGAACACATCCAGCGCGTCTACGAGCTGTGCGGGCACAATGTCAGCGAGACGGCGCGGCGATTGAACATGCACCGCCGGACGCTGCAAAGAATCCTGGCCAAGCGCAGCCCTCGCTGATTTCGGGCGCGCCGGGCGGAGCCTCGCTCCACCGACAATTTATGACGGCCGTGCCGTCCTGCCCGAGCGCCTGGCGGCCTTCTTCATCGGCGCGGCCTTCTTTGCGGATCTGTCCGCAGGCTTGCGCTTCTTCTTCGCCCTGGCCTCGATCTCGCCGATGCGTGCGGCCACCAGTTCCTTGAGGGTGCGGGTATCCAGCGCCTGAAGCCGGGCCAGCAGCATCGGCCACGGCCGATAGTGATCGGTGATGTAAAAGAGCTTCGGTTCGGCCTCCAGCATCACGTCGCGCATCTCGATGCTGCCCACGCGCAGCGCCACCGCTTCCTCCCTGTCGTGCACCCGCCCGACAAAGCTTTCGGCATAAAAAACGGACGGCCGCCCGAAATAAGGCCCCTCGCTGGCGCCCTTCACGGACAGCATGATCTTGCGGGCCTGGGATCTATTGAGGGGCATCAGGCTTGACCAGATTGGGCGTCTGAGAAATTGCGATCTCATCCAGCGTGCGGCTGAGTCGGTCGGCGGCACAGCGCGCGAAGCTGACGGTCACCGCCTTGCGCCGGCTGGCATGAAGGCTCTGCACCACCGCCTCCTTCACGATCGCGCCGCCATAGCGGTCGGCCACGATCAGGCCCGGATCCTGCGGCACATGCTCATCGGGAAAATCGGGCGGCACCGCGAAATAGAACAGGTCGCAATAGTCCAGATATTCGGGCCATTTGCCGTCGCCCCTCAGGTCGGCCAGCGCCACCTTGATCTCCACCCCCAGCATTTCCCCGCCGGGGCCGATGGCGGCAACGTCAAGCCGCCGACCGTTGGGCAAGGTGAACTCCAATATGGGCGAATAGCCTTCCTGCAGCAGAAGCCGGCTGACCCCGCGCGCAACTTCAATGGCGGTATGAGAGCTGATCATCCGCTGATTGGAACATTCAAGGAACGAAAGATCAACCAGAAATTGTCCGCGTCAATCGCCGCGAACCATCCTGGCCAGCACAAAACCCAGCACCAGGCCCGTCAACGCGCCGAACAGCGCAACCTGGATGATCATGCCCGTCACCTTCAGGGCGATGAACAGAATGGCCGCCAGAGCCAGCGCGGCGAAGATTTCCAGAGCCCGCATGCAAGTCCCTTTCACCGATGGCCGTCCAGATGGGAAGGCCAGACTGGAAGAAAAGCGCCGCGCGGCACGCGCAGATCCCCGGATGCCCGCCTATTTGTTTTCGAAGCGGCTGTGTGCCGGCAGGATATCCGCAGCCTTCACGGGCTGAACGGCAGGCTCAGAGCGAGCCTTTGCTGGAAGGAGCCGCCCCGTCGAGACGTTCATCCGGCGTCACCGCCTGGCGCAGCGACCGTGCCAGTCCCTTGAAGCAGGTCTCGACAATGTGATGGCTGTTATCGGCGTAAAGATTTTCGATGTGCAGGCACACGCCGGCATTCTGGGCGAAGGCCTGGAACCATTCCTTGAACAGTTCGGTATCCATCTCGCCCAGCTTGGGCTTGGGAATCGCCACCTTCCAGACCAGGTAGGGGCGGTTGGAAATGTCGATTGCGACCCGCGTCAGTGCCTCGTCCATGGGGATCAGTGCGCTGCCGAAGCGGGTGATGCCGGAAAAATCGCCCAGCGCCTTCTTCACCGCCTGACCGATGACGATGGCGGTGTCTTCGGTGGTGTGATGGAAATCGACATGCAGGTCGCCGGTGGCGCGCACCTTCAGGTCGATCATGGAATGGCGCGCGAAGCTTTCCAGCATGTGGTCCAGGAAACCGATACCGGTGTCGATGTCGGCCTCGCCGGTGCCGTCCAGGTCCAGGGACACGGCAATTTCGGTCTCGCGGGTCTTGCGTTCGACTGTTGCAGTACGCATGGCGCTTTCGTGGAAATCAGGTTCCCCCTCTTATAGCAACCCTGACGCCCAAGGGTTAATGCCCCGATTTCAGGCGCTAAATCCCTGCGGCGAAGGGGGATATGTCAAATTCTGCATATGTCCCTTTGACCCCTGCCGGATTCGCTGTAAACAGACGCCGGCTTCCAGAAAAGGACCTCAGGCATGGCGCGGCAGAACTATCTCTTCACTTCCGAGAGTGTTTCGGAGGGCCATCCCGACAAGGTCTGTGATCGCATTTCGGATGAAGTCGTGGACCTGTTCTTCCGCGAGGGACCCAGGGAAGGCATGAGTCCGTGGGACATCCGTGCCGCCTGCGAAACCCTGGCCACCACCAACCGGGTGATCATCGCGGGCGAAACCCGGGGCCCCAAGTCCGTCGGTCCCGCCCAGATCGAGGAAGTGGCCCGCCAGGCCATCAAGGACATCGGCTATGAACAGGACGGCTTCCACTGGAAGACCGCGCAGGTCGAGGTGCTGTTGCATGCCCAGTCCGCCCACATCGCCCAGGGCGTGGACGCCTCCGGCAACAAGGATGAAGGCGCGGGCGATCAGGGCATCATGTTCGGCTATGCCTGCCGCGAGACACCGGCCCTGATGCCGGCGCCGCTCTATTACAGCCACAGGATTCTCAAGCTGCTTGCCGATGCGCGCCACGCAGGCCGGGAGCCCACCCTGGGCCCCGACGCCAAGAGCCAGGTGACCGTGCGTTACGAGAATGGCAAGCCGGTGGAGGCGACCCAGATCGTGCTCTCCACCCAGCACATGGACGAGAACCAGACCTCCAGCCATATCCGCCAGATCGTCGAGCCCTATATCCGCCAGGCCCTGCCGAAGGAATGGATCACGCCCAAGACCGTCTGGCACATCAATCCCACCGGCGCCTTTGTCATCGGCGGGCCGGACGGCGACTGCGGCCTGACGGGGCGCAAGATCATCGTCGATACCTACGGCGGCGCGGCTCCGCATGGCGGCGGCGCCTTCTCGGGCAAGGACTCCACCAAGGTCGACCGTTCCGCGGCCTATGCAGCGCGCTATCTGGCCAAGAACGTCGTGGCCGCAGAGCTGGCCGACCGCTGCACCATCCAGATCGCCTATGCCATCGGCGTGGCCGAGCCCTTGAGTGTCTATGTCGACACGCACGGCACCGGCAAGGTCGATGAGGCCAGGCTCGAGCTGGTGCTGCCCCAGGTGATGAATCTGAAGCCGCGCGGCATCCGCGAGCATCTGAACCTCAATCGTCCGATCTTCGCGCGTACTTCCGCTTACGGTCACTTCGGCCGCGAGCCGGAGGCCGATGGCGGTTTCTCCTGGGAGAAGACCGACCTGGCGGACGCGATCAAGAACGCGCTCTGATCCTTCTCACGATTGCAAGTTCCCGCGGCAAGCTGAGCGCCCTCCCCCTTTGGCGCGAAGCGCCAGGAAGGGGGAGATGTCGCAGCGATGTGTCCGCCTTGGCGGACCGAGCTGCTGCGACAGAGGGAGTTCAGAATACCGCAGGCCGGCCGAGCCCCTAAGCCATCAGCCTGGCCGACACCAGCAGCAGCACGCAGGCCAGCACAGTGCGCAGCACCCGCTCGGGCACGCGGGGCGCGATGCTGCTGGCCAGCATGATGCCGGGCACCGAACCCAGCAGCAGCGATGCCAGCATGCCGAAATCGGTCTGGCCCATCGCCACATGGCCCGCCCCCGCGATCAGGGTAAGCGGCACCGCATGGGCGATGTCAGAGCCGATGATGCGAGACACTTCATGGCGCGGATAGAGCAGCAGCAGCGCGGTTGCGCCCAGCGCGCCCGCCCCCACCGAGGACAGCGTGACCAACGCGCCCAGGCAAGCGCCCATCGCGATGGTCAGAAGATGGATGGTGCGCATCCCCAGCGCCGCGACGCGCGTGGCGTAACGGTTCAGGATCTGGCGCCGGAACAGGATGGCGATGGCGGTGGCGGCCAAAGCGATGCCAAGCGTGCGCGTGACAAATGCACTGGCGGCGCCGGCGCCCAGCCACGACAGGCCCAGAAGGCACAGCGCGGCGGCGGGCAGGCTGCCCAAAGCCAGCCGTCCCACCAGCGGCCAGTCGATGTTGTGGTGGATGTTGTGGACCCAGGTTCCCGCCGTCTTGGTGCCGCAGGCATAGAGAAGGTCGGTGCCCACCGCGGTGCCCGGATGCACGCCGAACAGAAAGATCAACACCGGGGTCATCAGAGAGCCGCCGCCGACCCCGGTCAGCCCGACAATGAAGCCCACACCAAAGCCCGAGACGACGAAAAGCGGATTCAGGAATTCGGACATGACGCCCCCTCGGCGTGGACGAGGATAAATTCCTCTCATAGTCTATAAAGTCAATAGAGAAAGTCTGCACAAGGCGCATGGCTGCCCAGTTGCCAAGTCCGCCGGCATCCGCGAAAAGCCTCGCCCCATGACCGACGCCCAGCCACAACCCGAACGCCGCCGCCGCCAGCTTTATGGTCGGCGCAAGGGCCCCAGGCTGTCCGCCCGCCAGGCAGGGCTACGCCAGACCCTGCTCGCCGAACTGACCTGGAAAGTGGGAGAGGATCCTTTCTCACAATTTCCGGACACTGTTCGGGAACTTTGGATGGAGGTGGGATTTGGCGCCGGGGAGCACCTGGTCTGGCAGGCCCAGCACCATCCCGATGTCGGTCTTATCGGGGCCGAGCCCTATGAGATGGGAATGGCCAAGGTATTGACGAAACTAGAAGAAAATCCGCTGAACAACGTTCGGCTATACGAAGGCGACGGCCGCGAAATCGTCGAGAGCCTGCCCGACGGCTGTCTCTCGCGCTTTTTCCTGCTGTTTCCCGATCCCTGGCCCAAAACCCGCCACCACAAGCGGCGCTTCCTGCAGATGGAGATGCTGGACCTTCTCGCCCGCAAGCTGGCCGTCGGCGCGGAACTTCGCTTTGCCACCGACGACCGGACCTATCTGCCCTGGGCGCTGGAGCGGCTGATGGCCCACCCGGCCTTTAAATGGACGGCCAGCGGGCCCCTGGAATGGAAAAGCCGGCCCGCCGACTGGCCGCCAACCCGCTACGAAACCAAGGCAATCAAGGGCCCGCCCACGTTTCTGCGTTTCGCGCGGCGGGCGAATTGACCACCTCGTTGCGACGGCTTTGCTTTTCCCCGGCACGCCACAGGAGTACAATTTTGTCATGAAGTTTACACTGGGCCGCCGCCGGGACGATGACGACGAGTGTGGCTACGCGTACAGGGTCCGGCCCACCGATCTGTGTATCGTGCTGGTGGCCATGGTGATCACCTTCGGCTTCGTCTATCTGCTCCTGACGCCCCAGAACTGGGGCGCGATCGACCGGGCGATGGCGCCGGACCCGCCCAAGCCCCAGGTGCAAAACAAGGGCGAGACCCCCATGATCCTTTTCGACGCCCGCAAAAAATAGCGG
>Ga0134125_10007540_pt1 | contig 12274 bp, 12 predicted proteins | sample KB31751_FD_96464 | JGI IMG/M metagenome (GOLD analysis project Ga0134125, IMG submission 96464) | Terrestrial soil microbial communities with excess Nitrogen fertilizer from Kellogg Biological Station, Michigan, USA - KB3-175-1 | ecosystem: Environmental > Terrestrial > Soil > Unclassified ... | reverse complement strand
AACGATAGGGCGAGCATGATGACTTGCTCGGCATTCATGGCGGCGAGATGAGCCAGCTCCTGGACCAGCTCGCGCATGAACACTACGAGGACCGCGGCGAGCGCCAGCACCATTCCCAGGTAGAACGGCGCGAGAAGCCACCGGGCTGCAAACAGGATCCGTTCGATAGCGGGTTCGAGCTTCATCTTCTTGGGATCGTTTATAGAGGCGCGGCGGGGTTAAATCCATTACCATTATTCGATGCAATGGTTCCAGAAATTGGAATGGCCGAGGCTCGAGCACGTGCGTACACCCGATGTGCTCGCGGAGGGCCGAGTTTGCGCAGTAGAATCCGAGTGAATCATGCACGTACAACCGCTGGAGGAGTCATGACGAGAGTACGCGTTGCAGGGTTCTCGGTCTCGCTCGACGGTTTCGGAGCAGGACCCGAGCAGAGCCTCCAGAATCCGCTCGGCAAGCGTGGGCGGGAGTTGTTCGGGTGGTTTTTCGATACGCGTACCTTCCGCGCAATGACCGGCCAGGGTGGCGGCTCGGATGGCGTCGATGAGGCCTATGCGCACCGTTCGATGGACGGGTTCGGCGCGTTCATTCTCGGCCGCAACATGTTCGGGCCGGTTCGCGGGCCGTGGCCGGATGAGAGCTGGAAAGGGTGGTGGGGCGACAATCCGCCTTACCACACACCGACGTTCGTGCTGACGCGTTACCCGCGTGATCCGATCGAGATGGAAGGCGGCACCACCTTCATCTTCGTGACCGAAGGTATCGAGGCGGCGCTCGATCAGGCAAAACGGGCGGCGGGTGGTCGCGACGTGAAGATCGGCGGCGGCGTCGGGACGTTACGGCAATATCTTCGCGCCGGGCTGATCGACGAGCTGCATTTCGCCTTCTCGCCGGTTCTGCTCGGGCAGGGCGAGGCGATGTTCACCGGGATCGACCTGCCGGCGCTCGGCTACCGCGTCACGGAGCATCAGGCGACGGAGAACGCCACCCATATAGTTCTCAGCCGATAACGCTCGCCGGGGCGAAGGCTGCGTTGTCATCAGCCTGTCATGTAACCATGGTGTACTTCGCTCTGTTTACAGTGACTGGTCGCCCGACGGTGTCCGCCGCAGACGACGACTATCATTTTCGTACGATCTGGATTTCCGACATCCACTTGGGCACCCCCGGGTGCCAGGCCTACTATCTCCTCGATTTCCTGCGCGCACATAAGGCCAACACCCTCTATCTGGTCGGCGACATCCTGGACGGATGGCAGCTGAAGAAGAAGTGGTACTGGCCGCAGGCGCACAACGACGTCGTGCAGAAAATCCTGCGCAGCGCGCGCAAGGGCACGAAGGTCATCTACGTTCCGGGCAATCACGACGAGCTGGTGCGCCAATTCACCGGCCTCTACCTGGGCGAGATCGCCATTGTCGATGAGGCCATCCACACGACCGCCGACGGCAAGCGGCTCTGGGTCGTGCACGGCGATTTGTTCGACAGCGTGATGCTGCATGCGCGCTGGCTCGCATACCTCGGCGACTGGATCTACGCGATTCTCTTGAAGGTCAATCGCCGGCTCAATGCGGTCCGTCAGCTCCTGGGGCTGCCGTACTGGTCCATGTCGCAGTACCTGAAGCACAAGGTGAAGAATGCCGTCAACTTCATCTCGGACTTCGAGCGCGTGATGACCGAAGAAGCGCGCCGGCGCGGTTGTGACGGCGTCGTCTGCGGGCACATCCACAAGGCGGAGGTGCGCGAGATCAACGGCCTCCTTTACTGCAACGACGGCGATTGGGTGGAGAGTCTGACCGCGCTTGCAGAGGATTTCGACGGCAAGATCCACCTGATCCACTGGCGTAGTCGTCTGACGGAGCCGATGAACCTGGGCCGCATCGTGGATGCGCTGCCCGCGGATTCATCGGTGCCGGCGTAATCGCGCCCTCGAGGGGAACCATGAAGATCATGATCGTCACCGATGCCTGGAAGCCTCAGGTCAATGGGGTCGTGCGGACGCTGCAGACCACTGCGCGCGAGCTTCAGGCGATCGGTCATGTGGTCGATTTCCTCACGCCGCTGGAATTCTCCACGCTGCCCTGCCCGACCTATCCCGACATTCGTTTGTCGCTGTTTCCCGGCCGCAGGGTCGCACGGCGCCTCGCAGACTTCGATCCGGATGCGCTGCATATCGCGACCGAAGGTCCTCTCGGCATGGCTGCGCGGCACTTCGCCTCGAGGCGCGGCCTGCCCTTTACCACCGCGTACCACACTCGCTTCCCCGAATATGTCCACGCGCGCGCAGGCCTGCCGCTGACCTGGACGTATGCCTTCCTGCGCTGGTTTCACGGACCCTCGGAGGCCGTGATGGCTCCGACGCGGGTGGTCAAGCAAGACCTGGAGTCGTACGGATTCCAGAACGTCGTGACGTGGACGCGCGGCGTTGATTTCGAGATCTTCAAGCCCCAGAAAAGCGAGCGTCTCAAGAGCGCGCCGCCGATCTTCCTCTACGTCGGTCGGGTCGCGGTCGAGAAGAACATCGAAGCCTTCCTTGCGCTCGACCTGCCGGGATCGAAGTGGGTGGCGGGCGTGGGGCCGGCATTGAAGCAGATCCAGGCGCGATACCCGAACGTGAACTATCTCGGTGTGCTCAATCAGCACGAGTTGGCGCAGGTGTACGCTTCCGCGGATGTCTTCGTGTTCCCGAGCAAGACTGACACCTTCGGATTGGTGCTGCTGGAAGCAATGGCCTGTGGGCTGCCCGTCGCGGCGTATCCGGTGACCGGTCCCCTGGATGTGATCGGGGACTCCAGGACGGCGGGTGTCCTGCACGAGGACCTGCGCACCGCCTGCCTCGAGGCGTTGAAACTGCGCCGCGATGACGCGGCGGCCCATGCGGCAAAATTCTCGTGGCGGGCCGCGACCGAGCAATTCCTCGCACATCTGCACCCGCGCGCGCGAGGCGCCAGGCTGCCCCCACTGGCCGACGCGAGCCGGGCTTGATGAGCGAAACCAACACCGAGTACTCCAGCGGGAGCAACCCACACAAAGGTAACCGCGGACTGACCCGCGCTTGGCTGGCCGCCCGGAATTCCTGGAGCGGGCTGGTATTCGCCGTCCGCGAGGAAAGCGCGTTCCGCCAGGAACTCACGCTGACGGGGTGCCTGATTCCGCTTGCGTTGCTGCTGCCCTTCGGCGCCGTCGAGCGACTGATGCTCATCGGATCGGTGGTGCTGGTGCTGATCGTCGAGCTCCTGAACTCCAGCATCGAAGCGGCGATCGACCGTATCTCGTTCGAGCATCACGGGCTGTCCAAGCGCGCCAAGGACTATGGCAGCGCGGCCGTCATGCTGGCGCTGCTCATCTGCGCCATGGTGTGGATCACGCTCACGTACCGGCTGTTCGCCGGCTGAGCCCTTCCGATCAGTGCAGCTCGGTCGGCGTGAAGTAGCCGGGTACGATCACCCTGGTTCTGGGTGAGGCGGCGCGCACTTCGGCGACGAACGTTGCGACTTGCTTCAGGGCCTCGGGACGGGGCTTCGTCCCGTAATCATCCCAGTGGGTCGGGAAAACGACCGGCGGATCGCCCAAGGCGTGCATCAGCCGCTCCGTGTAGTGATAAACCTCCTTGCGGTCACTTCCCGCCCCGATGATCGCGATGTCAGGTCTCAGGCCCGTGACATCCCGCTCGATGTAGTTCATCGAGCCCATGATGAAGATCCTGTGTCCGGCAATGCGCAGGAGATAGATCAGCGTGCCGCCCTCCCTGTAGTCGGACTCATGGAGCGGCGCCTTGAGACCCGTCGGTGTATCGCCCGCCCAGAAGCCGTCGTTGTAGCGCTTGTCGAACAATGCCGTGTGCAGGCTGGGGATCACCTCCAGCGAGAATCCTTGGAACTGGAAGTCTTCGCCGCCGCGGACCACGACCAGGGGCTGTGTCCTGATCCTGCCGAGGTCGACGTGCCGAGGGTCGAACCGATCACCGACGCCCCAGGCCCGCGCGATGTTGGCCGCGCTCTCGGTGCAGATGATGACGGCGCCGGTCTTCTTCGAGATGTACGGCGCATCGAGCATATGGTCGTCGTGGCCGTGGGTGATGAGGATGTAGTCGGCCTTGGTGATGTGCGCGTCGATCGACTCCCGGTCGGGTTGCGCGATCGGGTCATCCCCCGTCAATGGCTGGGTGGGCGCGTTCTTCCTGAACTCGGAGAGGTAGGGATCGACCAGGATCACGACCTTGCCGTCCGAGATCTGCCAGCCGGCATTGCCCAGGTAAGTGATCTTTACCGGGCGTCGCGCATCTGCGTTTGAATGGGCGAGCGCAGGGCCCATGAGCGCCAGGGCTGCCAGGAGCATCACCAGAGTACGCATCAGTAGCCTGCTCGCGGTGGATGGACGATGTTGCTACGCTTTCCGCGCCGGCATTATGCTAGTGAGCATCGTGCCGCCGCCAGCCCATGGAAGGCTGAGCGAGTTGGCCGGCCGGCGAAGCTTATGACGCAACTGGGGTTTCCTGAGCGGGCGAGCATAGATGAGCTGCGAGCACTGCAGCTCGAGCGGCTTCGGTGGGCCGTGCATCACGCCTACCGGAATGTCGCGCATTACCGCCGCAGCTTCGACGCTCGCGGCGTCCATCCCGATGACCTGCGGGCGCTCGCGGACCTCGCCAAATTCCCGTTCCTGGTCAAGCAGGACTTCCGTGACAACTATCCGTTTGGACTGTTCGCCGTGCCGCGGGAGCAGGTGGTGCGCCTGCACGCCTCGAGCGGCACGACCGGTCGTCCCACCGTCGTGGGCTATACGCAGAAGGACATCGACACGTGGGCGGACCTCGTCGCGCGCTCGATCCGTGCCGCCGGCGGGCGTCCGGGACAGATCGTGCAGATTGCCTACGGATATGGCCTCTTCACCGGCGGCTTGGGCGCACATTACGGCGCCGAGAGACTGGGTTGCACGGTGATTCCCATGTCCGGCGGCCAGACGGAGCGACAGGCGCAGTTGATCCGGGATTTCCATCCGGACATCATCATGGTCACGCCGTCCTATGCTCTCAACATTGCCGAGGAGTTGGCGAGACAGGGAACGGATCCGCGCGAATGCTCGCTCAGGATCGGCATCCTTGGCGCGGAGCCCTGGACCGAAGCCATGCGCCAGCAACTGGAGTCGACTCTGGGGATCGATGCCGTGGACATCTACGGGCTTTCCGAAGTGATGGGACCGGGAGTTGCCAGCGAATGCGTGGAGACGAAGGATGGGCCGGTGATCTGGGAGGATCATTTTTACCCGGAGATCATCGATCCGGATACCGGCGAGGTGCGCGCCGAAGGCGAGGAGGGGGAGCTCGTGCTGACCTCGCTCACCAAGGAAGCGCTGCCGGTCATCCGCTATCGGACTCGCGATCTCACCAGGTTGTTGCCGCCCACCTCGCGCTCGATGCGGCGCATGGCCAGGGTCACGGGGCGGACCGACGACATGCTGATCGTCCGCGGTGTCAACGTGTTTCCCTCGCAGATCGAGGAGCTGATCCTGAGCACGGCCGGACTCTCGCCTCACTACCGGCTGGAAATGGCCAGGGCAGGACACCTGGATCGCTTGACCGTGCACGTCGAGTGCGGTGGCGATTCCGCAGGCGAGGATTCCCGCGGGCGGGCGGCTCGGGAGCTCGCGTATCTCGTAAAATCGCTGATAGGTATCAGCGCAGAGGTGGAAGTGCACCTTCCCGGCACGCTCGAGCGATCCGTCGGCAAAGCCAAGCGTCTCGATGACAAGCGCAAGCCATGAGCTCTCGACCGTCGGAGTCTGACGCGCAAAGGCTCGCGGAGCTTTCCGCGGATGCGCTCTTCGCCCGGGACGATGCATCGAAGAGTCTCGGTATCAGGATCGAGGAGGTCCGGCCGGGGTTCGCACGGCTTTGCATGACGGTGCGGGCGGATATGCTCAACGGACATGGTATGTGCCACGGCGGTTTGATATTCGTGCTCGCGGACAGCGCATTCGCGGTGGCCTGCAACACGCATAACGCCATCACGGTGGCGGCAGCCGCGGCGATCGACTTCCTGGCTCCGGCGCACGTGCATGACGAGCTGACCGCGCAAGCGCGCGAGCTCTGGCGCTCCAAGCGCAGCGGAATCTACGAAATCTCGGTGTCAAATCAACGCGGCGAAACCATCGCGTTGTTTCGTGGACGCTCTCACTGCACCGGCGGACCGCTCGTGCCCCTGGCAAAGGAATAGCGCGGGCGGGCGCGTCCTCGTGAATCGCTATTATTCCGGCCCGGCGAGCGATCATTTCGACGGCCTGCGGTTCTTCAATCCGGGTCACGCCCAAGCCGATCGCGGCCTGCGCGACTTCCTGCGTTGGCGGCTGAAGGAAAGACCCGCCGTGTGGCCGCGCTCCATTCCGGCCCGGCAGGCCGCTCCGGATGCCAGCGTCGCGGGACTGCGGGTGACCATCATCGGTCACGCGAGTGTGCTGATTCAGGCGGGGGAGCTGAGCGTCCTGACCGACCCGGTATGGTCGGAAAGGGCGAGCCCACTGCCGTTCATCGGTCCGCGCCGCGTCTGGGCACCTGGAATCGCCTTTGAGACCTTGCCGCGGATCGATGCCGTGCTGCTCAGCCACAACCACTACGACCACATGGACATGGCGACCTTGCATCGCCTCAACGCACGGCACCGACCTCTCATGGTGACGCCGCTGGGTAATGATGCGATTCTGCGGCGGGCAATTCCCGGCGTCCGTGTGTTGGCTGGCGACTGGTGGAGCCGCATCGATATTGGCAAGGGTGGCGACGTGACGATTGTCCCCGCGTACCACTGGTCGGCGCGTACGGGCCGCGATCGGCGCATGGCGCTGTGGTGCGGGTTCGTGCTGAGTACGGCCGCCGGCCGTGTTTACTTCGCTGGCGACACGGGCTATGGGGACGGGCGCATCTTCCGCGAGACGCGGCGGCGGATCGGCAGGCCCGACCTGGCTCTGATCCCCATCGGCGCCTACGCGCCGCGTTGGTTCATGAGTCCGCAGCACACCAATCCCAGCGAAGCCGTGCAGATCCTGGAGGACCTCGAAGCCGCCCGTGCGGTCGGCATTCACTGGGGCGTCTTCCACCTCACCAATGAGCCCCGAGACGAGCCGCCGCAGCTGCTCCTCGAAGCCCTCGCGCGCCGCGGGATTGGTCGCGACCTGTTCCCTGCCGGAGAGCCGGGACTGAGTTACTAGCGCCTTCTCAGCGACACTGGGCCGCCCGCGCAGGCAGCTTCGGCGAGGCGAGCCCGACATTCCAGTTCCACGCGACGTCCCCGGCGGCGACGCGCCTGCAGACCACTTCCTCATTGAGCCGATACATGCCCGGCATGAGGTCGGTCTGCGGGTGCGGTGAGTCCGTGAAATGCATGTAGGCGCCGGCCGATCCGTACGCCGGCCAATCCGGGGCGTTCGTCGCCAGCGGGGTGCCGCTGCGCGCGAAGCTGGTCCAGTAGTCGATCATGGCATCGGACAGTGCGACTTCGCGCGGCGAGGCGGGAATCTTCGGCCAGAGTGGCGGTGTGCCGTCGAGCGTGCCGAAGACGTAGGGCAGCTCGCTCGCGTGGAAGCCGTGCAGATGGGCCCGGTCGGCGGCCGGGTAGCCGTGATCGAAGAGATAGAGGTAGGAGGGGAGCCCGAGAGCGGTCTGCTTCCTGACCAGGCGAACCGCCGTCCAGCCATACAGCCCGTCACGCGTCGTCGCGAGGATGCTCTCCTGCATGCTGCTGGCGGGATAGAGGCGCAGGAATTCATCGGCAAGATCGCCGTAGCGATCGTGAATGACCCGTTGGTATGCGGCCGCACTGGCCGGAACGGGCGGAGCGAGCACCATGAGCGAGCGAATTTCGCCGCTGTTGAACCCCGCGAGGATCGGCACGTGAGCCTCATCGCCCTTGTCGAAGGCCGTGATCATTTGCTCCGGCAACACGTGGCCATCGACATTGCCCCAAGGACCGAAGGCCGCTGCCGCGGCCGCGTTGGTCAGCTTCATGGGATCCATCTTGCGCAGGGCAGCGATGCCCGAGGCGTGAAGCGCCGCGGCGAGCCGGACGCCGCCCTCCTCGGCGGACGGCATGCCGTACCTCTGCTGCTTCAACGATGGCATGGAGATGAGATAGGCGCTTTCCGCGATGGCCTTCGCAAAGAGGCCGCGTGCCTCGGGCGAGCTCATCAGGTACATGACACTGAGCCCGCCCGCGGACTCGCCGGCGAGGGTGACATTCGCCGGATCGCCGCCGAAAGCGGCGATGTTGCGTTGCACCCACTGGAGCGCGGCAATCTGATCGAGCAGGCCGTAGTTGCCGGAAATGCCCAGAGGCGACTCGGCGCTCAACTGCGGGTGCGCGAGCCAGCCGAGCACTCCCAGGCGGTAGTTGATCGAGACCACGACCACGCCGCGCTCGGCGAGGCGTGTGCCGTCGTAGAGGGGATCGCGGCTCGCGCCCCCCCATAGCGCCCCGCCGTAGATCCAGAAGAAAACCGGCGCGTCGTGCGCATCGGCGGGCGACCAGATGTTCAGCGTCAGGCAGTCCTCGCTCATCGGCATCGGCTGCCCGATATAGACGCTCACGAACGAGTTGTCGGGCTGGAAGCAGGCAGGTCCGAACCCGGTGGCGTGACGCACTCCTGTCCAGCGCGGCAGCGGGCGGGGCGGCTTCCAGCGCAGCGCGCCGACTGGCGGCCGCGCATAAGGGATACCTTTGAACACGCGCAAGTTGCCTTCGAGCGCTCCCTGCAGCCTGCCTGCCGGCGGGTTAGCGATGGCGCCGCGCTCGGCCGCGGCCAGTGCACGCGAGGCCGGAGTGTCATTGGCGTAAGAGGGCGCCGTACCGGCGAGACAAGCGATCGCGCTGCCAAGGACGGCGAGTGCACGAACATTGATCATGGGTTATGGCCTCCGGTTGCGCCGCTGTCGCCGCGCAGGACGCGGGCGAGAACGACGAAGATCAGGATGGCGATGACGTAGAACGGACTCAGCCAGTACAAGGCGATCTGCAGCGAGTGCTGCGGGTGAGCCGCGTGGAAGAGGTCGCTCAGGGCACCGACATAGGCCGGCCCCAGACCCAAGCCGATGAAATTCATGACCAGGAGCAGGAGAGCGCCGGCCATCACGCGCTGATCCGGCCGCACCTCCTCCTGGACGAGTGCGATCGACGAGGAGAGATAGAAGTAGTTCAGGAACATCGGCCCGGTGAGGAAGATCAGGGCGACGGGCCAGGCCGGCGCCCAGACGAACCCGAGATAGAACGGGATCGCGAGCGCCAATGCGGCGGCCGGCAGCGTGGCATAAGCGGACTTCGCACGGTCGGTGAGCCGGTCGACCATTTGCCCGGACACCAGCATCCCCGCGCTCATCACGATGCCGACGACGAGCGCGTACCAGATGGCGATCTCGTCGAGAGTCATGCCCTTCTCGCGCATGAGAAAAAGGCTGGTGAAATTGCCCAGGCCGTAGGTGACCATCTGGGTCGCGCCGCTGCCGACCGCCGCGAGTACGAGCGCGGGCCGGGAAAAGAACATGGCCACGGTCTCGAAGAAGCGCGCGTGGTGCTCCATGACGCGGACCGGACCAGCGTCGAGACCACCGCGCGGCGGCTCGCGCAGGATCACTCGGACGGCCACCGCCGCCACGATCCCGACACCTCCGAGAGCAACGAACGCGACGCGCCAGTTGAAGGCGGCTGCGATGGCGGCGCCAAAGGCGATGCCCAGTGCCGCGCCGATCGGCGGACCGAGATTGTAGATGCCGAATGCCTTGCCGCGTCGGCCGGGCGGGAAGTAGTCGGTGATGAGCGCATAGGAGGGCGGAACGCCGCCCGCTTCGCCGACACCCACCAGCATGCGCGCCACGACGAGCTGCGGATAGCGCAGCGCCAGGCCGCAGCAGGCGGTCGCAACGGACCAGATTGCGCAAGCCACGGTCAGTACGTTGACTCTGTTGGTCCTGTCGGCAAGCCAACCGATCGGAATGGCGATGAAGCAGTAGAAGAATGCGAAATAGAGCCCGCCGATGAGGCCGAGCTGTCCGTCCGAGACGTGCAGCGTGTCCTGGATGGGCTTGGCAAGGATGGCGAGCAGCGAGCGGTCGAGAAAGTTGAGGACGTAGACGCCGCAAAGCACGGCGAGGGCAACCCACGCGCGGGTTGCCGGTGCCCGCCGTGCCCCCTTATTCATTAGCATGTGATTGAATAGACTACCACAGCCCGACGGGCGCTCGAAACGTGAGCAGGTGGGTCAGTCCGACGGAGCCGAGAAACGCCGTCCGGCCATCGGGACCGCCGAAGGCGAGGCTGGTGGGCAGGCGCAGCGGCCCCGCGACCGCCATGCAGGCCAGCAGGTGATCGAGGGTCCCGGTCCGCTGCTCGATGGCGCAGGCGATGCTCTCGACCGCCGCCGCGTTCGCGTCCGAATAGACCACGTGTACCGCTCCTTCACGGTCGATGACATGTATGGCGTTCTGGCTGATGATCGTGACCCAGATGTTGCCCGCGGCATCGAAGGTCAAACCATCCGGAAGGGCGCCTCGGCCGAGACTGGCGGGTCCGACTCGCTCCCGGACACCGAGCGAGCCGTCCGCCCGGATCGGAAAGCGCACGATCCGGCAGCCGAGAGTTTCTACCGCATAGAGATGACGGCCATCGGGCGAGACCTTGACCTCGTTGGTGAGATCGAGCCCATCGGCGACGATCTCCGCGCGCGCGTCATCCCGATCGATCCGAAGGATGTAGCCGTCGGCTTTGGCGGACTGCATGGCAGGAACCCACGGCAGGTGACGAGTCATCACCGACAGCCAGATCCGCTGCGGGCCATGCGAGCAGGCGTAGTTGACCGCTCCGAGCGGCCTTCCGTCGATGCTCTCGAGCAATACCCTCGTCCGCCCGTCCGGGGTGATCTGGTAGAGCCTGCCGTCGCTGAGCCCCGCGACCACGAAGCTGCCGTCGGGCCGACGACTGAAGCCGTTCGGGTCGGCGATACCGGTGCCCAGTACCTCCGACTCGCGATCGGCTCGAACCCGGGACACGCCGCCGCGTGCATCGGAGGCCCACACGCCCTCACGGTCGATCCAGACACATTCCGGACGCTGGAGGGCGTGACCGTAGGGGACAAAGTCGGCCGCGGTCAGCTTGAATGCAGAAATGGACATGCGACTCTCCAGTGCGGTCACCGCTTGATGTGCGCAGCGCCGGCGAGCGCCTGGTCCGCTTCGAACCGATACTGCTCGAACCCTGTCGCGGGAACCCGCTCGCCGGCACGGTCACTGATCTGGCCCCAGTGCGCGAGGAGCTCCTCGGCGCTCAACCGATCATCGGCGAGATAAGCGCCGCGGGTCATGGTCACGTGCGCCAGCTTGAAGCTGCCTGCGCCGGCGAGGACTACCTGCTTGTTGGGCGCCGCTTCACTTGCGAGCGCAACCACGGCCGGACTGACACGCTGCGGATCCAGCGCCGCCAGATCCTCAGGCGACCAAAGGTCGTGAGTCATCTGCGTGGCCGCGCTGGGTGCGAGGCAGTTGACGTGGATTCCATGGCGCACCCCCTCGAGCGCGAGGGTTTGCATCAGCCCCACCAGGGCCATTTTTGCCGCCGAGTACGCCGATTGGCCGAAATTGCCGTACAGGCCCGAGGAAGAGGTCGTGAAGATGACGCGTCCGTAGCTCCGCTCCTTCATGTGAGGCCACACGGCCTTCGTGCAATTGACGGAACCCATGACATGGACATCGAGCACGAGGCGAAAATCCGCCAGGTCGAGCTTGGCGAAAGTGCGGTCCCGCAGTATGCCCGCGTTGTTGACCAGGATGTCCACCTGACCCCAGCGCCTCAGGGCAAGCCCTACCATCGCCTCGATGGCTCCAACGTCCTGCACATTCGCGGTGCTGCCCACCGCCTCTCCGCCGCGCTGGACGATCTCCTCGCACACCTGCCCGGCGCTCGTCGCCTCGAGGTCATTGACCACCACTCGCGCGCCGTTGCGGGCGAGGGCGAGCGCATGCGCCCGGCCGAGACCGCGGCCCGCGCCCGTGACGATCGCGACGCGTTGCGACAACAGGCCGGTCATCGGAGCCCACCAGGGAAAATCATGAACATGTGACGAACCTCGCGCGCTGTACCGGTTGCCGATCGTAAGCCTTCTTCGTTCCGGGGGCCTTGGCAAAGAAATTATTTCTCGTGTGAATGAACTTGACAAGGGGTTGTTTAGCTGAGACGCTCTCGACGCCGCGGCATCGGGCGCGGCCCGAAGAAGTCCTGGGGGTTCCGATGAAGATCACGTCGTT
>Ga0134125_10007539_pt1 | contig 12274 bp, 10 predicted proteins | sample KB31751_FD_96464 | JGI IMG/M metagenome (GOLD analysis project Ga0134125, IMG submission 96464) | Terrestrial soil microbial communities with excess Nitrogen fertilizer from Kellogg Biological Station, Michigan, USA - KB3-175-1 | ecosystem: Environmental > Terrestrial > Soil > Unclassified ... | reverse complement strand
TCCAATTCGCCCACGACGCGCACGAGCTCGTCGCGCGCCTGCTCGTAGCTCAGTGCTGCGACGTCTGAGTTGCTGGGTTCGGGGGAGTCTGCCACGACCCCCATTCTATCGAGCCGCGATTCGGTCGCCCTGATCCGGGTCGACGGTGGTGGAAACCTTGCCGTCGGCGAGGGTGAGGAGGAGCGGGGTGCCCGGTGCGGCATCCCGCTGGCTTCTCAGCACCGAGCCGTTCGGAAGCTGCGCGATGGAGTAACCGCGATCAAGAGTGCGCTGCGGTGAGAGCGCCCGCAACTGGGAGCGCAGGTCGACGATAACGCGGTGCGACCGCTCAAGGGTCAGCTCGATGAGTTCAGAGCCGCGGCCGACATAGCGCGAGAGTTCTTCGGCACGCGAGTCGACAAGCCACGCGGAACTCGCCAGCACGGGACGCGTGCGCAACTGCTCGAGCCTGTCGACCTCGTGCGAGACGAGAGAGGTGATCCTGCGGCGCATCACGGCCTTGGCCTGCTGCGTGCGATCGAGTTCTTCGGCAACGTCGGGCACCACGCGCTTCGCAGCGTCGGTGGGAGTAGAGGCGCGCAGGTCGGCGACGTCGTCGAGCAGCGGGCGGTCTGCCTCGTGGCCGATCGCGCTGATGATGGGCGTGACGCACGCGGCGGCGGTGCGCACGAGCGATTCGTCGCTGAAGACGAGCAGGTTCTGAAAGTCGCCACCGCCGCGGGCGACGATGATGACGTCGACCTCGGGGTCCGCGTCGAGCCGCAGCAGGGCCGCCGTGACCTCGGAGGCGGCGCGCTCGCCCTGCACCGCCGCATGGGCCACACGGAATTGCACCGCGGGCCAGCGCAACTGGGCGTTGCGCAGCACGTCTTTCTCGGCATCCGAATCTTTGCCGGTGACGAGGCCGATGCAGGCGGGCAGGAACGGCAACGGCTTCTTGCGCGATGCGTCGAAGAGTCCCTCGGCACGCAGCGTCTGCCGCAGTCGCTCGAGTCGCTCGAGCAGGTCGCCGAGCCCGACGTGGCGCATCTCGAACACCTGCATGGTGAGGGTGCCGCCCTTGACCCAGTAGTTGGGTTTCACGAGCGCGACGACGCGATCGCCCTGCTTGAGGTCGTCTGGCAGCTTGGCTCGGACCGATGACCAGACCGTGAATCCCACGGTCGCATCCGCGCTGAGATCCTTCAGCTTTCCGTAGACGTTTCCGCCCGAGACACCCCACTGGGTGATCTCGCCCTCGACCCAGACGCTGCCGAGCCGGTCGATCCATCCCTTGATCTTCTGGGAGAGCAGGGCGACGGGCCAGGGGGCATCGACGGTGGAAGGTGCATCGACGATCGTCATGTCATTCAGGCTACGGGATGGCGCGGACAGCGACGCCGACGGGCGGCCAGCGGATGCGCGGAGGCGCCTGTGGAGGAGGCGGAGTCCCAGCCTGCCCACGACTCGCCCTCGTAGACTGGCGGGGTGGGCACCATCTCGAACGGCACGATCGCCGAGCACCTTCCGATTCCTCGGATGCCGGCGCTTCGCGGCCCGCTTCTGGACCTGCCGATCGACGGCACCAAGCGAGTGCTGCTCGCGGCGCCCCGCGGCTACTGCGCGGGCGTCGACAGGGCAGTCGTCGCGGTCGAAAAGGCGCTCGAACGTTACGGGGCCCCGGTCTTCGTGCGCAAGCAGATCGTGCACAACCGCCACGTCGTCTCCACGCTCGAAAAGCAGGGCGCGGTCTTCGTCGACGACGTGGACGAGGTGCCGGTCGGCTCCCACGTCGTGTTCTCCGCCCACGGCGTCTCGCCCGCCGTCGTGCAGGCCGCGGAGGACCGCGGACTCCAGGCGATCGACGCGAGCTGCCCGCTCGTGACCAAGGTGCATCGCGAGGCGACCAGGTTCGCGCGCGACGGCTACCGCATCCTCCTCATCGGCCACGCCGGTCACGAGGAGGTCGAGGGCACGATGGGTCACGCGCCCGACCGCACGGTTCTCGTCAACGGACCGGCGGATGTGGCTGCCCTCGAGATCGACGACGAGGAACGCCTCGTCTGGCTCTCGCAGACCACCCTCAGTGTCGACGAGACGATGGAGACGGTGCGACTCCTGCGCGAACGGTTCCCGCGACTGCAGGATCCGCCGAGCGATGACATCTGTTACGCGACCCAGAACCGTCAGGTCGCGATCAAGCGGGTCGCCACGGAGGCGGAACTCGTGATCGTCGTCGGCTCCTCGAACAGCTCAAATACTCTTCGGTTGGTGGACGCCGCGCTGGAGAACGGCGCCAGGGCGGCGTACCGGGTCGATTTCGCGAGCGAGATCCGTCAGGAATGGCTCGACGGCGTCGCCACCGTCGGTGTCACCTCTGGCGCCTCGGTTCCCGAACTGCTCGTGCGCGAGGTGCTCGATGACCTCGCGGATGCCGGCTACGGCACGGTGGAGGAGGTCGTGACCGCAGAGGAAGACCTCGTGTTCTCGCTGCCTAGGCAACTGCGCGAAGGACGACAACGATGAGCGACTCAAGACCCAGCCCGCGGTACGGCGAATACGCCACACCCGAGGAGCAGGCGAAGGCCATGGGCGTGCACCCGGCGAAGCCGGTCGTCGAGCCCTCCGCGCCGCCCGGGATGCAGGCGCCTGCGCGCGCGCGTGCCGCGGCGGTGCGTGGTGCCGCAGCACCGCATCCGACTGCCGACGACGCGCGGCGGGCCCGCGGCTCGCGCGACCTCGTGACCACGGTGACGCTGCTGGCGATCGGTCTCGTCTGGGTGCTCATGTCGATCCCGGGAGCGGCGAACCTCCCCGATACGCTCAATCGCACCTACGAACTGCAGGGCTACACGGGCGACTACGGGCCGGTCGCGCTCGCGTCGACGCTCGGACTGTTCATGAACATCAGCTCGATCGTGGTGTGGGGCGTCACCTGCGCGGTGTCGGTCGCCCTGCTGCGCCGCCACCGCAGGGCCTGGTACGTGCCCCTCATCGGTGCCGTCGTGGCCGGCGCGATTGCACTGGCGCTGACGCTCGTGGCGATGCTGAGCGACCCCGGTCTCGTCGCCTACTTCGCCTCGCTCCAGCCCTAGACGAGCGGCGCTCTGCTCGCGCCGATAGACCACCTTGTGGGGGTACGAGGGGTCGATCGGCGGATGGCAGACTTGACGTCGACTGTGCGCGATCGACCGGGGGGGGCGAATGGCTATCGCTGTGCTGCCGCGCACCACCGCTGCGGCCATCGTCAACCGTGGTGTGGCTCGCGGCACCTGGGTCGTGGCTCTCGCGCTTCTCGTGTTCGACATCCCCGTGCTGCTCGATGTCTTCGGCCGCAGAGGGCTCGGCGATCACCTGTGCACGCCCCTCATCGCGCTCCTTACGATGACCTGCGCGCTCGCTGTCACGGCACTCAGGCCCGTGCCCTGGCTCGTCGCGCTCTACCTTCTCATCGGTGGCGTCTGCGTCACGGTCTACGAGGTCGGCATTCTCCTGGCCGATCCGGGTCTCGCCGCGCAGGCCACCTACCTGCTCAACCGCCCGGCGGTCGCGATCGTGCTCGTGGGCACGCTCTCCTCGAGCGCCCTGGTCGGCATCCTCTGGTGTGCCCTCGGCTATCTGGTCTCGGTCTCGGCGTCGTTCATCGCCGCGGGACTCACGGCCCAAGAGCTGCACTCGGGCACGGGACCCACCATGCTGTTCGTCGTCTACGCGACCGCCTACCTCGCGCTCGCACTGATCCAGCGTCGCCAGCGAACCAGAGTGCCCGATTTCCAAGCCCTGGACCAGCAGGGCGAACGGATGGCGGCCGAGCGCGAGTCTGCGCTGCGCACGGCGGCGGTCGTGCACGACACCGTGCTCGGCGACCTCGCCTTCGTCATCAATGCTCCGGACGAGCTCGATGATCACGCTCGCGACAGGCTGCGCCGCGACATCGCGACGCTCACCAGCACGGATTGGCTCGCCCAGGACTCCGCGAGCGCGGAGGCGGACCGCTCGCAGGCCCTCCTGCGCAATCGCCTTGCCGCGGTAGTCAGCGAGCTGCAGTGGCGCGGACTCACGGTGCACGTGAGCGGCAACGGCAGCGCTGCGACGCGATCGACGGCGGCCGCGGCCGCGGCCGGCATCGATGCGGCGAGGGCGTGTCTCGAGAACGTGCTCGCTCACTCCGGCGTGAAGGTCGCCCAGATCGTGCTCGGCCAGGAGAAGGGCGAGAGCACGATCATGGTGATCGACGAGGGCGTGGGATTCGACCCCGCGGCGGTGCCCGAGGATCGGCTTGGGCTCAGGGTTTCGGTCACGCAGCGCGTCGAGGCCGTCGGCGGCTACGTTCGTGTCTGGTCGTCGCCCGGCAACGGCACCTCTGTGCTGATCTCGGTGCCCGCCGCGACCGCCGTCGGCACCGGCCTCGGGGATGCGCGTTCGTGAGCCGCAGAGTGCCGGGCGGTCCGGATGCCCGCACCGCTCAGGCGATCGACCCACTGAGCTGGTTCACGGCCCCGTTCGCGCCCCTCATCTTCGGCGGCCTGGTACTCGTGCTCGGCTCGATCCTCGTGGTCACGGGGGAGCGCGATGCCTCTGCCATCCTCGCTCAACTCCTCGCCGTGGCGGTGTGCACCTCCGCCTGCCTGCTCGTTCACATCGCGACGAGGCCGAAGCGGCAGGCGATCGGCTGGTCGGTCTCGTCCCTCGTGCTGCTGATCTCGCTCTGCGGTTACCTGCTGTCGGCGCTGAACTTCGGGGCAGACGGGCAGCAGCCCGAGAACTGGTGGGCACCCGGAGCGGTCGCTCTGGCGATTGCCAGCCTTGCGCCGTATGTCTCGATCCGGCGGCTCGCCCTGCTGGGATTCGGTGCAAGCGTCGTGGTGGGCGCGATCGGCGTCGCGGCGTATCCTTCCGGAGCCGGGCCATGGTCGGCATGGAGCGTCGTCGTCATGGTGACGACGGCTCCGCTGCTGGCCGTGGCAGCGTCATCCGTGTTCATCGCCACGGTCGTGCCGACCATGCGGCGACTGCTCGCAGAGCGTGCGGCGGCCGTCGAGGATCGTGCGCATGCCGCTGCAGTCGAGACAGCACCCGTCAACCCCGAAGCCCTGGCGCGCTTGACCGCGCGCGTCACACCGTTTCTCGAGCAGCTCGCCACGACGGGAGTCGTGACACCCACCGACCGTGCCGTGGCCGGTCAGCTCGCCCGACGCCTGCGTGACGAACTCGTCGCGACCGCCGACGCGAGCTGGCTCGACGGGCTCGCGCGCGGACGATCGGTCGTCGTGATGGACCCTGAGAGACGCGCGGATGTCATGAATGCCGCACAGAGAGCCGCGCTCACCGGTCTGCTCACCGCCATTCTCGACACCCCGGACACGGCATCGAAGGCGACGCTCGTCGAACTGCGTGGCAGCGATGGCGGCGCGACGGCGGTCGCTGTGAGCATGGACCTGAGCCTGCCGGAGGGCAGGCGCACGATGCACCTCGCTCCGTACTATCTCAGCCTCAAGACCGCGTTCGAGGGTCTCTCGTGGCGCGAGGGTGACCTCATGAGCATGCGGTTCGAGGTGCCGGCGACCGACACCTCGAACGGTTGAGGTGCTACCTGCCGGAGTGGCCAGCTGAGCCGAGCTGCTGGGTCGACTGGATGACGCGCTGCGCCATCGCTGTCTCGGCGAGCTTGCCCCACGAGCGCGGGTCGTAGACCTTCTTGTTGCCGACCTCACCGTCGATCTTGAGGAAGCCGTCGTAGTTCTTGAGCACGGTGTCGGCGACGGAGCGGCTGAACGCGTATTGCGTGTCGGTGTCGACGTTCATCTTCACGACGCCGTTGGCGACCGCAGTGGCGATCTCCTCATCGGTCGAGCCGGATCCGCCGTGGAAGACGAGGTCGAGCGGCTTCGCGCCCGCGCCGTACTTCGCGGCGATGCCCGCCTGGATCTCGCCGAGCAGCTCGGGCCGCAGCTTCACGTTGCCGGGCTTGTACACGCCGTGCACGTTGCCGAAGGTCAGGGCGGCCATGTAGCGGCCCTGCTCTCCCAGTCCGAGCGCCTCGACCGTCGCGATCGCGTCGTCGAGCGTCGTGTACAGGTGCTCGTTGATGTCGTGGCTCACGCCATCCTCTTCGCCGCCGACGACGCCGATCTCCACCTCGAGGATCGCGTTGATCGCCTTCATGCGCGGCAGGATCTCCCTGGCGATCTCGAGGTTCTCGCTCAGCGGCACGGACGAGCCGTCCCACATGTGCGACTGGAAGATCGGGTTGCGACCGGCGCGCACCTCGGCCTCTGAGGCCTCGATGAGCGGGAAGACGAAGCCGGGCAGCGCATCCTTCGGGCAGTGATCGGTGTGCAGTGCGACGGTGATGGGGTAGTTCTTGGCGACCTCGTGCGCAAACGCGGCGAAGGCGAGTGCTCCGGATGCGCGGTTCTTCACGGTCTGTCCGGCGAAGTAGTCTGCGCCACCGGTGGTGACCTGGATGATGCCGTCGGAACCGGCCTCGGTGAGGCCTTGCAGCACGGCGTTGATCGTCTGCGACGACGACACGTTGAACGCCGGGTAGGCAAATCCGCCGGCCTTCGCCTTGTCGAGCATTTCTGCGTACTGCTCAGGGGTTGCGATAGGCATGAGTCTCCTCGGTAGCTGTAATATCCGCGAACGAGTCTATCGGAGCGCCAGTCTCGCCCTCGTTCCCCGCTGAGGTCTGGCAATCTGCGCTTCCCGCGGCACCGCAACAGCAGATTGCCAGACCTCAGCGGAGGGTCCGCGCGGGTGCAGATGGCGTGCTTGCTAAAGAAGGGGCGATCTTTCTCGGCGTCGAGGCGCATCCGCCCGCTGGTCTGGATCGCCTCTCGTTAGGCTTAAAACATGACCCCCAACACCGACAGCATGTACCTGCAACCGGATCGAAACCTCGGCATGGAGCTCGTGCGAGCGACCGAGGCGGCGGCGATTCGTGCCGTGCCGTTCATCGGTCGCGGAGACAAGAATGCCGCGGATGGCGCTGCGGTCGATGCGATGCGCACCTTCCTCGGTACGGTGAACTTCGACGGTGTCGTGGTGATCGGCGAGGGCGAGAAGGATCACGCGCCGATGCTCTTCAACGGCGAGCACGTCGGCAACGGTCACGGCCCCACCTGCGATATCGCGGTGGACCCGATCGACGGAACCTCGCTCACGGCATCCGGAAGGCAGAACGCGCTGTCGATGATCGCTGTGGCCGACCGCGGCAGCATGTACGACCCGCGCGCTGTCTTCTATATGGACAAGATCGTGACCGGCCACGAGGGCCGCGGGGTGATCGATCTCCTCAGGCCGATCGGCGAGAACATCCGGGCGCTCGCGAAGGCGAAGGGCAAGGATGTCGCCGACATGACCGTCGCGGTGCTCGATCGGCCGCGCCACCTCGAACTCATCGATGAGATTCGCGCGGCCGGGGCGGGCACGAGGCTCATCCTCGACGGCGACGTCGCAGGCGGCATCAACGCGGCCAGGGACGACAACATGCGCATCGACATGTGCGTCGGCATCGGCGGAACTCCGGAGGGGATCATCACCGCGTGCGCGCTCAAGGCGCTAGGCGGGGTGATCCAGGCCAAGCTTCACCCGAAGGACGACGAGGAGCGCCAGCGCGCGATCGACGCCGGTCACGACCTCGACAGGGTGCTCGACGGCGACGACCTGGTGCGCAGCGACAACACCTATTTCGTTGCGACCGGGGTGACGGATGGCCAGCTCGTGGGCGGCGTGCGCAAGGCCGGCCACGTGATTCACACGGAGAGCATCGTGCTGCGCGGCAGGTCGGGAACGATCCGGCGCGTCTCAGCCGACCATCTTGCGGAGAAGTGGGTCTAGCGCGCCGCCAGACCTACTCCACCGCCAGTTCAGCGGTCAGCTCGAACGCGGTGAGTTCGCGCGGTGCCTCCTCGATGCCGTTGAGGGTGCCGAGCACCTTCGACTCGTCGAGCGCGCTCAGCTTACGAGCGCTCGGGAGCACCTGTCGTTCGAGCGATCCGACGAAGTTGTTGTAGTCCTTGACGCTGCGTTCGATCGACCGGCCGAGCTTCTCGACGTGCTCAGAGAGCTTCGACAGTCTGCCGTAGAGCTCACGGCTGAGGTCGAACAGCAACTTGGCGTCTTCGGTGAGCACGTTCTGCTGCCAACTGAACGCGACCGTCTTCAGCACCGACCACAGAGTGACGGGGGAGGCCAGCGCGACGCGCTTGTTGAAGGCGTAGTCCATGATTGCGGGGTCAGCCTCCATTGCGCTGGAGACGAGTGACTCGCTCGGGATGAAAGCGATCACGAGCTCGGGTGATGCGTCGAGACCGTCGTAGTACGCCTTGCTCGAAAGAGTGTCGACGTGGGCGCGCAAAGCTTTCACGTGCTGCCTGATGAGCTGTTCGCGCTTCGCTCCCTCTTCTCCGGTTGCGGTGACAGGGATTCCGCTCGCCTCGAGGTACGCGTTGAACGGCACTTTGGCGTCCACCGCGATGTTCTTTCCGCCCGGCAGGTGCACGACCATGTCTGGTCGCCCAGCCCCCGCATCCGAGGTGATGCTTGACTGCACGTCGAAGTCGACGCGCTCGATGAGGCCGGCCGCCTGCACGACGTTGCGCAGCTGGGTTTCGCCCCAGACGCCGCGCGTGCTGTTGCTCTTGAGTGCGGAGGCCAGCGCCTCGGCGGTGCTGCGCAATCGCTCCTCGGACTCGGTGGCCGACCTCAACTGCTGGGTGAGCTCGCCGTGCTGCTGCTGGCGCTGCGTCTCAAGCTCGGTCACCTTGTGCTGCATGGTGCGCAGGCTCTCCTGCACGGGCGTGAGCAACTGCAGCACTTTGCTCTCGGCACGCTCTCGCTCGGCCGTCGCCGCCTGTTCGGCGCGCTGGCGCTCGAGTATCTCGCGGTGCTGCTCCTGCAGACCGATGACCTGCTCGCGCAGCGCGGTCGCGGTCGCCTGCACGGACGCCAACTCGGCCGAGAGCGTCGCCTGCGCGGACTGCTCCTCGGCTCTCAGTTGCGCGAGCGCCATCTGGTGCTGCGCCTCGAGCACCGCCGGGTCGGCCGCGTCGACCGTGCGGCGACTGCGTGCCAACACCCAGCCGAGCACGCCCCCAAGCACGATGCCGATGACGAGGCCGATGATGAGTGGCGCGATCGTGTCCATGGCTCCAGTGTGACAGCGGCCGGTGACAAATCCAGGAGCGACCCAGTCGCAGCGGACCACCGCCGATGCGAACATTTCGGGAACAATACGGTCGGTCGATTCGAGGCGGCGCGGCCGTCATCCGCAGCTAGCATGGCGCCATGGACAACCAGCACAGCATCCTGAATCATTGGCTTTCCGGCGCGTCATTCGAAGGAGAATCGACCCGCACGTCACCCGTGTACAACCCCGCTCGCGGCACAGTACAGAAGGAGGTGCGACTCGCCACCGTCGGCGACGTCGACACCGCCGTCGCCGCCGCGAAGGCCGCGTTCCCGCAGTGGGCCGAGACCTCTCTTGCCAAGCGGCAGGCGATCATCTTCCGCTTTCGCGAGCTGCTCAACGAGCGCAGGGAAGACCTTGCGCACATTCTCACCGCGGAGCACGGCAAGGTGCTCTCAGACGCCATGGGCGAGATCGCGCGCGGCCTCGAGGTCGTCGAGTTCGCGGCAGGCATCCCGCACCTCATGAAGGGCGAGTACAGCGAGAACGTCTCGACCGGCGTCGACGTCTACACGACCCGCGAGCCGCTCGGCGTCGCGGCAATCATCAGCCCGTTCAACTTCCCGGCCATGGTGCCGCTGTGGTTCTTCCCGATCGCGATTGCCGCGGGCAATGCCGTCGTGCTGAAGCCCTCCGAGAAGGACCCGTCCGCCGCCAACTGGATGGCCGAACTGTTCACCGAGGCGGGCCTGCCCGACGGCATCTTCAACGTGGTGCACGGTGACAAGGTCGCGGTCGACGCTCTTCTCGAGCACCCGGATGTCGCATCCGTGTCCTTCGTCGGATCGACCCCGATCGCGCGCTACATCTACGAGAACGCCGCGAAGCAGGGCAAGCGGGTGCAGGCGCTCGGTGGCGCGAAGAACCACATGCTGGTGTTGCCCGACGCGGACCTCGACCTCGCCGCCGACGCCGCCGTCAACGCGGGCTTCGGCTCTGCTGGCGAGCGCTGCATGGCGATCAGCGTGCTCGTCGCCGTCGAGTCGATCGCCGATGAGCTGGTGGCGAAGATCGCCGAGCGAATGGCGGGCCTCGTGATCGGCGACGGCCTGCGCTCCTGCGACCTCGGTCCGCTCATCACCAAGGAGCACCGAGACAAGGTCTCCGGGTACATCGACCTCGCGGCGACCGACGGAGCGACGGTCGTCGTCGATGGCCGTGGCGCGCGCCCCGACGGCGAGGCAGAGGGCTTCTGGCTCGGCCCGACGCTCTTCGACCGCGTTCCCGTCACCTCCAAGGTCTATGTCGACGAGATCTTCGGTCCGTTGCTCTCGGTCGTTCGCGTCGAGACCTTCGACGAGGGCATCGAGCTCATCAACAGCGGCCCCTACGGCAACGGCACGGCGATCTTCACCAACGACGGTGGTGCTGCGCGCAAATTCCAGCGCGAGATTCAGGTGGGCATGATCGGCATCAACGTGCCGATCCCCGTGCCGGTGGCCTACCACTCCTTCGGTGGCTGGAAGGCCTCGATGTTCGGCGACACCAAGGCCTACGGCTCGGATGGCGTGCGCTTCTTCACGCGGGAGAAGGCGGTCACGAGGCGCTGGCTCGATCCCTCGCACGGCGGGATCAACCTGGGCTTCCCCGAAAACCACTGAGGCGGGTCGAGTAGCGAGCGAGGTACGAGCCCGCGTATCGAGACCGCTTAGCCGAGCGCCATCGCGCGAGCGTCGGCCGCGGCGGCGCCGATCGCTCCAATGCGCGCACCGGTGATGGTGGACAGCTCCGGCAGGTCAGCCGCGCCGTGCCGCCTCGCGGCGTGCACCATGATCGCGGCGCAGGCCTCGGCATCGGCGAGCGCGTTGTGGTGGTCGAAGTCCTCGAAGCCCGCGGCCATCGCCGCGACCGGCAGGCGGTACGAGTCGAGGTTGTAGGTCTTGCGGGCGACCTGCAGGCTGCACAGGTAGGAGAACGACGGCGTCTCCACGTAGCTGGCCTGGCACGCGGCGCTGATCACGCCCATGTCGAAGGATGCGTTGTGGGCGACGAGCAGGTCACCGCCCGCGAAGGCGACCAGCTGTGGTAGTTGCTCGCTCCAGAGCAGGGCGTCCACGACATCCGCCGCCATGATGCCGTGGATTCGGATGTTCCACTCGTTGAAGGCATCGTGACCGAGCGGCGGCTTGATGAGCCAGTAACCCTTGTCGACGACGTCGCCGTCCCGCACCTTGACGAGCCCGACCGAACACGCGGATGCGCCGGACGAGTTGGCGGTTTCAAAGTCAATTGCGGTGAAGTCGACGGCCATTCCGGCATCGTCTCACGCACGTCCGACGCGGACGAGCCGACCCGCCCGCCGTTCGCAACTCAGGCAATTTTTCTCGAAACGTCCGCAGGTGACTCGGTCGGGGCATCCTCTGGCGATTCTGCCTGAGTTATGAACCGGCGCCGTCCCCGTTCGGCGCCGCGATGCAAGATGGAGGAATGGATGAGCAACGCTTCCACGAGCAGGCCCACTCGTTCGGCAGGGCCGTGGACGAGTACGAACGCGCCCGACCGAGCTATCCGCGCGAGGCGGTCGACTGGCTGGTGCCGCCGAGAACGCGTGTCGTTCTCGACCTCGGTGCGGGCACCGGCAAGTTCACGCGGTCACTCGTGGCGCGAGGCCTCGAGACGATCGCGGTCGAACCCGACGACATGATGCGCGCCGCGCTCGCCGATGCGCTGCCGTCCGTGCACACGCTCAAGGGCACGGCGGAGTCACTTCCGCTGCCGGATGCCAGCGTGGACCTCGTCACCGCAGCGCAGTCCTGGCACTGGGTGGATGAGTCCCTGGCGCTGCCCGAAGCGGCCCGCGTTCTGAAGCCGCGCGGTTCGCTCGCGCTGGTGTGGAACATCCGGGATGAACGGGTGCCGTGGGTGAAGCGGCTCGGCGACATCATGGGCGGCAGCGCGGCGGAGACCGCCATGCAGCAGGAGACGACCATCGGCGCGCCTTTCGGTCGAACCGAGCGCTTCACCTGTGACTGGAGCATGACGACGAGTCTCGAGGGCCTGCTGACCCTCGCGGCGTCCCGAAGCTACATCATCACGGCCGATGAGGCGCGCCGCGCGGAGATCTTCGACGGCATTCGCGAGCTCGTCGCACGCGACCGGGAG
>Ga0134125_10007535_pt1 | contig 12280 bp, 24 predicted proteins | sample KB31751_FD_96464 | JGI IMG/M metagenome (GOLD analysis project Ga0134125, IMG submission 96464) | Terrestrial soil microbial communities with excess Nitrogen fertilizer from Kellogg Biological Station, Michigan, USA - KB3-175-1 | ecosystem: Environmental > Terrestrial > Soil > Unclassified ... | reverse complement strand
GAAAAAAGAAAAAAAAGATAGACAACAACAGCGCAAATAAAGCAACGTGAATTCCTTTTAAATTGGGCTGTTTAGGTGGACGACCAAAACAGGGTGTTGATGATTTAAAATTACGAACACTAAACGGCGCTGAGGACTCCATACAATACCTTATAAGCTGGATTTAAAAAAAATGCTATATATTTGTGAATTTCCACATTTCTGTTGCTTTTTTTTAAAAATATAATGTAAATATGTGGCATCCAAAAAGGAGTATCTGTTATGTTAATCCGCCAAGATTTTAGTCAGGAAGCAAATTTACCCCCACGCATGTTCTTAGATCAGATCATGGACGGTCTGTGCAAGGCATATTGCTTTTTGTGGGATCGTAAAGACAACAGCAATAAGCTGAAATTCACTTGGAAGAATTTATCCAAGTACTATCATAAAAACGCATTTCGCTCAAGCCTTCGTAAACTTAACAATCATGGATTGTTGGATTACAAAGAATCCAAAGACGGTGTTTCAATCGAAATGGTCGATTGGAATGAGGTAGCTTCGGATTTTTAAAGGTGGGCTGCTTATTGCAGCCCCATGAAATGTTAACACAAAGGAAATATTGGATATTACTTAAAGGATTCGCAGTCCTTAAGTAAACAAAGGAAATACGGGATTTGTCATTCAAATATAACAATCCAGTATTTTCTTTCCAATGTTTTTTGTATTAAAATAATTATTTGATAAAACAGAGGAATTATTATGTCCTTAGAAGAAAGTGTAGAAATTACCTTAGAAAGTTCTCTTCATCATTACAGAACCGAAATTCCAAATATTATTTTCGAGATGAATTTAGATCCTTACGAATTCAAAGCATATTGTGTTTTGAAAATGACTGCGGGTGATAACGGGTCTTGTTTTAAAGGAACAGAGAGGCTTTGCCAAGAAATTGGATGTCAAAAGCCAAAGCTAATAGAAATTAAGAGATCTTTGATGTCTAAGGGCCTTATAAAGATTACCAAAAGAAAACATGCAAATGGATCAATGATGCCAGATTTGATCACGATCGTTGATCTTTGGGTTATTAATATGAAGACCTGGTTGAAAAAATATGAGAATAAAAAGGGTGGTAATCTAGGATTACCAGGGGTAGTAATCAACGATTACCAGGGTGGTAATCTAGGATTACCCAAACAAGAACACATAGAACAAGAACAAATAAAACAACAACAGGATTCGCCTGTTTCTGCTGCTGCTGCTGTTTCTTTTTGTGGAAAGGATGTTCAAAAGGACTCCCCTAAATCAATGCAACATAATCTATATCATCAGACTAAAGCCATCCCCTACCATTATCCAATCCTTGAAAGCATTGAAATACCTAAAGAATCAAAGATGTCCATAACCAGAAAATTTCCTGAAGAGAAAGTAAATGAAGCCATTAAAATCTTAAAATCAAAAAGTCAGCAACCTAGAAGCATAGCTGCATTTATACAGTGGGCTTGCGCCAACGATATAAAATATGAAGAACCTAAGAAGAAACTTACCGCATATGAGAAGGTTTGCAAAATATTCAAGAATGGAGAAAAGTATAACAATGCCGAATGCTATCTAAATCAACAAGTTATAGCATTTGAAAGAGGAATGAAAAACGAAGATGTTAAATTAGACAAATATTTTACATGGGAAAAACTAGAGCAACTTTGCTCATTATTTCAAATACCTATACCGAGGACAATATGACAGATTATAGCTATGATGAAAACGAAAATTCAGTATTAGACGAATTAATAAGATATGCAGATCACAATAAAGGATTTAATAGGAAATTTATTGATGATCTATATGACTTTAGAGAAAAAAATGGATTTTTGACCGAAGCACAAATAGATAAATTACATGAAATACAACTAAGATTACCTTCTAACAAGGAGTAAATTTCATAAATGACATATACAGAAGATGATGAAGAGATACATATCCTGTTTCGATTAGTAAGGTTTGCTGATAGGAATCGATCTCTTGATAGAGATTACATAGACGATGTCCATGAATTCTACCTAGATAAAGATTACATTACTGGCGAACAAATGGAGAACTTAAGAAATATATACGAAGAAAACAACATAGGTGACCTTTACGAGAATAATTACTAGATTTGCTACCAATTTTGTAGATTTTGGTAGCTAATTGGTAGAAACCAAAAATGAGAATGTATGTATAGCGTGCAATATATGAAATGGTTAACATTTACTGATGCAATGATTAATGTGAGTAAAATAAGTTACATAAAAAAAGAATATGACATACCAGGCCCTGCTATCACATTTTTTATGGATAACGCTGAATTTACGTCTATTTTTTTTGCAAATGATCAAGAAAGGGATGATGCCTTTAAAAAAATAAACGAGTTGATAGGTAATGCCTAAAATTAAGTGGGAACTACCTCTAAAAACGATTAGTGAGTCCAACAGAAGCGAGCATTGGACCAAGAGTAGTAAAAGACATAAGCAACAGCAATTCTTCATTAGAGCTCTTTTTAACCATGAAGGAAAAGAAATCCCTATGCCTTGTACGATTACTCTTACGAGAATAAGTCCAAGATTACTGGACTGTGAAGACAATCTTCCTATTGCATTTAAGTGGATAAAGGATGAGATAGGTGCTTGTCTTTTCCCTGAAAAGGTTGTGTTTTACACAAATAAATCGGGTAGAATTACATCCAACAAAGGGCATTCCGATTCTGACCCTAGAGTCAAATGGAAATATGCTCAAGAAAAAGGAAAAAGATTAGGGATTAGAATAGAGTTTGAACCTACGCAAGATTAACAATCTTGGGCTCATGTGATTCAAAAAGAAATCCATTCTGAGAGTACATCCATTCAACTTTTTGTTTAGTTAAATCTCTCAAAATGGATTTAAGTTCTTCATTTTCTTTCTGTACTTGTGAGTACGTCTTCTTCATTTCTCCCATTTCTGCGAAAAGCTTACGTCTAACCTTGCCCATACTTTCGTTCATCTGGTCTATCTGCTTTTGCATTAAAGAAAGCCTAATTTCCTCTGGAGTTTTATTTTCTATATTCAACTCTAATTGTATGGCTTCGCTCATAGTGTCACCCTCGGGGGACAAGTGTGATGCTTGCGTTGATAAAAAACAAGTAAAGAAAAATGTATGAATGTGTTAAAAATATTATTTACACAAAAAGGATAAACATGAAGTCCGCCAAGGCAACAGAAAAAGTAAAATGGGTACTCAAAGAGATACCTATAAAATCATTGAAGGAACATTCAAAAAATCCAAGACAGATACACAAAGAAAAATTCGAAAGACTAGGTAACTTAATAGAAAAATTCGGACTTATAGATAAGCCTATTATCAATAAAGATATGACAATCATAGGCGGCCATCAAAGGATTAGATACCTAAAGAATAAGAAAGAAAAGACAGTAGAATGTTGGTTGTCTGATAGAAACCTGACAGATAAAGAAATAGATGAGCTTTGCATTGGACTTAACCTACACCAAGGAGCATGGGACTGGGATGTCATGGCCAATCAATGGAATTCAATTGATCTACTGGAATTTGGATTTACAGAAGAACAATTATTAGGAGAATTCACAAAGAAAGCAGATCAGATTCTCGACCAACAAAAAGAACAACAAGAAAAAATTAAAAAATCAAAAGAATGTCCTAATTGTGGACATGAATTTTGATTTAAATCAGGAAAAAAATGAAATATTACTCATCCCTAAGAGAATACACAAACGCAGAATTGATCGAATTACTTCAGCACAATAATACTTTAGAATTGAGATGCCTAAGCGGTATACTTTCAGAGATACTGAGAAGAATGAATGAAATCAGCCCATTACTTCCATTAAAAGAAGAACAAGATTGGGGAAACCCCATTACACCATAACTAAAACCATTTTGTTAACGTCAACAAAATGTTCTACACATAAAGGAGAACAATGAAGATTATACCAAATAAAGGATATATTTTAGTTTCCAAGCAAGAAATTATTCCACAGAAAAAAGGATCTCTAATCATTCCTGGACAGGAAAACAAAAAAACATATCTCAGAGTAGAAAGCCAAGGAGAAATGTATAACATTGGTCAATGTGTCTTATGTCCTTCATACAGCACCCAAATGCCAATAGAAGAAAATCTTTTCCTGATAGAAGAAGTTGACATTGTAGCTACCATTTCTCTTGAGGATGATCCGAAAGAATAGTGTGGACAAACATTAAAAAAATGATTATTACATTCTTAGTGAATAAAAAAAGGGGGTATTATGACTCACAATAAAGTGTTAACAACTGTAATTGATCCTGAACCATTAGGACACTTCCAAAAATTTAAAACGTTCATTACAGATGAACGAACAGTCAGATATGCAGGAAGAACGATTGTGGTTATAGTAGCAGCATCTTTGATATATTATGCCTTTAGGAACAGAAAAAAAATCACCAGTGAATGTTTTAAATGCTACCAGACAGTAAAAGCTAAGTTTAAGAGTGAACCAAAACCCCCAAAAGACATCACTATCCCAGAAAAAGTAACAACGGTTAACCTTAATATCAATCATCCTTTGAACTTCAACGTTAAGGTTATTAAAGATGGTGAATCGTCCGAAGAAGGTAAATCTTCAGAATCAACTTCCACAGTAGCTAAAGTGGAATCTGTTACTTCAACAACAAGAGAATCTCCTTCATTTAAACTGACAGATCCTATTGGAGAAAAACCAAAAGAGGATAAGGGCTGGAGTCTTTTTAGCTAGAAGCTTCTCTTATATTGTATAATTGCGACAGGACCCCTTTTTTTATCAAATTTAGAAAAAAAGGAGACTTGTTCAGTTATTTTGAAGTTTAGATTAAAGGAAGCTGCGATTAGCAAAATTAGAGAAGCGATCATAAAACCTCCAAAAATGATTAGCACATCTAAAGTGTAAAGAAATTATTTTAAAATGTGAATCTTATTTGATGGTGATTTGATACATGTCCTTTACAACCGCTAATCAATGCCAAAACTGTTTCAAAGCGCATGACTTCAAAACAGAAACATTTGGGTCATGCCATACGTGCAAGAAAGAAGATATGTGCTTGAACTGCTGCCATAACCATGAATGTATTCCTGGAAAAGGTAGACAACTAAGAATAATCACAAACCCAGGATGGATATGCAATCTAGTGGAGAATATGAAATGATAAGTACTATTATTCACATGCCTCCAATGCCAATGAAGTTCGATCCTAACTTGCTTTCGATGCCTGCTTTTGGTTTTCGCGCTGAATATCTATATCAAATCAGCGCTTTCCTACAAAAAAAGATAGATTCTGCTGAGTTTCGTAAGTTTCCAGCAACTATTCAGAAATTAAAACAAAAACAGCAACAATTCATGGAGCTATATGAGCGGGCTAAAATTAAAGAAGAACAGGCTAAAACCAAAACGCGTCTCAAAACTCAATGGCTTGGGTATCGACCTAGACTTGCTAATAAGAATGACCAACGAGTATTTGACCGACTTAACAACAGAGCAGAAACCTCTAAGCTCGATAGGAGGCATAGTAAGGTTAGAAAGATTAGAGAGGTTAAGTAATGAATGATTTATTTGGCGGCATAGACCCTCCTGTTGGAAAGATAAATCCAGATTATGAAGAGCAGCCAGGAAATTCAAGAAAATGTATTCAATGCGCAAAGATGCACGACACCATAGTTGAAGATACGAGAACTGGTGAAAGACTCAGCGAGATTGACAAATGTAAAGATTGTTTGATGAGCGTTTGCAAATTTAACTGGCGTAGCGATAAAGTAGAATTGCAAACTTTGATAAGACCTGAAACACCACCTTCATTAAAAGAATCGGAAGATGGAGTTTTATCTGAATGGGGTGGGACAGCTAGATGCATGACTTCCGAAGGGCGAAACGTAAATATGGCCGAAGAGCTTAACAGACTCGAAAAGCAGCTAATAAGTGAAGGGTGATATATGAAAGATTATTTAGTTTTTTTGGGAGAGAATTATTATCCTCTTGGTGGATGGGAGGATTTTAGATCAGATTTTGATTCACTAGAAGAATGTTTGAATTATATTGAGTCGCAGGATGCTTGCTATAGATGGGCGCATGTAGTTCATAAAAACAAGATAATAAAAGTCGCAACAACCAAAACTCAAGATTTTAAGAACCATGTCTGGGAATTTAACGAATACGAATCGGCTTGAACCTTTGTCACAATAGAGTACTCTTCCACGTACCTAACTCTAAAAAATCACCCTTTCCCAAATCATGTTACAACAACGTTGTAATTTATTAACTTTACAATATTTCACCTATAGTCTAGACTTTCCTGCAACATTTTAAGGAATTATGACAAAAGGCAAGCGTATAGGATACGTTAGAGTTAGTACTACTGATCAAAATCCAGATCGTCAATTAGCAGGCATAGAACTTGATAAAAAGTTCATTGATTATTCTTCAGGAAAAAATCTACATAGACCTCAATTAACCGCTTTGTTGGATTATGTCAGAGAGGACGATATAGTAATAGTTCATTCAATGGACCGATTGGCGCGTAATGTTAAAGAATTACTCGGGTTAATAGACCATCTTAATTCAAAGAAAGTTGAGGTTCATTTTGTTCATAGAGATATGAAGTTTACGGGTTCTCATGACCCAATATCCAGATTAATCTTGACCGTTATAGGAGCTGTTGCCGAACTTGAAAGAGAACAGATACTAGAAAGACAACGATGGGGCATTCAACAGGCAAAAGAGCAAGGTAAGTATAAAGGCGGTAAAACCAAGATTACCCCAGAAAAAGTTCTATTACTTGAGCAATTAATGAAGACTAGAGAGCCATTAGGGAAGATTGCGGGAGCCTTGTCAGTGTCTAGGCAATGCTTATATAGGTACATGAAGAAGATACAGAGTAAAAAAGAAGTGGACAGCATAAATCAAGATATGAAATAAAAGAGATAAAGGGTCAGATCATGGAACAGTTTATAGAGCTACTTAAAGAAGTTAATATAGTTCAGATATTCATAATCCTAATAGGATTTTGGGTTTTCTATAAAAGATTAGACAACAAGATAACAAAAAGCACCGATAGTCTTAGTCAAAGAATCGATAGATTATCAGAGAAAGTCGAAAACATTGATAAGAGACTTTGTCGTATAGAAGGCAGCCTACAAACTCAAGGTCATTGCCTATTCGGTCAATCAAATCAAAAACAAGATAAGAAAGCAGAATAAAGGATTTCTATGTTTAAGAAGATCATTTTGACCATTGCTCTATTAGCATCATCTCTTAGTGCTTCAGAAAGAATTTACATAGACTGCGATGAGATGGATTGTTCTAAGCACGATACCTTCTTCATCCACAAGGGAAACAACATGTGGGTTCAAACAGATACTGTTTACAGAGATCAAACAGGAACCTACACTTTTGAAGCTAATATAAGCCGAGGGAAACACGACAAACAAATGGTAGATCAGTATTGGAAGTGCCCCTATTGCTATAGCTATTGGCCAAGAGGAACTCCCTGCAAAAACCCAGATTGTCCTTCTAGATATCCATGAGATACATATTTTAGGGAATAAGAGTGGCCTGTGTAGGTGCCGCATTGGCGTGGATTCTTTATGAAATAGTGGTGTATTATGGAATGGATCAGCGTTAAAGATCGATTACCCAAGATAGATGAGCATGTCATAGGGTATGCCAAAATTGGTGAAGAATGGCAGGTAATTCCATTACTTTATCAATATTTTCGCTTTCACGGACACGATAGTAAGTATGAATGGGCATATCTTTTTGCTTATAACGAAGGCTATGATTATGCCAAGGAAGTAACTCACTGGATGCCTTTGCCTAATCCACCAAAGGAAAAGAATGATCATATTTGACCTAGACGGAACTCTTGCAGACTGCGAGCATAGAAGGCATTTTGTTGATCCCAATAAAAACTGGGAAATCAATCATAAATGGATTGATTTAGGTACTGGGGCAACACATTTAGGAATTGCTCTAGGAAATGGAGAATATAGACTATGGCAACCCGAATGGAAATCATTCTATGAGGCTTGTGATAAGGATGGAATTATAATTCCATGTGTTGACACTTTCAGATTATTAAGCCGTAAATATGAATGTCAGATATGGTCAGGGAGATGCGAATCAGTGAAAGAAAAAACTGTGCAATGGCTTTATGAATGTTGGCCAAATTTTATGTCTAAAGAAATGTATGCACAAATTATTAAAATGCGTTCAATTGGCGATAATACCCCTGACGCTGATCTTAAAGAAATGTGGTTGCATGATGCTGTAATTCTAGAAGGTAAAAAGATCGATTTTGTCTTTGACTCAGACCCAGAATCAATTAAGATGTGGCGAAGAAGAGGGATATTCGTGTTCAACTGCTGCCAGCATGATGAGGAGTTTTAGTGGATAAAGAATACCCAAACTTTAGTAGATGGATTTCTACAGATTGTAAGGTATGGGAAAAACGTAATTGGGGATGGAAATTTATTGGGATTACAAAATCATTCTGTGCAATTGATGCTATGGAACTCTCCTCACATGATTGTGATCACCCAGATGATATTTTTCAAGAATGCGCACAACATGACGGAAAGTTTTAATGGATGAAGAACAATTGAGTGTAAATTGTAGAAATAGACTTCTTTTCGAAGTTACTAAACATTTACAGTCTGCTGCTGACTTATTTGATTATCTAAAACAAATGGATGATAAAATGTGCTTAAAAAGTGTTGCTACAGGATCAGGAAAGACAACGGTATCGTTGGAATATCGTGACGAAGAGTTTTGAATGAAAGAGATTGATGGAATTTCTGTATGGGGTGATCCTTTACCTGAAGCTGTAAATCAAATGAAGGAGGCTATGAAGTATAAAGCTGTATATGGTGCTCTTATGGCTGACCATCATATTGGATATTCCGTTCCAGTTGGTGGCGTTATTGCTTATGACGGAAAGATCTGTGTTAATGGTGTCGGTTTTGATATCGCTTGCGGGAATAAAGCTGTTCGTCTTGATGTTAGCGCCGATTCTGTTAGATCAAACATATATAGGACAATGAATGAAATACAAAAACATATCTCCTTTGGAGTGGGTAGAAAAAATCAGGAAAAGGTGGATAATTCTTTGTTTGATGACTCCATCTGGAATGAATTACCTTTTCTGGGAAACCTCAAAGATAAAGCAGTTGAACAGCTCGGAACGGTTGGATCTGGAAATCACTATGTCGACCTCTTTTGTGATGAAAATGATAGAGTGTGGATCGGCGTTCATTTCGGAAGTAGAGGACTTGGACACAATATATGCACTCATTTCATAAAAGCAGCAGGAGGAAAAGATGGAGTCCACGCAGAACCTGTTGTTCTTGATGAATATTCAGACCTCGGAGCCCAATATATTAAATGCATGGAACTCGCTGGTGCATATGCTTACGCTGGCAGAGATTGGGTTTGCGAGCGAGTGGGCACTATACTTCGAGGATGCATCGTGGAATCAATTCACAATCACCATAACTTTGCATGGAAAGAGCGACATTTTGGTAAAGATCTCTGGGTGGTTAGAAAAGGAGCCACTCCCGCTTTCCCTGGCCAGAAAGGTTTTGTTGGAGGTTCTATGGGAGACATTTCCGTCATACTTGAAGGAGTCGAATCTCCTGATGCGACAAAGGCTCTTAACTCGACTATCCATGGAGCAGGCCGTCTCCTTGGAAGAACTCAAGCCAAAGGAAAGAGAGACAGAAAAACAGGCAAGCAACTCACAGAAGGAATGGTCAAGCGAGAAGAACATGATGCATGGATTAAGCGAGTAGGCGTCGAAGTCCGCGGAAGCGATCTTGATGAATCACCATATGCTTACAAACGAATTGAAAAAGTGCTCGAAGCGCACAGAGAAACCATAAAAATATTACATACGTTGACGCCTATTGGAGTCTGCATGGCAGATGATAGAACGTTTGACCCGTATAAGGATTAAGCTGAATCAATTCAATCAGATAGAAATGAACAAGAAAGTAAATAAGCCGATAGGGGTGATTTTATGAAGTATGAAGAGATTCCAAAAGGGCTTAGAAGCGAATACAAAAAAGAATGCAAATGCGGAAAAACTCATTTAATTCTTACTCAAAAAGATGATTTTCCAGAATATGACACTGAAGCCTATGTTCTTTGCAACTGTGGAGAATTCATTGAGTTTATTTTGCCAGTAAATTAATAAGCCGATAAGAAGGATATTGTGACTGTTCAAAGAAAGCGCTTCTATAGCGAACCATTTCTCTACTATCAACAATGCATAGTATGTAAAGAAACGTTTCGTCGATCCCAACAACATTATGATTTTGGATATTCTAAATGGAGAATGTGTAGCTGGATTTGTGTGATCAATGGGACAAGAGATCATGACTATAATTTGCATGAAAGGATGCAAGAAATCACTAATATATTCTGCGATACACAAGAAAAAAAAGATGAAAAAAGAATCAGCTAAGTAAAAAACCCCAGATAGTCCGTAAAACATAAATGGGATAACGGAGTAGAAAAGTCAACCTCAAAATAACTTTTACAATGAGATGGCATGGCTTAGGATTAAAAAACACTTAACCCCCTTCATTTATATCCATGGTTGTCAACTTCTGTCACATAAGTTCTTGAATTTCCCTGTGTAATGTAGTATATATTTTTTTAAACTACATGAAACTTAGGTATCTTAGTGCCCCGTCAAAAAAAACCGATCAACTGGGAAATAGTTCAAAAGAAAATGGAAGCTGGATGTTCTGCTAAAGAGATAGCAGGATCAATTCCTATTGATATCAGTAATTTCTATGACAGATTTAAAGAAGAATATGGAAGTGGATTTGCCGATATTGCCGACCAACTTCACAGCGGAGGGGATGCAAATATTAGGTTCACTCAGTACATGAAAGCTTTATCAGGAAATACCCATATGCTAACTCTTTTGGGCAGGGAAAGATTAGGTCAAGGAAAAGAACAAGAAAAGATATCTCCTTTCGAAGATTTGATAGCTATTCGACATGAAAATATGATGCTAAAAGCCGAGCTTGCAGGTTATAAGGAGCATGTCAATGGCGACAAGTCCGAAGCAGAATAAGAGTTTTGCTGAGGCAACTCATAGATTTAATATTTGGGTGGGAGCTGTTAGCTCAGGTAAAACTTATTCTAGCCTAGAGAGATTTATCTATGATCTGAAGCATGGCCCGAAAGGCGATGCTATGGTGATAGGAGTAAACAGAACATCAATACAACGTAACATTTTAACGCACTTATATAGGCAATTGGGGTTTCCATGTCCGACCGAGAAAGCACAAATGAGCAAACTATACGGGCGAGACGTCTGGTTTGTTGGTGCTCCCGATGTCTCAGCCGTTTCGACTATACAAGGGTCGACTTTAGCACTAGCGTATGTAGACGAAGCTACGAACTTGCCAGAACCATTTTGGAAAATGTTAGAGTCACGCCTACGTGTTCCTGGTGCAAAGCTCCTTGCGACTTGCAACCCAGAAGGTCCAGCACATTGGCTGAAAAAAGACTATATTGATAAACCAGGACTTGACCTAGTTCATTGGAACTTTAACTTAGAGGATAATCCAACATTAGATGCAGCATATAAACAACAGCTTAAAGCGTCATATACGGGTATGTGGTACAACCGCTACATCCTTGGTGAGTGGGCATTGGCTCATGGGGCGATCTATGATTGCTATGACACCGCCAATGAATACGAGAACCCATTTCCTACCCCAAATTATTATGTTGTTGGTGTGGACTATGGTACGACTAACGCAACAGCGGCGGTCTTATGTGCGGTTACGCCGAACAAATGGCCACAAATCCGAGTGGAAGCGGAATATTACTATGATTCGGCTAAGAAGGGAAGATCTAAAACAGATCAAGAATTGGTTAGGGACATCAAGGATTTTATCGGATATAAGAACGTTTCTGCTGTTTATGTTGATCCTGCGGCTGCCTCACTTAAAATCGCACTCAGACAAGCCGAACTACCTGTCTTGGATGCAAATAATGATGTCTTATTAGGCATTAAAATCTGCTCAAAGTTTATTGGCGGAAAAAATATAGTCATTCAGAAAGGATGCACCGTTCTAAGGGAACATCTTCAATCCTATGCCTGGGATTCTAAAGCAGCAGATAGGGGAGAGGATAAGCCAGTTAAGAAAGATGATCACATTTGTGATGCATTGAGATACGCGGTATGTTCCGCATTTCCCCAAGGTGAGTTTAGTCACCCTGATGAGAATATAAG
>Ga0134125_10007534_pt1 | contig 12280 bp, 9 predicted proteins | sample KB31751_FD_96464 | JGI IMG/M metagenome (GOLD analysis project Ga0134125, IMG submission 96464) | Terrestrial soil microbial communities with excess Nitrogen fertilizer from Kellogg Biological Station, Michigan, USA - KB3-175-1 | ecosystem: Environmental > Terrestrial > Soil > Unclassified ... | reverse complement strand
GATCCCGACCTGCCGATACCGTTGCAATTGCATCGCCGCGGCGAGTCCGCGCAACCGTTGCCCGGCTGCAGCGTCCGCAAAGTCATGGACCAGCACGCGATGATGGTGATCCCCGAACGCGCGGGCATCTGCATCGGCGATGTCGTGTCGTTCGGCGCCTCGCATCCCTGCCTGACGTTCGACAAATGGCGTCAGGTACTGCTGGTCGATGACGACCTGCACGTTCTGGAAACGATGCCGACGTTTTTCTGAGCGTCCGGGCAAGCAACCGATATAGCGTGGACACCTGTTGTTTGCCGAACTCGCGCACTGCGGCTGGGGCGACGACGAACTCGCCGACCTCGCCGGCCGCAATCTGTCGCGCGTGATGCGCGGCGCCACGGGCGCGGCATCAACGTCGCGCCACCGCCACCCGCACGCAATTTCGCGCCGCGCGCCATGAAACCCGCGACCCGATACACCATCGCCGTCGTCGACCACAGCGCCACCGCGGTTCCCGGAGCAGACGGATGAAGCGCGCGACGCGCCCGCGCACCCTGTGACCTTTTGTTACGCACTGGCCTTTCGTGATCTGGATCGTGACTTTGCCCGCCAGCCTCGCTGTATATTGCACATACAACTGTGTCGAGGGTGGCAATGGAGGCTTCGTCAGTCAAGGGGAGCAAATGACCACTCAAGACAGCGCGCGTGGCAACGGCAATGAATATTACGAGATGCTGTTTGTCGCCAACCCGCTGCCGATGTGGGTATTCGAGATTGCCAGCGGCCGGTTTCTCGCGGTAAACGCGCAGGCGTGCAAGCAATACGGTTACAGCGAGGAGGAATTCCTCGCCATGACCATTTCCGACATACGGCCGCCGGACGAAAGCGCGCGCCTCGCCAAGGTGCGTTCCACCGGCCCGGCGGGTCACCGCGCCTTCGGATTCTGGCGGCACATCAAGAAAGACGGCACGATCATCAACGTCGAGGTCTCCTCCGACGACATCGTGTTCCGCGGCGTCGCCGCGCGCCTCGTGCTCGTGGCCGACGTCACCGAACGCGTTCGAATCGAGGCAGCCCTGCGCCTGAGCCATGAACGCTTCGACTACGTGACGCGCGCCACGGAGGATGCGCTGTGGGACCGCAACATCGTCGACAGCACCATCTGGTGGAACGAAGGATTGGAGCGGCTGTTCGGCGGGAAGGTGGAACCGAGCACCGAATGGGGCCGCGAACGCATCCACCCGGATGATCGCGAGCAGGCCGTCCGCCGCATGGAGGAGGTCATCCAGGGTGACGGGCAGCAATGGTCCTGCGAGTACCGGTTCCTGCGCCACGATGGCAGCCATGCATTCGTGTACGAACGCGGATTCGTGATTCGCGATGCCGCAGGGAATGCGGTCCGGATTGTCGGCGCCCTCACCGATCTCTCGGATCGCAAACGGCACGAGGACATCCTGCGCGAGCAGGCCATGCTGCTCGACCGGGCCAAGGACGCGATCATGGTGCGCGGCCTCGATCGCCGCATCCGTTACTGGAACAAGGCCGCCGAAACCATCTACGGCATCCCCCGCGAGCAGGCGATCGGAAAGCCCGTGGAGGACGTCGTCATCCACGACGATCCGGCGGAATTCGAGGCCGCCGATGCCGAAGTATTCGAGAAGGGCGAATGGTCCGGACGCTTCCAGCAAACTGCAGCGGGCGGAAAAACCATCACCGTGGACGGACACTGGACCTTGTTGCGCGACGAGAGCGGGCAACCGGCGGGTGTCCTGAAGATCCACACCGATGTCACCGACCGCGTGGAGCTGGAACGCCGCCTCGCGCAGTCGCAGAAACTCGAAGCCATCGGACAGCTCACCGGCGGCATCGCGCATGACTTCAACAATCTGCTGACGGTCATCGTCGGCAACGCCGACACGTTGGCGGAAGAACTGTCGGATCGCGCAGACGTGGTTCCGCTGGTGGACATGATCCGCACCGCCAGCGAACGCGGCGCGGATCTGACCCGCCACCTGCTCGCCTTCGCGCGCAGGCAGGCGTTGGAACCGCGCACCGTCCGCCCCGACGAACTGGTCGAGGGCATGCGAAACCTGTTGCGCCGCACGCTCGGCGAAAACGTCGAGCTGGCCGTGGATCATGCGCCCAATGTCGCCAAGGTGTCGGTGGATCCGGCGCAATTCGAATCCGCGCTGCTGAACCTGTGCATCAACGCGCGCGACGCCATGCCCGGCGGCGGCAAGCTGATGATCGAAACCGACAACGTGATCCTGGACGAGAATTACACCGAACAACGCGCGGACGTGGCGCCCGGCGACTACGTGCGGATTTCGATCTCCGACACGGGCACCGGCATGAGCGCCGAAGACGTGGCGCGCGCGTTCGAACCGTTTTTCACCACCAAGGCGCGCGGCCAGGGCACGGGTCTCGGCTTGAGCATGGTGTACGGTTTTGTCAAGCAATCCGGCGGGCACGTGGCGATCTATTCCGAGCTCGGCCACGGCACCGTGGTGACGCTGTACCTGCGCCAGGCCCGTGGCCACAACGAACCGGTCGTGGTGGTCGAGCCGGGTGATGTCGCGGCCCATGGCGAGCGCATCCTCCTTGTTGAGGACGACGAGTTGGTGCGAGCGCACGCCGTGCAGTTGCTCACGAGCCTTGGCTACGGCGTGACTGCCGCCACCAACGGACCGGAAGCGCTGGAACTGCTGCGCCAGGACGTCCCCTGCGATCTGCTGTTCACCGACGTGATCATGCCCGGGGGCATGACGGGACCCAGGCTGGCGGAAGCCGCGCGCGCGCTCCGACCCGGCCTGCCGGTGCTGTATACATCGGGATACACCGAAAATGCGATCATCCATCATGGCCGAGTGGATCCCGGCATCAACCTGCTGCACAAGCCGTACCGCAAACCGGAGCTCGCAGCGAAGCTGCGGGCCGTGCTGGACGAGAAGCGATCAAGGGATGGTGGCACCTGATGGAACAGGACAAACCGCGACGGCTGCTGATCCTCGACGATGAACCGGCGGTGGCGAGGACCGTGGCCTTTGCCGCCGAACGGCATGGCTTCGCCGTGCGGATGTCGGAATCGGCCGAAGCGTTTTTCAGCGACGTCGCAAACTTCGCACCCAGCCACATCATCATCGACCTGCTGATGCCTGGCATGGATGGCGTGGAGGTGCTGCGCAAGCTGGCGACGGGCGGCTGCGAGGCCAACATCATCATGATGAGCGGCATGGGCAGCAAGGTGCTGGAGTCGGCGCAGCGGGTCGGCCTCGAACGCGGCCTGCGCATCATCGGCATCCTGCCGAAACCCTTCAGGCCGGCGGAACTGCGTGCGCTGCTGGACGCGCATGCGCAGGACCGGGCGCATCCCGAACCGCTCGCGGCGCCGGATCGCGAAGTCTTGCTGGACGACATCGCAGCCGCCTTGCGCGAAGGCCAATTCGTGCTGCATTACCAGCCGAAGGTCCACCTCGCCAGCGGCCGGCCCGCCGGAGTCGAGGCGCTGGTGCGCTGGCAGCATCCGAGATTCGGGCTGCTGCCGCCCGACCGTTTCCTGCCGCTGATCGAACAATCCGGCAACATGACCCCGCTGACGATCTGCGTCATCGAAGCGGGCCTGGCGTGGTTCGCCGAACTCGGCGCGGACAGCGCGCTGCAACTCGCGATCAACATCTCCGCCGCCAGCCTGACCGACGTCAGTTTCGCCGACCTGCTGCATGAACGATGCATCCGGTTCAAGGTGGATCCCGCGCGCATCATCCTCGAGTTGACGGAAACGACAGCCCCGCGCCGGACGGCCGAACTGCTCGACATCCTCACCCGCGTGCGGTTGAAGGGGTTCCAGCTCAGCATCGACGACTTCGGCACCGGCTATTCCTCGCTGGTGCAACTGGCGCAATTGCCATTTTCCGAAATCAAGATCGACAAGTCGTTTGTGTGGGAGCTGCATGCTTCCGACGAGGCACGCAAGATCGTCGCCACCACCGTCGGGCTCGGCAAGCAACTGCAGCTCTCGACCGTGGCCGAGGGCGTCGAGAACGAGGCGCAGGCGCGCGCGCTGGCCGAGCTCAAGTGCGATCAGGCACAGGGCTACTATTTCGCAAGGCCCATGCCGGGCGATGCCGCAAAGGCATGGCTGCGCGAGCACAGCCAGCACCCGGCCGAGGAAGACATCCAGTTGCGTTGAACCCATGGCGGAAACAGCCGGGTAGCCCCCGCGTTCCCGAAGCCGTCGACGGGTTGGCCCCCCGCCCTACGTCTCCCATTTGTACAACGCCTCGTAATCGGCGCCGGTGCGCCGGCACGCGCGCCACGCCAATCCACCTTCGGCCATCGCATCGCGCACGCTGGGCGCGATCAACTGCAAGGCGCGCGCGGCACCGCGGTCGCGCCAGCGCTGCAGGCTCGACCGCTCCATCAGATCGAGCGCCCACTCCGGCAGCAGTGCGGCCGCGGAGCCGAGGAACAGGTCGCGGCCGAAACCGGCGAACGGAATCGGCAAGCGGATGGAACCGAGGATGCGCAGCGTCTCGCGGGTGCGTGCATCGAACGACAACTCGGAACGCGCGCGCGCGAAAAACGCGTCGAGTCCTGCCGTCGATTGGGGAACGTCGCGTGCACCGAGTGCTTCGGCGATCTGCGCCATTTCCGCGAGATAGCGATCCTGCATCGCGCGCGGGATGCGCTGGCAGTAACGTTCGTACGCGCGCAGGAAGCACCAGCACCCGGCGCAGTGCACCCAGTTGAGCAGGTGCGGATCATCCGCGCTGTAAGCACGCCCGTCTTCCGCGGTGCCGCGCACGCTGCGGTGGATTGCGCGGACATGTTCGACCGCGGCTTCGGCCGGTGCGCGCGGCGCGTACGTCGTGCGTCCGACGAACGCGGTGGTGTTGCGCAGCCGGCCGAGCGTGTCGGTACGGAACGCGGAGTGATCCCACACGCCGGCCAGCGCCAGCGGGTGCAGCGCCTGCAGCATCAAGGACGCCAAACCGCCCACCATCATCGATGGAAAGTCCGCATGGATCTTCCACGTCGCGCTGTCCGGACCGAACAAGCCGGGATCACCCAGCGGCGCGTCGTAATCCGGCGCCGGCGCATCGCGGCTCAGCACCGCGAGCACCTGCCGCCGCAGCCACTTGCGTGCAGGCGATGGCAGCAGCTTCATGCCGGGCAAATGCAATCGCGCGGTGTCGCCGTCGCGATGCCGTCCTCGTCCGTCCAGCGTCATGTCATCGGGATCATGCATGCTGCAACTGTACGCCGAACGGCCTGCATCGCGCCCTGCGGCGTGCTTCAATGTTGTTTCCGCGTGGCGCGTTTCCACCCGCGTCCACGCGCCATGCTAAGGAGTCGAAGCCATGGGATTGTTGGTAGACGGCAAGTGGCAGGACCGGTGGTACGACACCGCAAGCACCGGCGGGCGTTTCGAACGCTCGGCCAGTCAGTTCCGCAACTGGATTACCGCCGACGGCGGCGCCGGGCCGTCCGGGCAGCATGGCTTCAAGGCCGAAAGCGGCCGCTATCACCTGTATGTGTCCTACGCCTGCCCGTGGGCGCACCGCACGCTGGTGATGCGGGCGTGGAAAGGCCTGGGAAAGCAGGTCGACATCTCGGTGGTGCACCCGCTGATGCTGGAAAACGGCTGGGAATTCCGCACCGATTTCGAGGGCGCGACCGGCGACCGGTTGTACGGTTTCGACACGTTGTACCAGCTTTACCTGAAAGCCGATCCGCACTACAGCGGCCGCGTGACGGTACCGACGCTGTGGGACAAGCAGCGCGAAACCATCGTCAACAACGAGTCGTCCGAAATCATCCGCATGCTCGGGCGTGCCTTCGACGGCATCGGTGCGCGCCCTGGCGATCATTGTCCCGACGACCTGCGTGCGGACATCGACGCCATCAACGCGACGGTGTACGACAACGTCAACAACGGCGTGTACAAGGCCGGTTTCGCGACGACCCAGAAAGCCTACGACGAGGCGGTCGCCGCGCTGTTCGAAACGTTGGAATCACTCGAACGGCGCCTCGGTGAGCACCGCTATCTGATCGGCAACACGCTCACCGAAGCGGACCTGCGCCTGTGGACCACGCTGGCGCGCTTCGACGCGGTGTACACCACGCACTTCAAATGCGACCGCAAGCGGATCAGCGACTATCCCAACCTCGAAGGCCTGCTGCGAGACATCCATCAGATGCCCGGCGTGGCCGACACCGTATGGATGGACCACATCCGGAATCACTACTTCCGCAGCCACAAGACCATCAACCCGCACGGCATCATTTCGATCGGCCCCGTTCCCGCGTTCGACGCGCCGCACGATCGCGACCGGCTGGGCCGGCGCGAGATACGCGGCACGTAGGACGGGTCTCGACCCGCCACCGCTCGCGCTGGTGATTGGCGGGTTAAAACCCGCCCTACATTTCGTCGAACCATCTGCTATTTTCATTCCTCGCAGCGTCTGCGTCACTTGGAGGTGAGCGCATGGACGGACAGCAAGCACATGATCGGATCGCGGAGTGGAACGCGCGCGGCGTCCTGACCCTGCCGCGTTTCTACGCCGACGCGGAAATCGATGCCGTGCTCGCAGACTATCGCGCGCTATGGAACGCAGGACGCGCCCGCGTCACCGTGGACGACATGGACCTCGACCGGCGGATGCGGTTGCGCGACGTGCCGGCGGACGCGCGCAAGGCGCATCGCTTCAAGGTCAACGACCTGTACCTCGAACAGGCTTCCGTCCGCCAGCTCGCGGTCAACGATCGTATGGTTCCGCTGCTGCGGCAACTGCTGGGCGAACGGCCCGCGTTGTGCAATTCGCTCAGCCTCGAATACGGCACCCAGCAGGAAGAGCATGTCGATTCGCTTTTCATGACGCCGCGCACGCCGGCCCATCTGGTCGCGGCGTGGGTGGCACTGGAGGATTGCGCGCCGGAGTCCGGCCTGCTGCGGTATTGGCCCGGCAGCCACAGGATCGAGCCTTACCTCTTCTCCAACGGCGAGCGCCATTTCCTTCCCGACGAATTGGGCGCGTGGCAAACGTGGATGCGCGCCCAGGTGCAGCAGCACGGGCTGCAAAGCGAACTGTTCGAAGCGCGCAAAGGCGACGTGTTCATCTGGAACGCGCAACTGCTGCACGGCGGCAGCCCCATCGCCGAACCCGGACGCACGCGACGCAGCATCGTCTTCCACTACTTCTCGGAATCCGATTGCCGCACGATGGGCCACCGGCTGGTGCCCGAGTCGGGCGGGTTCTGGATCCGGCGCTCCCATCAACCGATTCCGGGCAGCCTCAACGCACGCTTGCGCGGTCGCGCTGGCCGAATCGCACGCCGCGTGCGTGGACTGCTTGCCGGGGAAAGGGATGTGCGCCATTGACGCCGCGGTTTCCGGTTGATCGCCACCCGCCACGCAGGGCGAGCGCGGACCTTCACCCGCCCTCTCTCGAGAAGAGAGGGAACGGCGCTCCCCTATTTCAGCGCGCGATCGAACAGCGCAAACAGTTCGGACCAGCCGCGTTCCGCCGCCGCCGCGTCATAAACCGGAAAGTCCGGTTTCATCCAGCCGTGCGAAGCGCCGCGGTACACCTCGCAGCGATAACGCACGCCCGCATCATCCAGCGCCTGCTTGAAGCGCTCGACCATTTCCGGTGGACAACTGCGATCGTTGTCGGCGACCGCGATGTACAACTCCGCGCGGATCTTCGGCGCGAGCAGATGCGGGCTGGTCGCGTCGTCGGTCGCCAAACGTCCACCGTGGAAAATGGCCGTCGCCGCGACGCGGTCGGGATACGTTCCCGCCGCGGTGATCGCCATGCCGCCGCCCATGCAGAAGCCGAGCGTGCCGATCTTGTCGCGGGCCACGTCATCGCGCGTGTCGAGGTATGCCAGCAACGCTTCGGTGTCCCGTGCAGCCTTGAGGTTGTTGGTGGTCGCCATCAGCGGCCCGACCATGGCACGAAAGTCGCCGACAAACGCCTCCTTCGGATCCAGCGGACCATACGCGCCGTAGCGATAGAACAGATCCGGCACCAGCACTGCGTACCCGCCATCCGCGAGGCGCTTGCCGACCTGCAGCAACGCCGGGCGGATGCCGAACGCATCCATGTACACGATCACCGCCGGCCGCGGACCTGCACCAGCGGGCGCGAAAACGTGCGCCGGACAGTCCCCGTCGCCGGTCCGGATCGTGATTTCTTCATGCTTCATCGTGCTCACTCCTGTTGCCGCGCCACTTGCAGCGATTGCGGCACGCGCCGCGCGGCCATCGCATCGATCATGACGCGCAGGACCAAGCGACCCTGAAGTCACCGCAAGGCCGGCACCGCGAGGCTGCGATCGGGATCGCCGGTGGCGCCACTTTGCAGGTTCGGCGGGATGTGGCCGACGTCGCCCACGGCAATCACCTTCATGCGGCCGTCGGATTGCACGCGGATCACCGTGATGCTGGCGTTGCCCACCGACATTTCCAGCCAGGCCCTGGTGTCGACCCGCAGCGCACGCGTCACGAGGTAACGGATCACGTCGCCATGGCACACCAGCAGGTCGCGTTGCGGGCTGCCGAGCGCGGGGGTGAAGAAACGCTTGAAGTCGCGATCGAGCGCGGCCTTGCAGTCCGCTTGCTCCGCGCGCGAATAGTCCTTCGCCACATCGGTGCGCCACGTAGGCGGCACGCATTCAGCCAGGTCGTCCACCACTTTGAAATGGCGTCCGGGAAAAGCCTCGCCGATGATCGCCGCGGTATCGCGCGCGCGTTGCATCGGACTGACGTACATCCCGTCGAAGCGGCCCGGCATGCCGGCGAGGCGCGCGCCGACCAGATGCGCCTGCGCCGAACCCAACGGCGACAAGTGCGGACCGATCTTCTCGTCGATCTTCGGATCGGGCACGTAACTGCCGTGGCGAACCAGCACGATGGTGCGCTCGGCGGGCGCCTGCGCATCCGCTGCCAGCGCCGAGCCGCCCGCGGAGAGAAGCAGGACGAGACTGCACAGCGCGATCAGCAATTTGTTCATGGCGGTTCGTGCGGGCAAAGGGAGGAAGCAACCATTCTGCCCGGATTGATGGATCCGGCGGAGGTGTTGCGAAAAAGCGGGCGGAGATGATGGACCGGCGCACGCTTTGCAGCACGAGAGTGCGGACCGGTCGCTCGAATGAGCCCTGTCGAGCTCCGGCTCGCCTTGCGCGGGTGGCGCCAAGGAAGCTCTGGTTTCGCTCTTCATCCCGGGCAGCCCACGCTTGTCATTCCGGCGAAGGCCGGAATCCAGCCCTTTGCTTTGCGCGCTTCGCACGACCTATTCGACTGGGCCCGGCCTGCGCCGGGGCGACGATGAAGGACGTTGAATGGCGCGGACCGAGCGGATCGCGTCCAGGCAGCGCGAGGCGACCCGGAACGAAGGCGTGCGCAATGCCGAGTCGCGGAGGCCCGGCACATCGCGCTATATTCAGGCGGCACGGCGCTGGGGCGCCGATCAGGGGCGACATCATGACGACACAATCGAAGGGGCCGTGGTCCGGCTTCGGCTGGCTGCGACGCGGCATCAGCATGGGCTACCGCCATCCGAAACCGATTTTCGGAGGCGCGGTCATCCTGCTGTTGATCGTGCTGGTGCCATCGCTGAGCATGCTGCCGTTCCAGTTGCATTCGCGAATCGCCGGCACACCGCCGAGTCCGTCCCTCTTCATCGGGACCATGGCCGTCTCGATGCTGCTCGGCTTGCTGGTCGTGCCGCTGTACGCGGGTTACCTGCAGGTGTTCGATGCGGCCGAGCGGGGACTGCCGGCCCGTGCCACCGGCATCTTCAACCCGTATCGCCAGGGCGATGCGCTGCGCCTGATCGGCTATGGACTTGCGCTCGTCGTCATCTATCTCGCACTGCTCGGCATCGTCATCCTCGCGGCGGGGCGCGGCATCGTCGCCTGGTACATGCAAGTGCTGACGGCGCAGGCCGGCCACCTGCCGCCACCGGCGCTGCCCGAAGGCTTCGGCATCGCCATGGCGCTGTTCACGGTGATGGGCCTTTTCATGATGGGTTTCTATTCGGTCAGCCTTGGCCAGGTCGCGCTGCGCCGCCGCGGCGTGTTCAACGCCCTCGGTGACGGCTTCCTCGGCGCGCTGAAGAACCTGCTGCCGTTGCTCGTGCTTGCCGCAAGCCTCGTCCTCGCATGGATCGCCGTGGCGATTGCGATCGCCATCGTGATCTTCGTCTTCGCGTTGCTCGGCATGCTCGTCGGCCAGTGGCTGGTGTTCGCGGTGGCCATCCCGATTTACATCGCCCTCATTCTGGTGATGTTCGCGGCCATGTTCGGGGTGATGTATTACCTGTGGCGCGACGTGTGCGGGGACGACTCCGCGTCCGGTGCGGCGCAAACCATCGCTGCCTGACGGGCGGCAAAAAATTGCCGTGGCGGGCGTCTGCTGACCTATAGCGCGACTCAGAAAGACGTTTGATCAGGACTCCTTGGGTGGGAATGAGGCGCCAAGTTCGCCTCCGCGCCCGTTATCGTGTGACGCATGCTGCGCCTCACCAACCTCAAGCTGCCGCTGGATCATCCCGCCGACGCGCTACCCGCCGCCATTTGCGCGCGGCTGGGCATCGCGCCCGATGCCTTGCGCACGTTCACGGTATTTCGCCGCGGCTACGACGCGCGCAAGCGCGGCGCCATCTCCCTGATCTACACGCTGGAGCTCGAAGTTGCCGACGAAGCCGCGCTGCTGGCGCGGCATGCGGACAGCCGCGATCTGCAGGTCGCGCCCGATGCGCGCTACCACCCGATCGCGCCTGCAACCCGTCGTCCCGAGCACCGTCCGATCGTCATCGGCTTCGGGCCCTGCGGCATCTTCGCGGCGCTCATCCTTGCCGAAGCGGACTTGGCGCCGATCGTCCTGGAGCGCGGCAAGGCGGTGCGCGAGCGCACGCAAGACACCTGGGACCTGTGGCGCCAGCGCCACCTGCACGAAGAATCCAACGTGCAGTTTGGCGAAGGCGGCGCCGGCACGTTTTCCGACGGCAAGCTGCACAGCAATATCCACGATGCGAAGCATTACGACCGCAAGGTGCTGCAGGCATTCGTGGATGCCGGCGCGCCGGAGGAAATCCTCTATGTCAGCAAGCCGCACATCGGCACGTTCCGGCTGGTCGGCGTGGTGGAAAAACTGCGCGCGCGCATCACGGCGCTGGGCGGCGAAATCCGTTTCGGCCAGCGCGTGGAGGACCTGGTTGTCGAAAACGACACGCACGATGCACGTCATGTGCGCGGTGTGCGATTGGCGAGCGGCGAAGCCCTGCGCAGCGACCACGTGATCCTCGCGCTCGGCCACAGCGCCCGCGACACGTTCGCGATGCTGCACGCGCGCGGCGTGTACCTGGAACCCAAGCCATTCTCGATCGGCTTCCGCATCGAGCATCCGCAATCATTGATCGACCGCGCACGCTTCGGTGCGCAGGCCGGCCATCCCATCCTCGGCGCGGCCGACTATCACCTCGTCCACCACGGCGACCGCGGCCGCTCCGTCTACAGCTTCTGCATGTGCCCCGGCGGCACCGTGGTGGCCGCAACCAGCGAAGCCGGCCGCGTGGTGACCAACGGCATGAGCCAATATTCCCGCAACGAGCGCAACGCCAACGCCGCGCTGGTGTGCGACATCACGCCCGCCGATTACGCGGCCTACGGCGAAGGCCCGCTGGCCGGGGTCGCGCTGCAGCGGCATTGGGAAACGCACGCCTTCGAACTCGGCGGCGGCGACTACACGGCACCGGCGCAACGCGTCGAAGATTTCCTGGCAGGTCGCGCGACGAAAGCACTCGGCGACGTCACGCCTTCCTACAAGCCCGGCGTGTGCCTGACCGATCTTTCCACCGCCCTGCCCGACTACGCCATCGCCGCCATCCGCGTCGCCATTCCGATCTTCGCGCGCCAGATTCGCGGCTACGCGCTGCCCGATGCCGTCCTCACCGGCGTCGAAACCCGAACGTCTTCACCCATCCGCATTCGCCGCAAGCCTGCGGATCTCCAAAGCCTCAACACCCGAGGCTTGTATCCTGCCGGCGAAGGCGCCGGCTACGCGGGCGGGATCCTTTCCGCGGCGGTGGATGGAATCAAGGTGGCGGAAGCGGTGGCCGCTGACATCGCGTCAACAACACAAGGCGCTGTACCGACCGCGTGATCCGCGCAGTCGCATCGGACCCATGCAACGCCCCGCAAAAACCCATCGTCGTCCGTGAACCCCCGCAGGTCCGCTTGCGTGCGCTCAAGAGCGAACTGCGTGGGCGCTGGACCTTCCCCAATGCCGAGG
>Ga0134125_10007533_pt1 | contig 12282 bp, 7 predicted proteins | sample KB31751_FD_96464 | JGI IMG/M metagenome (GOLD analysis project Ga0134125, IMG submission 96464) | Terrestrial soil microbial communities with excess Nitrogen fertilizer from Kellogg Biological Station, Michigan, USA - KB3-175-1 | ecosystem: Environmental > Terrestrial > Soil > Unclassified ... | reverse complement strand
CTTCTCGACCTCCTCCTTCATGAGCTCGATGAGCGCGTTCCACCGCTCCGCCTTGATGTACACGCGCTGCAGCTCGCGACGCGGCCCGCGCAGCGTCGGATGCGCCTGCACGATCTTCCGCCAGGCTTCGATGCCCTTGTCGGGCCCGGCCGCCTCGGCCTTGTGCGCCGCGTCCATCGCGGTCTTCACGTCGTCCGGGATCTTCTCGTCGCGCACCGACGGCGTCGCCGGCGCGGTCGACACCGGCGGAATCTCCGCGCGCTTGCCCGCGTCGGACTCGGCCTGCTTCGTCTCCGCCTTCGCCTCGAGCTTCGTCTCCGGCTCGGTCGCCGGCGCCGGCTCGTCCGCCTTCGACGGCGCCGGCGGCAGATCCTCCGGCTGCTCCTCACGCGGCTCTTCCTGCGGCTCCTCCGACTTGGCGCGCGCTTTGTCCTTCTTCGGCTTGCCGTTGCCCTTGGCCGGCGTTTCCTTCGCCGGCGGCGTCGCCGCGGCGTCGCTCGCCGTCGGCGCCGGCGGCGTCGGAGCCGCAGCCACTGCCTGCGTGGTCGCGCCGTTGCCGCCGCCGAGCGCGGCCATGAGCGCGTTGGTGCGCTGCTGCGCCACCGGCTTCACCGCGCCCTCGGAGTCGCGCATGAACGCGTGCAGCTCTTCCGACTCGGGGTTGATGCGCTGGACGCGATCGAAGTAGGCCTTGGCCTTCTCCGAGTCGTGCATCTCCTTCCACGAGATCACACCGGCCTGCGTCGCCAGGATCGCCTGCTCGTCCTCGGTCAGCCCCGAGCGCAGGCCGAGATCGGCGATCGCGAGCAGCTTGGCCCACTCGCCCTTCGGCCCTTCGATCTCGCGCAAGAAGCCGAACGCCGCGAGGTGGCCGAGGAACGTCGCGCCCTGCGACACGCCGTCGCCGTAGTAGGCCTGCAGCGCCTTGCGATAGAAGTGCGCCGAGCGCTCGACGTCGTTCCAGCGCAGCGCCCACATCGACGCGAAGCGCCGATAGAGCTCCGCCTGATCGCGCTCGTCCGCACACGCGAACGCGCGACTCTCGTGCAGCTTGACGATGTCGTCGAAACGCTTCTGTCCGCCGAGCACGCCTTCGAGCAGGAAGTTCGCCTGATCGTGCTGCGGCTCGTTCTTCACCACGTTCTGCAGCGCGGTGACGTACTCGGGATCGGCCGGCACTTCCATGCGGTAGATCCGCGCCACGCGCAGCCAGATGCGCGCCGCCGCCGACGAGTCCGCCTTCTCCGCCTGCTTGCCGATCCGCTCGGCCTCGCCGAGCCAATCTTCGCGATCGTAGTTCGCCGCCGCGAGCGCGTCGCGAATCTCGCCGTCGTCGGGAAGCGCCGCCGCCGCCGCCTCGAGATGCGGCGCCGCCTGGTCGCGCTTGCCGAGATCGAGCAGCGCGATGCCGAGCTTGCCTTCGACGTGCGCCTTGCGCGCCGGATCGCTCGTGACCTTGAGCTCGAGCCCGAGCAGCGTGGCGACCATCTCCAGGTTGCCCATCTCTCGGTAGATCGACCGAGCCCGCTCGAGCGCGCGCGCGTCCGACGGAGAGAGCTTGAAGGCCGCCTGGTAGTGCACCATCGCGCGGTCCTTCCGGAGGAACAGATCCTCGCAGAGCTGACCGAGCTCGAAGAGCCGTTGCGCCTTGAGGTCCTTCTCCGAGACTTGCTCGACCTCGCGCTCGAGCTCCTCGATCAAGGTCGGCCAGCTACGCGCCGTCCGCAACCGCTGCTTGATGTCCTGGCGGAGTTCCATGTCCGGCTATCCTCACACACTCACAGGGGAATACGGCGGAACAAAGCGTCGCCGGTTATAACATGCACCAACCTTCCGATCAACGGGTAAAGCAGCAGGAGTACGGTGGGATTCTCGACGGGACGGCGGTTACCGGGTGAGCTGCGACGGCCGTCTCAGAAGACGCCCATCACCTGCAGCTGTGCAAATATCGACGTGAGCCCCGACGAGGTCGTCGTCGACGGAGTACCGGCCATCCCGGACTGTTTGTCCCACGCGAACGCACCCGCGACGCCGGCGAGCGCGCCGAACGCGAACTGCGGATGGATCCAGTAGCGCAGCCCGGGGCCGACGTCGTAGGTGAAGCGGAAGATGCTCTCGCCGTTCATGACCGAATCGCCGAGCGTGGTGCCGAAGCCGAGGTCGAGCTGACCGAAGAGCTCGACGCGCTTGTCGGCGCTGCGCAAGATGGCGACGCTGAGGCCGGGCACGAACAGGATCGACGTCGTCGCCGACGAGGTCGTGGTGCTCGAGCCGGACACGCTCGCGCCCGTCGCCGTGCGCGCGACGTCGAAGCCGAGGCCGAAGATGAAGCGCTTGATCTTGTAGCCGCCGAAGATCCCACCCTGCAGCAGCTCGAGCGGCGACAGCGCCGGCGAGCCTCCCGCGCCGCTCGTGAACAGCGCGACCACTTGCGTGCCGAGCTGCGCTTCGACGACGACGCCATGATCCGCCTGCCCGCCGTCGAGGCGCACCTCGGCGCGCGCGAGCGACGGCACTGCTGCCAACGCTGCGACCAGAACCAGTGCTTTCATGATTCCCCCTTTTGGGGCGAACTACGGCGCGTCGAGCGCGTACATCTCGTCGCTGGCAGCCTTCGCCAGCTCCGGGCCCGCCTTGCCGGAGTAGCCCTTGATGAACTTGTCGAGCCATTCCTTGGCGTTCTTCTTGTCGCCGAGGAGGACATAGGTGTGGCCGATGTTGTAGTAGGCGAGATAGAGCTCGCCGTTGTTGGCGACGGCCTTCTGGAACTCCTTGATCGCCTCTTCGTACTGCTTCTGCTTCTGCAGCGCCTCGGCGTACCCCTGGTGCGCCTCGCCGCTCGACTCGTCGGCGAGGATGGCGTTCTGGAAGACCTGCGCCGCCTCTTTGTCGAAGTCGTTGTCGAGGTACATGTCGCCGAGCTTGAGGTACGGCGGCACGAAGCGCGGGTTGGCCTCGATCGCCTTGCGGTACTCGGCGTCGGCTTCCTTCAGCTTGTCCTGCGCCTGCAGCGCGACGCCCATGCGGTAGTGCGCCTTGTAGAGCTTGGGATCGATCTTGAGCGCCTTGTCGAACTCGCCCTGCGCGTCGGCGACCTTGCCCTCTTCGTAGAGCGCGTTGCCGAGCTCGTAGTGCAGCGCCGGATTATCCGGATCGAGGCGCAGCGATGAATTGAACGCGTCGGCCGCGTCGCTCCACTTGCGCTCGTCCTTGTAGATGACGCCCATGTTGTAGAAAGCGGCCGCGTTCGTCGGATCGATCGTGGTCGCCGTCTTGAGGTCGCGGATCGCCGAGTCGAACAGCTTCTGCCGTCCCTCCTCGACACCCTTGTTCATGACCTCGATCGACTTGTTGTGCTCTTGGTTGCAGCCCGTCGCAGCGACGAGCAGCAAGGCCGCGATCATCCTTTTCATGGCGTGGACCATACCACGAAAAAAACCACCTTGCCCACCAGCAACATTTCCCACCAACCGACGAAAACCCTCCCGTACCAGTACCCGTTCCCGTTCCCGCTTGACCGTTCCCGCTACCCGAGGAAGAACACCATGGACCCACTCTTCCGTTTCACCCGCCTCGACGCCTACCAGGTCGCCACCGCTTTCGTCGTCAGCGCCGACCTCGTGGCGGCCGCACTCCCGCGAGGACGGTCGTACCTATCCGATCAGCTCCGACGAGCAGCACTATCGATCCAAGCGAACATCGCCGAAGGCGCCGGCGAGTTCAGCGCGCCCGACAAGGCGAGGTTCTATCGGATCGCCCTGCGCTCGGCGACCGAGTGCGTGGCGCTGCTCGATAGTGTCGAAGGGTTGGAGCTGAGGGATCGAGAGGCGCTGGAAGAAGCGAGGATCATGCTGAGCCGGATTGTCAGCATGACGACGAAGCTCGTCAGGCGCTTCGGGTGACGGGAACGGTCAGGCGGGAACGGGAAGTGGAACGGGAGCGGGACCGGGGTCAGCTGGCGCTAGTCGGCGCCAGCTGACTTGAGGACGAACGGGTACGACACGATGACGATACCGCCGCCCTGCGGCTTCGGGAACTCCCAGCGCCGCACGGCCTGCGCGATGCACTGCTCGACCGCCGGGTTGTTCATCGTCGAGTTCGACACGATCGACGCAATGACCTGACCGGTACCGCTGATGGTGAACTGCACCATGACGCGGCCGTACAGGTCCTGCTTGTGCATCAGCTCCTTCTCGTAGCAGAAGCGGACTTCGTTCAAGTGACGGCGGATGATGCGGCGGATGATTTCCTTGTCGAGCGAGCCGCGCACCTGCGCCGTACCGGGCACGACGTCCGGAGCGTGCGCGCGACGACCGCCGAGGCCACCGGCGCCGCGGCCGTAGCCCGAGCCGTTGCCGCCGCCGCCGCCCTTGCCGATGGTGCCGAGGTTGCCGAGGCCGATCGTGCCTTCGCCGGTGCCGCCGCCGCCCTTGCCCGAGCCGACCAGGCCGAGGCCGCCGACGCCGTACGCTTCGCCGATCTGCGTGCCGACGAGGCCGCCGAGCACGTTCTCCGCGTCGGTGCCGAGCGCCGTGTCACGCCCGAAGATCGACGCCAGGTGCGAGCCCTCCTGCGACTTCAGGATGCCGATGATGCCGGCCTTCTGCGCCTGCTCCTCGGCGAGCATCTTCGCGAGGTGCGGATCGGGATTGTCCTTCGGACCCTTCAGGCCATAGAGACCAGACTTGTTCTTGCTGGTCTTCTTGCCCATCTTGCCTTCTTCGCCCTTGTGGCGCTTGCCCTTGCCACCGGCTTCGTCGTTCGACTTCTTCTTGAGCCAGTCCGGAATCTGCTCTTCCTTCTCCTCCGGCGGCTTGATCAAGAACTGCGCGAAGCGCTTGTCGTTCATGAACGCGTCGAGCGACAGCGACTTCGGATCCGGCGGGATCGAGTACACCATGAAGAGGAACATCATCACCGCGAGCGCTGTCGCGCCGGTGTACGCCTGCTGGCCCCAGTCGACCTGGAGCGGCGTCTCGTACTTGCGCGGCGGCGGCACCGACGACACGAGGAACGTGTTCTGCCCGAGATCGATCTTGGCGCGCGCGCCGTTCGGGATCGGCCACGCGTACGCGCCGTGGACGTCGCCCGACTGCCGCGCCTGCCCCGACTGCGCCAGCTGCGCCAGCGGCACCGTCTGCCCCTGGACCGTCACGTCGCCCGTCATCTGGGCCGTGAAGAGCAGCTCGTAGTCGGTGCCCGTCGAGTGCACGAGCGGGAACGAGCCCACCGGCAGGTACTCGCCCGGCGCGTTGAACAGCGTGTCCGCATCGGGACCGATGGTGAAGTCACGCGGCCCACGCTCGTTGAAGAGCCGGAACAGCCCGTGGAACAGCGCGTAGATGCCGAACACCATGCAGATGACGAAGAGCACGTCGAGCGCCGGGCCCTCGCGCGGCACGATGAACTCGTTGTGCGGCTTGCCCGCGGCGTCCCACGCGTCCCACGCCTTGCGCATCGCGCTCGCCTGCGCGTAGGCGACGAGGAACGAGATGAACGCGATGCCCAGCCCGGCGAAGCCGGCGCCGAGCAGGCCCTTGGTGCCGCCCGAGATCGTGCCCGCCGTCGGGTTCGACAGGTGGCGCACTTCGATGATCGCGTCCTCGAACATCGCGTTGACTTCGATCGCGCGCGAGCCGTCCTGCACCTCGACCGCCGACGGATCGAAGCCCGGCGGCGGCGTGAACGACATCGGCTGCGCCGGTGCGCGGTACGCCGGAGCGGCCTGCTGCGGCGCCGCGAACGGCGACGGAATCGGCGCGCCGAAGCCGCCGCCCGGAGGCGGCGCGAAGCCACCACCACCTTGCGGCGGGAAGGCCGGCTGCCCGTGCGCCGGCGTGCCCATCGGCGGCTGCGGCGCCGCGAACGGCTGCTGCGGCGGCGCGAACGGCGACGGCACCGGCTGCTGCACCGGAGGCGGCGGGAACGACGGAGCCGGAGCCTGCACGGTCGGAGCCGTCGGCGGCGCCTGCACCACCGGCGCCATACCCATCACCGTCTGACGAGCGGCCGCCGGAACCTGCGGCTGCGGCGCCGACTGCGGCGGCATCTGCACCTGCGTGGGGCCGTCGTCGGCCTGCGCCGCGACCGGCTCACCGACGGTGACGACGAGCTTGGTCCCGCCGAGCACGACCTGGTCGCCCGACTGCAGCTTGGTCTTGTTGACCTTCTGCCCGTTGACCAGCGTGCCCTTCGTCGAGCCGAGATCGATGATGTAGATCTCGCCCGGGCCTGCGATCTCGATGACCGCATGCATGCGGCTGACCGCTTCGTCGTCGATGCGCAGATGGCTCGACGACAGCTTGCCGACCTTGATGATGTCCTGGGTCAGCGTCTCGGTCCGGACGTACTGATCCCCCTTCGGATCGATCCGATAAATCTCGAACGTCAGGGGAACATTCACACCGCTCGGCATCGCAAGCTCCTAGGGACTAGATGTCTTCCGCCGACTTGATCATCTCCGGGATGAAGTTCTCCCGGATCTTGATGAGCGAAGAATGCTTGGCGCCCTTGCGCGTGTCGACGAACTCGCCGTCGGGCCGCACCAGGTCGCCTTCGACCGTGTCGTCGTCGAAGTCGTAGACCGTCTTCGACTTGTACTGAACGTTATCGCCGCCACCCTTGTCTTGCGCGAACGCCGGCGCACCAAAGGCACCGATCAACATTCCGGCCGCGAGCAGGCTGAACAATTTGCGCGACATGGTCCTACCTCCTTGGACAACGGTTCCGAGGCTGGGTTCCGAAAAAACGACGTCCCTCACAGTTTCCGTCAAGGACGCTTACTTGCTGGGATTTTCGCCAGCGGCGGGCTTCGCTGCCCCGCCACTCGGCGCCGGCGCCGGCGCGCCGCCCGACTTCTTGGCCGCGTCCTCCTGCGCCTTCTGCTGCTCCTCCATCGCCTTCTGCTGCTTCTCCATCTCGGCCTGCTGCGCCTTCAGCTCGGCCTCCATCTTCTTCTGCTGCTCGATGGCGGCGAAGGTGTCGTCGATGTCCTTCATGCGGCGCTCGGCGTCCGCGATCTTCTTGCCATCGGCGCCGCCGCAGCTGCGGTACTTGCTCAGGTAGTCCTTGGCCGTGTTCAGGTTGGCGTTGGCCGGATCCGACTTGTAGTCCTGATAGAGGACGCCGAGGTTGTACTGCACCTCGCACCTCTTCGGGTCGAGCTCGGAGGCCTTCTTGTACCAGCTCTCCGCGTCGTCGATCTTCTTGAGGCCGCGCTGCGCCACGCCCATGCCGATGGTGGCGTCGAAGCTCTTCGGATCGAGCTTGAGCACCGCCGCGAACGCCGCCGCCGCCTTCTCGTACTGACGCGTCGAGAGGCCGATGGCGCCGATGTTGAGGTGCGCGTCGATGTACTTCGGATCGAGCGTCGCCGCCTGCTCGAAGTTCTTCAGCGCCAGCGACGGGTTCTTCTTGCGCAGCTGGATGAGGCCGAGCGTGTGCCAGATCGGCGCGTAGTCCTTGCCGACGTCCATCTCCTGCGCCTGGCGGCACACGAGCTGAGCGAGGTCGAGCTTCGACTTGTCGTTCTCCGCGATCGTGTAATAAACGAGCGCGAGGATCGAGTAGGCCTTGATGTCGTACGCGTCGATGGCGAGCGCGCGGCGCAGGTGCGAGATCGCCTGGTTCAGCGTCTGGCGATCGCCGGTCTGCCTGCCCTGCTGATACTCGATGGCGCCGAGGTTGGCGAAGGCGGCGCCCGAGTGCGCCGGATCGGCCTCGACGGCCTTTTCGAACCACGACTTCGCCGTCGCCGGGTTGTTCTGCTTGTAGTAGAGCCCGCCGAGGTTGGCCATCGCCGGCCCGTACGCCGGATTCGCCGACAGCGACGCCTGGTACTCGCTCTCGGCGTCCTTGTCGTAGCCACAGCTCTCGAGGATCGAGCCGGCGTTGTAGTGCGCCTGCGCCGCCAGCGCCGGCTCCGAGATGTGCGAGAAGTTCGACGCCAGGCTCTTGCAGTCGCCCGGCGTCATGCCGCCCTTGACCTTCTGTGCGGCGTCCCACTTCTTCACGGCGGTGTCGAAGTCGGCCTTGGCGGCGGCCGAGATCTTCGGCTGCTGCGCGGCCGGCTTCTGCGCCTGCTGCTGCTTGGCCGCCTGGATCTTGTCATCCGACGGCGGCTTCGGCGCGTTCTCGTTCTTGGCGGCGACCTCGTCCTCGTCATTCTTCGAGACCGGGGTTCCCGTCGTAGCGCAGCCCGCCACCGTCGAAGCGGCGAACAAAAAGGCGAGCCCGTAGCGATTGAGCGCGTTCATTACTTCGTCTCCAGCGGCATGACCGACTCGCGATCCATCGCCAGCTCTCGCTGATAGCCGGGCTGGGCGCGGATTTCAGAGGCGATCGGATACTCGACCGGCTTGAGCTGGTTGAGCTCGGCTTCACAGAGCTGCGACCACTCGTCGTAGAACGAGAGCTCGGTCGACTTGTTGAGGCAGATCGAGAGGCCGTCGATGGCCTTGGTCTCGAGCGGCTCCGCCGTATCGACCATCGCGTCGCAGTACGCATCGTGGAACATCGTCTCGAACTCGTCCTGCGGATAGCCGGCCGGCGCCGGGCCCGCCTTCGGAACCGGGGCGGTGTAGAGCTGGCCCGAGAAGTCCTGGTACAGCTGGCCGATGCGCGCAGCCGCCGCGATCACCCAGTGCGCCTGCTTCATGAGGACGACGTTCTGATAGATCGAACGCGCCGTCGTGAGCTGCTTGTCCTTGTTCTTCAGCCAGGCGGCGAACTTCTTCTGGTTCTCCTCGAGCTTCTTCTTCACCGCCTTCTGCTTGCCCGGCGACTGATCCGGCTGCGGCGGCGTGAAGTCGAGCTTGTCGGGGATCGCGAGCTTCAAGAACTTCTCGTACTCGACGTCGCCCTGCTTGAAGCGCGCCTCGGCGGCGTAGAAGTTCATCGAGGCCGTGCGCGCATTGCGGTCGTCCTCGTTCGCGCCCGGGACTTGCTTGTCCGCCGCACCGCCCTTGAACAGCTTGAGCGCCTCGGCGAAGTGGGTCATCGCCTCTTTGAGCGGACCCGGCTTGCGATCGTGGACGATGATCTTCGACTTCGTCTCCGGACCGCACGTCGGCGGCAGGTTGGCGTGCTTGAGGCGCTTCTTCTTGCCCTTGTTCGCCTTGGCCTGCTTCTCCGCGACGCGCGCCGCGCCACCCGCGCGCTCGCGCTTGATCTCGATGCACGCGCCGTTGACGCCACCGTCGGGCAGCGGGCACGACTGGTTCCACAAGATCTCGCCGATCTTCACGTGCGCGATGACCTGGTGATCGACGCCGCCCTTGCCGCCCCACTGCTTCAGGTAGTCCTGGAAGTGCTTCAGGAGCTTGCCGTTGTCTTTCGCCGCTTCGTAGATCTGGCCCTGGTCGAAGTCGACCGTCGCCGCCTTGTCGACGAACTCGTGGCGACCGCCATAGTCCTTGACGAAGAGCGCGACGTCCTTGATCGACTTGTCGTTCTCGCCGAGGCCGCGGCGATAGATCGCGGCCGAGTTGAGCGCGACCGGCGCTTCCTTCTCGCCGGGGAACTTCTCGGCGAACTGCTCGTAGTAGTCGGCCGCCTTGTCGTACGCGGCGACGTCCTGGAAGTTGCGGCCGATCTGGTAGATCGCCTTCTTCGCGAGCACCGAGTCGGGCTTGGTCTTCAGGAGGATTTCGCGCGCCTGGATCGCCGAGCCGTAGAGCTTGACGCGCTCGAAGTTGACCGCGGCGTTGTAATAGATTTCGTCGATCTTCGGATCGTTCGGATAGTCCGCCGCCTGCTTCATGTAGAGCTGCGCGACTTCCTTGTAGCGACCCTGTTTCTCGGCCGCTTCGATGCGCAGACGGCCGAGCTGCGACTTCAAGGTCGCGCACTGGCCTTTGACGGTGGCGTCCTTCTCCTCGTACATCGGGCAGTAGTTGTCGAGCGCGACCTGGAGGTCGTCGTACTTCTTCTGGAAGCCGTAGCAGTCGAAGATCAGGTTCGTCGAGTAGTAGGCGAGATCCGAGGTCGAGTGGTGATCGGCGATGTCCTTGAACAGCGGGATCGCCTCGGCGAAGTGGTTCGCCTCGTAGTAGATGCGCGCCTTGCGATACTTGATGTTCGGCAGCTCGGGCGAATCCGGGACGTACTTGATGTACGTATCGAACGCCGCGATCATCTTCTGCTTGTTCGCGGTGATCGGCTCCGGCTTGAGCGCCTGGGCCTCGGTGTCTTCCTTCGCGCCCTTGCTCTTCTCGCCGCTGTGGAGCTCTTTGCGCTTCTCGATCATGCCGGCTTTCGCGTCGTCGCCGGAGTCGTCGACCGAGAGGCAGTTCTTCCACGAGATGACGGCCGCGTACGCCGCCTCCTTCAGATACTTCGCCGACGGATTGGTGTTGAGCTCGACGACGTGCGTGTAGACCGGCGCCGCGTTGCAGTAGCTGTTGTTGTCGCCGTTCTGGCCGAGCTTGAAGAGGAGCTCGCCGTAGTAGAACGTCATCTGGTAGACGTCCTTCTCCTTCGGGAACCGCGTCAGATACTCCTTATAGAGATACTGCGCGAGCGCATAGGTGTCGTTGTTGTTGGTCTTCTGCGCTTCCTTGTGCCAGACGGTCGCGAGCTCGCCGAGCGTGTTCCGCGTGGTGTCGCGGCACTCCTCGAGCTGCTCCTTCTTCATCGCCTTGTTGTCTTTGACCTTCTCGTAGACCGCGCCGAGGCGCTGCAGCTCCTTGACGTTGTCCGCCGAGGCGCGCGAGCCCGTCGCCGAGAGGGTGTTCTTCATGACCTCGCCCTGCCAGAAGCAGAGCTTGGGCGAGCTCGGCTCGAGCACCATCAGGTTGCGGTAGACCTTGATCGAGTCCTGGAACTGGCCCTGCGCGTTGTAGAGATCGCCGAGCTGCTCCATCATCGTCATGGCGTAGTTGCCGCCGACGCGACGGAAGAAGTCCCACGCCTTCTCCGGCGTGCCGATGCGCGCGTAGGCGCGGACCGAGTCCTTCTTCGCTTCCTTCGAGAGCGCGAGCTTCTGCGCCTTCGAGCCGGCGCTGCCGCCCTTCTCGCTCAGCTCGATGACGCTCACGAAGGTCGCCAGCGCCTGCTTGAAGTCACCGAGGTTGTAGTAGACCCAGCCCTCTTTGTATTTCGCGTAGCCGTAGATCGGCGACTCGGGGAACTGCATGACCTTGTCGTAGAACTTGAGCGCGTCCTCGAGTTGCTTCTGATCGAAGAAGTAGTCGCCGAACGCGAGGAACGCGTACGGGATGAACTTCGACTTCGGATAGTCCTTGATGAGGCGCTTGAAGTACTTGCGCGCCGCGTCTTCCTTCTTCACCTGGTTGAGCATGTAGGCGAGGTAGAAGAGCACCTCGTCCATGCGCTTGTACGAGCCGTACTTGTCCGGGTGATCGGCGACCTCGAGGTACGCCTTCGCCGACGCGAGCAGCCACTGCTGCGCCTTGCGCTGGTAATCGGCCTGCTGCCCCTTGAGCTGGCTCTCGAGGCCCTTGTTCCCCGCGTTGCCGGCGTTGAAGATCTTCTCGTCGAGATCGCGGGCACGGAAGTCGTAATAGCGATACTGCTCGTTGTACGACTCGGCGAGACGGAACAACAGATCCGGCTTCTCGGGATCGTTGTCGTTGGTGACGTCGATCAGGCGCTTGTACTTCTGAATCACCTGGTCGGTGATCCCCTTCACCTGCTCGCCGACGCCGCCGAAGATGTCCTCCGTGGTGATGGTGGGTCTCTTCTTCTCGTCGAGCTTCTTTTGAACCGGCTTCGTCGCCTCGGTCTGCGTGGCGACGATTTGAGCCTCGGGCTTGGAGAACTTGCCGGCCGCGCCCGCATACGACGAGCCGAGCGTGAACGATGCGATCAGTGCGCTAGAGACGATCCGTTTCATGTTGTTTACCGCCCACACTTGTTGGCCACCTTGAACCGGTAGTAACCCAGCTCGTCCATCCAATACTCACCTCGGAACGGCCACTGCTGATGCTCGTCGTCGATGACGATGGTGTTGTAGTTCTTCGCGTTCGGGTTGAGCGACTGCGCCTGCTCGCCGGCGATGCCGGCGGTGAGCGCGCCCTTCAAGCCGTTGAGCGCTTCGATCTCGATCTTGATCGACTGCTTCATGAGGTCCTGGATCTCGTTCGAGAGGCGCGTCAGACGATTGCGCGCGAGCTGGCCGGCGTCGTTCGCCGCGAGCGACTTCTGCAGCGTCAGATCCTGCAGGATGTTGCCGGCGACGGCGGTCGACTTCCACGCCGGGTCGGCCTTGTCGATCGCCTTGAGCTCGCGGTCGAGCTCGTTGACCCACTCGATGTTCTTGAG
>Ga0134125_10007532_pt1 | contig 12283 bp, 11 predicted proteins | sample KB31751_FD_96464 | JGI IMG/M metagenome (GOLD analysis project Ga0134125, IMG submission 96464) | Terrestrial soil microbial communities with excess Nitrogen fertilizer from Kellogg Biological Station, Michigan, USA - KB3-175-1 | ecosystem: Environmental > Terrestrial > Soil > Unclassified ... | reverse complement strand
GCTCTGCTCCTACTTCGCACGAAGTTTATAACTTTAAAGGTCACGGCGTTGCTTTGGCAATGTACAATACAGACGAATCAATTCGTGGTTTTGCACACTCTTGCTTTAACACTGCTTTACAAAAAGGCTGGCCATTATATCTTTCAACTAAAAACACTATCCTAAAAAAATACGATGGTCGTTTTAAAGATATTTTTGAAGAAATATTTAATGCTGAATTCAAATCTAAGTTTGACGCAAAAGGCATTGTTTACGAACACCGTTTAATTGACGATATGGTTGCTTCTGCCCTTAAATGGCACGGTAATTTTGTTTGGGCTTGTAAAAACTACGATGGCGACGTTCAATCAGATACTGTTGCACAAGGTTTTGGTTCATTAGGCTTAATGACTTCTGTACTTGTTACTCCAGATGGAAAAACAATGGAAGCTGAAGCAGCACACGGTACAGTAACTCGTCACTATCGCGATTACCAAGCAGGTAAAGCTACTTCAACAAACCCAATTGCATCTATTTTTGCCTGGACAAGAGGTTTAGAGTTTCGTGGCAAACTAGATAAAAACCAAGAACTTATAAACTTCTGCCATGCGCTTGAGCAGGTTTGTGTTGAAACTGTTGAAAGTGGTAAAATGACAAAAGATTTAGCTGTTTGTGTACATGGCAACAATGTAAAATTGGGTGAACATTACTTAAACACTGAAGACTTTTTAAGTGCTTTAGATACTAACCTTAAAAAGAAATTAGCGGCTAAAGTAACTGCTTAATTTTTTTTAACTAATAACAAAAGCCACTTCATTTTCGGAGTGGCTTTTTACTTTTACAAAATGACAAAACGAGATTTTTCGCAAATAAACATAGCCAACTACAAACACAGCACTCCTATACAAATTCGCTTTGTAGATATAGATAAAATGGGGCATGTAAATAACGCCACTATTCTATCGTATTTTGAAATTGCGCGCACCAATTTTTTTGATGATGTAATTGGCCAGCAAGATAACTGGTTTGAAAGAGGCTTAATTATTGCCCATACCGATATAGATTACTTACAACCCGTTTATTTACGCGATGATGTTAAAGCCCTTGTGCGCATAGCCAAAGTAGGTACCAAAAGCTTTGATGTAGAACATATTTTAGTGAAAACGGTTAACGGACAACAAACCATTTGCGCTATTGCAAACTCTATCTTAGTTTGTATGGATTATACAAAGAAAGAAACCATTGAAGTTCCTACTGAGTGGAAAGAAAAGATTAGTGCTTTTAAATAGGGTCGTTTATTTTTTGTAGGCACTGGTTGCCTTACGTACACTGCCATGCTTTAATAATAAAGTCTCGGCACTTTTGTAATCAAGGTTTAACTCCTTCATCAGCATATTAGTGCCACGCTTAACCAGTTTGTTATTGCTAAGCTGCATATCAACCATTTTATTGCCCTTAACCCTACCCAGTTTTATCATTACCGAGGTAGAAATCATATTAAGTGTTAGTTTTTGTGCCGTGCCGGCTTTCATACGTGTGCTGCCTGTTACAAACTCAGCCCCACTTATTACTTCTATAGGATATTTAGCTGTTTTAGCTAACTCGCTATCTGCATTACAAACAACGCACCCTGTGGCAATTTTTTTGGCATTACAGGCTTTTAAAGCTCCAATGACATAAGGAGTTCTACCAGATGCCGCTATACCAACTACTACATCTTTAGCGTTAATTTTATAAGCCTGCAAATCTTTCCAGCCTTGGTTTTCATCATCTTCGGCAAACTCAACAGCTTTGCGTATGGCACTATCCCCTCCGGCAATAATGCCAACAACCACACCTTGTGCTATACCATAAGTTGGAGGACATTCAGATGCATCTACAATGCCTAAACGGCCACTGGTGCCCGCACCCATATAAAATAGGCGTCCGCCCTTTTTCATTTGGGTAACAATAACTTTAACCAGTTTTTCTATTTGTGGAATGGCTTTTTCTACCGCTAAAGGAACTGTTTTATCTTCTTTATTAATATTTTTAAGAAGGGCACTTACACTCATCTTTTCCAGATGATTGTATTTAGAATCGCTTTCAGTGGTTTTAATCTTAGCTGCCATACAAAACTAAGCTGCCATTAAAGAACCTAAATTTACTTTAGACAGTTTTTGCATAGCGTAATCAAGTGTTACAGTAAATGTTTTTGGTGGATTTTTTTGCGAAGGAACTTCGTACATCAAATCTAACATAATAGCCTCACAAATGCCACGTAAACCACGGGCACCAAGTTTATACTCAAGTGCTTTACCAACAATTAAATCATATACAGCTTCATCAAATTCTAAATCAATTTCATCCATTTTAAACAGACTTTGATATTGTTTTACCAAAGCGTTTTTAGGCTCGGTTAAAATACGACGTAATGTTTTAGCATCTAACGAACTCATGTAGGTTGTAATGGGTAAACGACCAATAAGCTCGGGTATCAAGCCAAAAGTTTTTAAATCTTGCGGTAAAATGTATTGTAACATATTACCTCTATCTACATCACCAGCATTTACTGACGAAGTAAAGCCAATAGCCTGTGTGTTTAAACGACGGGCAATAATTTTTTCGATGCCATCAAAAGCACCCCCGCAAATAAATAATATGTTTTTAGTGTTAACCTGTATCATTTTTTGCTCCGGATGTTTTCTGCCCCCTTGTGGTGGCACATTAACAATTGAGCCTTCTAACAATTTTAATAAACCTTGTTGCACCCCTTCACCCGATACATCACGAGTAATAGATGCATTATCTCCTTTACGAGCAATTTTGTCCATTTCATCAATAAATACAATGCCGCGCTCGGTTGATGGTACATCAAAATTAGCTGCTTGTAATAAACGACTTAGCACGCTCTCAACATCCTCACCCACATATCCTGCTTCGGTAAGTACGGTAGCATCTGCAATACAAAAAGGTACATTCAATAATTTAGCAATAGTACGGGCCATTAAGGTTTTGCCTGTCCCCGTCTCACCAACTAAAATAATGTTCGATTTCTCTATTTCAATTTCTTCTTTCTCAATTACGTGGTTAGGGTTTGAAATGCGTTTAAAGTGGTTATAAACTGCCACACTCATTACTTTTTTAGCTTGGTCTTGTCCAATAATATATTCATCCAAATACTTTTTAATAGCATCCGGCTTTAACATGGTAAGCGTTTGTTTGGCTGTTTCTTTTTGAGATTGCTCGCTTTCAGCCGAAACAATTTTATATGCCTCTGATACACAAACCTCACAAATATGAGCACTCTGCCCTGCAATTAACATTTTTGCGCTGCGTTTATCTCTACCACAGAAAGAACAGGTTATAATAGTTTTTGCCATTTTAGTTTTTGAAAATTTTGAAGTGTAAAGTTACGTATTTATTGATGGGATTAAAATTTTATGCCCTTTAATCGACGACTTATTTAAACTAATAGTTAAATGATAGTTAATGGTTTACTTACTAATATAAAAACAACTCAAATCCTATATTAGTTAATGAAATAACACCTTATTTTACAAGAATTTTAAGCGATTGTAAGGTTATAATTTTACCGGTTTTAAAGTCCTTTGCACCAATATTATCAATAAAAATTTTACTCCCTACTTTAGCACAACCACGGAAACAAGAGTATGCCTCAACAGAGAAAGAACTTCCTAAACATGTAGTGACCCTACGATGGTCAAACTCACAGGTAAAATAAATCTCAAATCCTAAAATTTCATATTTTTCAGAATAGCTTGGTTTAATATCCTTAATGCTATTGAATTTTTGAACATCACTTAAAGAAATTTCAATTTTTTCCGGTGATCCATTATACTCTTTTAAAATAGGGCCTGTATTTTGACTAAAAACAAAACACGGCTTATAAATAATCAAGGCAACAATAAGTATCTTAATTATTTTTATCATTCTACAAGTTACAATTTTATTTGCTTTCTGGCAATAAATCCGCCTCCAACTAAATCATCACCATCATACATTACGCATGATTGTCCGGGTGCAACACCACTTACTTGTTCATGAAACACTACATGCAGTTTATTATCTTCAGCATTAATGGTTGCCATAGTACCGGGGTCTTTATAACGTATTTTGGTACGTCCCACAAAATCATGCGGCATGGTTTCAAACTTAATCATATTGAAATCGCGCACGTATAATTGTTGTTCCGATAAATCTTCTTTTGTACCTAACTCAACCGTGTTGGTTTCAGGTATAATGTTTTTCACAAAAACAGGCTCACCTAATGCAATATCTAAGCCTTTGCGCTGACCAATAGTATAAAACGGATAGCCACGATGAGTGCCCACTTTTTCTCCTTTAAAAATAAAATCACCACCTTCCACTTTTGATTCCAGTTCAGGCATTTTATGTTTTAAAAAGGCACGGTAATCATTATCGGGTATAAAGCAAATATCATAGCTTTCAGGTTTGTTTGCTAGCTCAGCAAAGCCATAACCTTCAGCCATTTTACGAATTTCGGGTTTGGTAAATTTACCTAATGGGAATATAGTACGAGCCAAACTTTCTTGGGTTAAGCCCCACAATACATACGATTGATCCTTATTTGAATCCAATCCACGAGAAACTATATAACGTCCATTTTCTTTACGCACTTGTGCATAATGCCCTGTTGCAATAAACTCACAATCTAACATATTAGCACGTTTTAAAAGGGCATCCCACTTAATATGCGTGTTACAAAGCACACAAGGGTTTGGGGTTCTGCCTGACAAATATTCTTCTACAAAATTGTCAATAATAGTTGTGCCAAACTCACTACGTATATCTAATATATAATGCGGAAAACCTAAGTTTACCGCAACCTGACGCGCATCATTAATAGAATCTAAACTACAGCAGCCTGTTTCTTTAGTGCTACTGCCTGATGATTGATAATCCCAGGTTTTCATGGTAATGCCAATAACCTCATAACCTTGTTCGTGCAGCATCATGGCTGTAACCGAACTATCTATGCCGCCACTCATAGCTACCAGCACTTTTCCTTTTTTACTCATTTTATTTTTTAGGCGATGTGTTATTAATTGTTCTTGGTTGTGGGGGAGTTTTGGTATCTTCTTGCAGGTTTATGCCTTTACTTTTAAAATAGGCATCCATCTCTTTTTGATTAAGTTGTTTGCCATTTTGCCACACTTCCTTTTCTTTTATTTTACCACTTTCTAATTTATAAAGCCAAACTCCTTTTTTAACTCCTTTTTCATAAAACCCTTGTGCAGCAGCTATACCATTTGGATAGTACCAGCTACACTTACCATTAAATTCATTTGCCACATAAGCTCCTTCGGCTCTTACACCTTTTTTGTCATCAAAAAGCTGCTTAAAAGGGCCTTCTAATAAGTTATTTTTATAATTTCTTTCTTCTGAAACAGCGCCGTTTTCAAAATATATTTTGGATGGGCCATTCTTTTTTCCATTTAAATACGTTTCGTTTGAAAGCAATTTACCTTTATCATCATAAAAAGTCCATACAGAATCTTTCTCCTCATTAATATACTTGCCTTTTGCTTCTATTTTTCCGGTTACATGGTACATGGTTACATAAGCAATTTTACCATCTTGCCTAAATTCTGATTTAGAACGTATACTATCCATGCTAGGGTAATAATAATAAAATACACCCTGTGGTTTATTATCTTTAAAAGTACCCTTATAACTTATTTTACCAGTTTTAGTATCTAATTTTTCCCAATAACCTTGCTTTAAACCTTTAGCATCGGTTTGGTTTTTATTTTGCGCATATGCAAAGCTAAATAGCACAACAAACAATACACTTATAAAATATTTAAACATCGTGCAAAGGTAAGGGTTTTAAAGCAAAAAAATGTTGCATTTATATTTGGCTTCTTAGGCTTTTATCGAATAATTAAACATATTATAAATTTAATGTTTCATGTAAGAAAACATCTTTTGATGTCTAATTCCTCTCAAAAATCATGATTTTAACACATTACTTACATTGAAAAGATAATTTACTCACTAACACACTATTAATTTTATCAACACTATTAGCTATTTCTATGCCTATTGTATCAACAGATGCTTCAATTATTTTCCAAATCTATTGTTAATAAGTAAGAAAAATGTGGCAGAAAAATCAAATTTACTTACACATGTAAGGATTTGAAAATGATTGCAATTAATCTAATTTATAAAGGAGATAAATTTGTTTAAGCCCTAAATTAATAAGGTGTAAGCTAAAAAACCAAAGAAGAGTAAGCATAAAACTAAAACTATGAATAAAATGAAACTGCTATTTAAAAGAATTATTTAATTTATTAAAAAACAAAAAACATGAAAAAAACAATTTTACTTTTAGCAATTTGTTTAAGCAGTCGCATAGGTTTTACCCAAGTTTTAGTTGGAAATGGTGGGTTTGAAACCTACATTAATGAACCCACCTGTCCTTTAGGATCTATAGATAATACAAGTATAGCGCGTTGTTATATTTGGGATGGACTTGGTTGTACCTATAGTAGCAGTTGTTCATCATATGGCGATTTTAATGGTGCATCTTCAGGTGTTCAATATTTCTATAATGGTACTTTTGGATCAGGGGGATGTCAACCTGTAAGCCCACATAGCGGACATGGCTGCGCTTACTGTTCTGAAAATGGTTTTTATGGTGGTAGTGGTTATTGCGCCAATAATCAATTAATTTATCAAACTATAAGTGGGACTTTATTAAGTTCTCAAACTTATGTAGTCTCTGCGTATATAAACACATTATCAAATCAAGGTGTAGTGATTAAAGCTTGGCTAGTTCCTACAAGTGTTGGGTCTACAGCCTCTGATATTTTAAATAATGTTAGAAGTCAGTCATTATCAGGTGGATTTCAAAGTTTAAATAGCAATTGGGTTCAGATGCAAACATTATTAATACCACCTTCTTCTGGGTCTTATTATCTTGTTATTGGAGACCCTACATTTTGCAATGACGGAGCTTATACAGTAATTGAAAATTGGGCTATCGATGACGTTACAATTGGCGTAGCACCAACCTGTACTGCTAATGCGGGCTCTAATCAAACAGACACTCAAACATGTACTGGATGGCCAGGCGTAACAATTGGCACAACAGCTATTAGTGGGTGCTCTTATTCATGGTCACCCACTACTAAACTAAATAATTCTTTAATTGCGCAACCAACTTCTACTTGGACAAATTCTACCACACCAGAAATTTACACAGTAACTGTTACCGGCAATTTTTGTACATCAGCTACATCTACAGTACAAGTAAATGCTGTAAAATTAGCTTGTCCAGGTTGTTGTAGAGTAGCCGGTATTTCAGCAAATAATCAAGAGTTTTCAAATTTTGTAGTATATCCTAATCCTTCAAATGGCGATATAACAATAAATTTGAATGATAAAGCCGATTATATTCAAATTATGGATATGGTGGGAAGGTTAGTCTTTGAAATTAAAGATATCAATACTGAAGAGCTAAAAATTGACTTATCTAAGTACGCCAAAGGCATGTATTTTGTAAGAGCAAAAATTGGTGATGTTATTGAAAAACAAAAACTAATGATAGAGTAAATTAGGTTTATAGATTTATTTAGTATAAAAAAAGCCGCCCCTGAAACAGAGGCGGCTTTTTTATTAGCACAATTTATTCAGTTTAGAAATAAAAGTTAGCACGTAATGTACCAGTTGGACCAAACATAGAGTTTTTATTATCTGTACCGATTTTGAAATCAGAAGATTTACCAGTTTTAGACACATGAGTACTTGAAGATGTACCAGTATAAATGTTTTCAGTAGTTGTTTGACCAGCACCAGTAGTAGAGATACCGATACCCCAACCAAATTCACCACCTAATGACATTTTTGGTAAAATAAAATATTCAACACCTACAAAACCACGTACACCAAATTGAAAAGTTGTACCCGATTTCCAATCAGTAACACGGCCACCCGCAGTAGCAGCACCACCAGTTCCCGTTACAGTTGTAGTTCCCGTACCCCAAAATGTTGAAGTAGGATCTGCAGATGTACCAACCGCAGTACCTGTACCGGCAAATGCGTTACCATAAGTGTTTTTTTGGTGCATGCTACCTATATAGAAACCAACTTCTGCACCATAATAACCTTGTAAACGAGTTTTACCTTTACGTTTTTCTATACCAGCTGTTAAACCAATACCGGTCGTAGCAATTGATGTTTTGTCAGTTAATTTAGTTGGAGCATTACCAGCAGCAATAACTTCATTATCTTCATTAACTAAGTTAGTTGCTGATTTTGTGTTAAAACCAATGTTAACACCTACACGATACGCTGTTTTTTCGTCTTTAAAATATTTACCCATAATAAGGCTTTGGTTTCCTAAGAAATTGAAAGCTCCAGTTGATGAGTTACCTAAATAAGTGTTATCTGCTGTTTTACCAAACATATTTCCCACGAAATTTAGGAATGGGTTTGCATCTGCTGAAATAGCCCAATCTCCTGCTTCAGGTAAAATAGGTTCACCTTTTTTTGATGTTAAGTCTTGTGCAAAGGCCGATGTTACACCGAACGCCATTGCTAAAGCTAATACTGATTTTTTCATGTTTTGTTTTTTTTAGTTTAACTGTTTAAGTTATTTAAAGCAAAGTTACAGACTTGTTTATTCTACGTTATTAACAATTAACATACTTATCAACAGATTTTTGTTAGTATCCACTTTTGTTTTTAATCATAGGTACAAATTTGTATTTGCCGAGTTCCGTCCTTTCAAAGAGCGTGCCAGATTTTTTAATAATTACGTTCATTATCTGTTCCGAGCCTCTGCCAATGGGTATAACCATTATGCCACCCACTGCCATTTGTTTCAATAAACCGTCGGGTGGGTATGGCGCACCAGCGGTTACTATTATTTTATCAAACGGAGCATGGCTTGGTAAACCCTCATACCCATCTCCATAAAAAAAACGAGTGGTGTACCCTAACTTAGGTAAAAGTACACGGGTTTTTTCGTAAAGTTTTTGTTGGCGTTCAATAGTATATACTTTAACACCCATTTCAATTAAAACAGCAGTTTGGTAACCACAACCAGTACCAATTTCAAGTACTTTGTCAGTTTTCTTTAATTTTAAAAGTTCAGTTTGGTAAGCTACCGTGCTTGGGTGCGAAATGGTTTGCCCCTCGCCTATCGGGAAAGCTTCATCATCATACGCAAAGTTTAAAAAAGCGCTATCTAAAAATGCATGGCGAGGTACTTTATCAATAGCGGCTAAAACATTTTCATCAGTACAACCTTTTTGGCGAAGTAGTTCAACTAATTTCTTTCTTTTTCCTTTATGCAGGAAAGTATCTGTCCTATCAATCATAAGTAAGCAAATCTATTTAAAACTAACACTTCGATATGGATATCTTTAGGAGGTTACTAACACTTGGTTTTTAATTATGAGGTACGTTTGCCTGCAAGCATGATAAAGATTGGTATTTTAGGCGCAGGTCATTTAGGGAAAATTCATATTTCTTTACTAAAAGAAATAAAAGAATTTGAAATTGTAGGTTTCTTTGATTCAGATAAAGAAGTATCTGCTCGTGTTGAAAAAGAATTTGGATTCAAATCTTATCCAACCTATGAAGCTCTTTCAAAAAATTGTGATGCTATTGATATTGTTTGCCCTACTCCATTTCATTTTGAATATGCTCAAAAAGCCATTAAAGCCGGTAAACATGTTTTTATAGAAAAACCGGTTACCATACATCCGGAAGAAACAAAATTACTGGTTCAGCTATGCCACGAAGCAGGTGTGGTAACACAAGTAGGTCGTGTAGAGCAATTTAACCCAGCATTTTTAGCCGCAAAGCCTTTTATTAATCGCCCACTTTTTATTACAACCGAGCGCTTGGCTACCTATAACCCACGTGGAACCGACGTTTCAGTTGTGTTAGATTTAATGATACACGATATAGATTTAGTGTTGAGTATGGTAAAATCTAACATAAAAAAAATTCAGGCAAGTGGGTCACCTATTATTTGTAATACGGCAGATATAGTGCATGCCCGTATAGATTTTGATAATGGAACTATAGCAAACTTAACAGTTAGTAGAGTTGCTTTAAGTAATAAAAGAAGTTTGCAAGTTTTTCAGAAAGAAGGTTTTTTAAGCATAGACTTATTAAATAAAACATTAACCAAAGCTGAAATAAAGGAAAACTACACCCCTACTAAAAATGAAGATGTTATTGCTTTGCGAAACAGCACTAGCATAATAAAAGAGAATATAGAAATAAAGCCTGTAAATGCCATTAAATATGAACTTGAGCTTTTTGCCAAAGCTATACAAAACAAAACAAAAGCGGTAGTAACTTTAGATGACGAACATCTTACTATGCAAACAGCACAACAAATTATAAATGCTATTGGTGGGTAAACACCTCTATTTAATAATAACTAATCTTTTATTAATTACACCTGCATAACCGCTTATGCTAATATTGTAAACGCCTTCTGTTAACCTTGTTGCGTCAATATTAGCTTGATTACTTATAAACTGATTTAAAACTAATTTTCCGTTTATATCAAAAATTTGTAAGTTTTGTTTCCCCGTTGTATTTGTTTCAATACTAAAATTTCCGTTAGATGGGTTAGGATATATAGATAGTGGTTTTTTATTTTTAGCTATCAAATCTATACCAGACGTACACGAAAGTAAGGTAATTGAATGTGTTGCTGAGTCAACGTGCCCTAAAGTATCTATATATGTATAGGTAATAATATATGTTCCTGCAGCCAAGCCAGCAGTATTATAAGTGGAACCATTAACTCCAATTCCAGAATAAGTGCCACCAGAAGGCATTCCGCCAGATAAAGTATATGTATTAGTATCTGCACAAAGGGTATCTGCAAAACCAAGTGTTGCAAAACTAACAACTGATACATTTTTTGAACTAAAACTACTATCCTGTATAAAAACGCCTGAATCATATGCTTGATCTCCTGCATCAGCAATAGCCACTTTCAAATGATAAGTAGAGTCTGGAACAACTAGTTTTGTTGAATTAATAGCTGTTGTTAAACCTTCATAAACTATATCTGTTCCTGAACTATTATCATGATAATATGTAGGGTTTTGAGCTGATGTACATTGGTCGCTACCATTGTTTACATTGTTTATAGCAACTGGGGTACCGTTGGGCAATGCAGCGATGTTTGTTGCTGTATAATTACCCCCGGCTGGATTAGGGCCTGTTAAAAACATACCAAAAGCATCGTTAAATGCACTGCATTGGTACCCATCATACTCTGAAGACCCAAAAACATATGTAATATTTAATTGATTATAAAGAGGCACAAAATCAAATTGAAGAATACAATTATCATACATTGCTGCAGGTTCAATAGAAGTTAAATTAGCATCAGAAAAAGAATATTGTGGTGGATGAGATTCACTTATTATTTGTGCAGGATGAACAGCATCAGAAGCATAACCTGTTGTTAGGATAACCCCATGGGTTAAACCTAAAGTAGAACCCAAATATGAAAAAGTACCTGAACCACTAGCAGAACCAAAACCACCACAAGTTAACGAAGCATTAGTAATTGTTACTCCGCTGCCTACTATTTTTTGAGCAAATGCAACAATTGAGCTATCGATACCAATTGTAAGTTGAGAAAAAATATGTAGTGGAAGAATTAAGAAAAATGCTTTAAAAAATAATAGTTTTTTCATACTTAAAGGTAAAATTAAATATCAATAAAAACAAAAAAAGAATCCGATTGGATTCTTTTTTTGTTTTGTGATTAAAGCTTGTTTTATCGTATTAAAGTTAAGAAGCCTTTATACACTTGGCTATTTCCGGTTTTACTACTGGTAGCATTAATTATATAAAAATATGTATCAGACGGTACTTCTTTACCTCCTGCTGTTTTACCATCCCAACTTGTGTTTATTGAAGATGATGAGAACATTTTTAATCCCCAACGGTCAAGAATTTCTATGCTATAATTAGAAACTCCTTCGCCTTTTACAACAAATTCTTCATTAATAGCATCGCCGTTAGGAGTAAACACGTTAGGTACAACTATAGAATATCCTTCTGTAACAATAATAAGCATTGTATCTTTATCTAAACAAGTTGTACCACCTGTTGTATTGCTTGCTATTAAAACAACTGTGTAAGTACCTGCAGCAGTATAAGTAGTATTAGTAGTACTATCGGTTACACTAGTAGTTGTTTGATTACTTCCATTTCCATAACTCCATACATAGCTGCTTGCATTTGTAGAACTATTTGTAAACTGCACATTTAAAGGAGCATCGCCTGT
>Ga0134125_10007529_pt1 | contig 12285 bp, 12 predicted proteins | sample KB31751_FD_96464 | JGI IMG/M metagenome (GOLD analysis project Ga0134125, IMG submission 96464) | Terrestrial soil microbial communities with excess Nitrogen fertilizer from Kellogg Biological Station, Michigan, USA - KB3-175-1 | ecosystem: Environmental > Terrestrial > Soil > Unclassified ... | reverse complement strand
TCTCACGCGATTGGCGATTTGAACCCGTTTCGCCAGTACATCTCCACCGACGGCGGCCGGACGGCGGCCTCGGATGAAGGTGCCGTGGGACTCTACTCTTCCACGCAGGAAAACTCCACCTATTTTCATGGAACTATCGTTAGCGGTGGGTCTACAGGTTCGATTCTGCTCACCACGGCGGAGACATCGGGCCAGAACTACTTTACCGATGGTGGGTTTCTGCTCGATATAACCAAAGGTGGAACCCTTACCGGGACGGTCTCCAGCGTGGCGTCTACAACGTTCGGAACCGTTGCGCAGACGTTTAATTATTGGAACCTCACCGGCATCACCATGCCCGTCTCGACTGCGTGGGGGACAGCGAACACCGCCACCACATCTACGGCAAATGGACAATTTCAAGTTTACGTTTCACAGACCATAAACTTCACTCTCGGTACAAGCCCAGCCTCTCCAGGTTCTTTTGTAGTCGGAAACAACGCCTGCATCGTCCAAGGTCTCGGCGTGGGGTCACCCGGCGCGGGAGAACAAGTCCCCATCACCGCCGTAGGAACCACGTCCGGAGGAATTCAATCAGTTACGTTTTCAACTCGTTATGGGTGGAGCGCCGGATTCGTGTTGATGCAAGGGGGTATGTGTGGCCAATACCCCACCACGACAGGGGCAACATGGAGAACTGCCATACAGGCAATCGGATCGCTCTCGCCAACGCAAGTTGTATGGTCTGCGTGCTCTAACGGAGGTTGCCAGGACTTGTCATTGGCTAAAAATATAGCCGATGTTGGAGGTTCAGTTACTTTTTACCCTGGCGCCGAGATTATAGGCACGCAAGGAAACACTCCCAACACTACTCAACTCGCAAACAATACGACTGCCTGGGCTAACGGAGATTCTATAGAAGGCCCGCACCCTGCGTCGGTTCTTCTTTTGGGTGCGAATATAAGAGTGGGGCAGACAACTAAGGTAGGGGGTGCGCCGTCTTCGATAGCTACGTTCGCTAATGAAGGACCAGCCGCTATAGGGGACGGAATAGAAATTTCTACGAATAGCGCACTGGGTGGAGCGGCAATACACGTAACAGACGATGGCACGGGATTGGGATCAACAGTGTACGGAGTTCAATTTTCCTACCTAAACCCTGCCGTGATTATCGGAATGACAAATCAGGCCGCTGCCAACTTCAGGATTTTTGAGGGTCCAATAAGCACAGCGGACAATGTTAATAGGTTTTGGTCAGAAGCTACTGGAGGATTTCTTTTTCAAGAGGGGACTAATTACGCCCGACTCTTTGCTTCTAACGTCCCTGCCGATCCTACGGCTTTAGCGCAGATTCCTATTGTAACGAATATGACGGCAGGAGCTGTGCACTATAACCCAGTCACCCTTACTGGAGACGCAACGGTAGACTCAACCGGCGTCGTGGCGGTGTCGAAGATCGCTGGAGTTCCTCTCTCGGGACTTTGCCAGACGAGCGGGGCCGGGTGCCCGGCAGCAGCCGGAGGCGTGACCAGCATCGACACCCTCACGGGAGCGTTCACGTTCTCTGGATCGGGCGTGTCTCATGTTGGCAACGCATACACCTTCAGCGGTTCTGGTTCTGGCATCGGAAGCATCACCTGGGCGCTTCCATCGTGGCTGACGGCTTCTCCTGCGACCATCTCCGCGAGCGGAACGCAGACGTTCTCAGCCACCACGGGCCAGACGGCAAACCAGTTCCTCGCCACGCCCAACGGAACGACGGGGGCGGTTGGGCTGCGTTCTATCGTCGCGGCAGACATCCCGACGCTGAACCAGAGCACCACAGGCAACGCGGCGACGGCAACCGCGCTGGCGTCTACTCCGACGAACTGCGGAGCTGGTGTAGCGGCAACCGGCGTGGGCGCAAACGGGAACGCGGTGGGGTGCTTTACACCAACGGGTACAGGCACGGTTACAGCCGTTTCAGTGGTAACTGCAAATGGAGTCTCGGGGACTGTAGCTACCGCGACCACCACGCCCGCAATCACCTTGACCCTTGGTGCGATCACGCCAACCTCTACCAACGGGGTGAGCGCGGCGACAATGGCGTTCGTCGATCCGACGAGTTCCATTCAGACGCAGTTGAACGGCAAGGTGTCCGGTGCAAGTCTGACGACAAACGTGTTGCCAAAGGCGACTGCGCCCAGCATAGTTGGCAATTCGCTGCTCACCGATGATGGGACGAGCGCTACCTACTCTGGGACGGGTGGTGTCAAGGCGGCACAATTCACCGGGACAGGGACAACTCCTTCCGCACTTAGCCTTCCCGCTGGTGCGGGGAGCATCCCAGCGCTTCCCGCCAATAGCGCCGGTCTGGCCGCACCGGCCACCGGAGGAACTTCGTACCTTCTGAAATTGCCCGCTACGATCACACAGGGCATTCTGCGTGTCGCGGCACCGGCAACGAATGATGGCGTCAACGAGTCGGCTGTAACCTCCATTTCGAGCACCCGCACGCTGGGGTGGTCGTTTGGCGATGTGGCAACTGGAGCGGCGCTGACGACCTCCGAGGTGGGATACATCACCGTGCCGTTCGCCTGTACCGTCACCGGCTGGCACATCATGGCCGACGCGGGCACGGTGACGGTCAAGACGGCGCGGGTCAACGGTGGTACGGCACTGCCGACTATCGGATCAAACTCCATCTCAACCTCCGGCGTCTCGCTCGCATCGGGAACGAAGATCGACTCCACCACAACAACGGACTTCACCTCCACAGCCATCGCTCAAAATGACACGCTGGGCTTCTTCATCACCGCCGTAGCCACGGCCAAGCAGGTCACGTTCCAACTGGATTGCGCACAATGACAAAAATACTTCTGATGTTCGCAGCGCTGACGTTCTCCACCCCGGCATGGGCCACATGGTCGATGGTCAATGCGAATACGTGTAACCTCTCCTGCTCGGGGACGACGTGCGCGGTTTCTGTCACCTCCACGACGGCGGGCAATGTGATTGCGGCGCTGTACGTCGGTAACACCAATTCCTCCATCACGAATGTCACGGGCGGAGCGTTCACGCACTGCGCTGGCTGCCAAGGAGGGTCGTCTGGAACGGACTGGATCGACATGGGCGGCACGCTGAGTGCGACCGGGGGCACGACCACCGTCACCGTAACCGTCAGCCCCTCCGCAAGTTCCTGGACGGCCTGCGCGACGGAATGGCACTCGACGCTGGGCGCTGGCGTGGTCGATACGCAGGCCACGCATACGGACACTTCCTGCACTACCTGTGCGGCTCCGGCGCTGACCATTACCGGGACGAATGACCTGATTATTCAGGCGGCGGGATGTACCAACACCTGCGCGACGAGCGCGACGGCCGGGTTTGTCGGCGCTTCCCCGTACACGAACCCAGCACAAGCGCCCGGAGGGGCAGGCTGGGGCGCGGCGCTGAATCAGGCGAGCTACGTCGCGCCGAACTGGAGCCAGAACACCTCCGGCGCGGTGCAGGTGTCGGCATGGGCGATTAAGGAGACCGGCGCGGCACCCGTATCTGTGCGCGGAAAGATGATTCTACAGTGAGATTGCGCTTCTTCATCCCGTTCCTGCTCTCGGCGATGGCCCTCGGCCAAGCCTGCACGAACGATGGCACGGGAAACGTGTGCGCGCCGTCCACCAGCGCGAACGGAAAGTGGATGCTCATCAACCATGCCTCCGATACTGGTTCGGGCGACCTCGGCTGCTATTCAGACAAGAAGATCGCCTTCGCCACAAACGCGCTCACCATTACGATGACGAAACCCGCGACTTCGCCCACCTGTGGGCTGTCCGATACGACCCAGGGAACGCAGTTGTACCTCTCGGGTGCGATGGCTTCGGTATCGAGTTTCAGCCCTACCACAAGCTGCCCGAGTGGAACCTGCACCATTCAGGCAAGCATCGAGGCTGGGAAGGGATGGCCCGCGTTCTGGCTGCTGGGCGGGGCTGGGTTGCTGTCCAGTTCCAGCGGCTGCCAGTACCAGTCTGTCTACAACACCTGGGACAACGTAGGCAACTGCCACTGGTCCACGGATACGATGCCGAACGGCGACTCTGCCGAAATCGACATCATGGAGTACATCGAGCCGAGTTACACAAACACGAATCAGAACCTGTTTTCCAATCTGACTTCGCAGCAAAACACGTCGCAGACACTCTCCAGTTCCATCTCCAACTTCCACGTCTATTCGATGCAGTGGAGCAATTCTTCGATCACCTACTCGGTGGACGGGACGGCTTCGACGGCACACTACACCTCAAATGTCCCGCAGAATCCGATGTTTATCCTGCTCCAAAACCGGGTGAGCAATGGCGCTGCCCCGGCAACCTTCCCGCAGACGATGACGGTGCAGTACGTGCAGGTGTGCGACGGGACAACCTGCACCTCGCCTGGAACCAGCGGCGGCAACACCGTCTTCTTTGACAACTTCACGCCTGGACCACAGACCTGGTACGTCCGTCCGGACGGGGGGACTCGCTACAACGCCCACGGTGCGCCCGCCACCTTTGGGCAGTGCGATGGACTCTCCGACACCGCCTATACCGGGACGACCAATGCGGTGTGGACGATGGGGGTCGTAGTTGCTCCCGGAACGACGATTACGGGTAACACGGGTTTCTATGAGACAACGACGGCGGGTGGAACCAGCGGCGTGACCATCCCGGCCTGGGGGACGACGACGACGGACGGCACCGTGACCTGGACGAAGGGTGCGGCCTACCCGCAGAACGGCCACTGCGCCTTCTCGGATATCCGCTACCTGTGGGCCGACGGCGAGTATTCGGCTGGTGGCGCGGCGCCTCAGTGGGGATGGACGAGTGCAGGGGGCGACACCGTGATCGTTCGCGGCGCGCACACGCAGACGACCGGCTATCGCATCGGCTATTCCGGCCCAAACAACACTTCGGCGGATTACTTCCTTGGAGAAGCGGGAAACCCCGGAGGTTCTGGAGCGCCAGTTGTGCCGTCTGGGACGGTCGGCCAGCCAACACGCATCCTCGGCGAGAACTATGCAAGCTGCACCAACCCACTCGACAAGACATTCGTTCACGGTGGCTATGGGACGGGCGGCGTTTTCAACGTCAGCGGGAGCAGCTATGTGCAGATTGAGTGCTTCAACATCTCCGACCAATCGAGCTGCGGACGTTCTGGGACAGTGAACAACTGTAACACCTCTTTCCCGATGGACGACTACGCCAACAACGGGATTGAGATCACGAACACTGCGACGAACGTTCTCTTGCAGGACATCGACATTCACGGAATGGCATCGGCTGGAATGCATGGGCCGACAGGGGACGGGTTCGTGACCAACCGCGTCTCGCTGATAGGAAACGATAATTCTGGCTGGAACCTGGATCGCGGAAACGGCACGACCGGAACCGGCTCTCTGACAAACCACTACTTTACCTGTGGATGGAACGGTTTCAACGAGCAGTACCCCATCTTGGACGCGCTCCCATTCTTCAATGGCTCGGATGATAGCAGCAGCGGATATGGCGATTGCTGGGGCACGACAACCGTAGCAAGTGTTCCCGGCTGGCAGGTTAGCTTCGACCACGCCAACGTCTTCTACAACACGCAGGACGGGCTGGACGCGCTGCACGTCAATGGGGCAGGCTCGACTGTCACGATCATCGATTCCCTTCTCTACGGCAATATGGGCAACCAAGCCAAGATCGGAGGATCGGCCATCACTTTTACGAACAACCTGATTTATGACAACTGCAACGCTCTGCGGCAGGCGATTCCCGGTACTCCTTCGGGCTACAACACGGCGCTATCGGACTTCTGCCGCGCTGGTGACGATGCGGTGGCGGTGACCATCAGCGATGCTTACAACAGCCTGGTGGCGTTCAATACGCTGGTCACGGCGGCTTCCGGTGGCTACCTGATCGAGTGCGTCAGCCCCTGCACCGCCCCGGCGTTCAAGTTCCAGAACAATGTAACGCTGGGCTTCCTCAACAACGCGACGAACGGCTATCCGGGGGGTGGAAGCGGGAACTATCCGCAGCGCATCTACCTGGATACCAGCGTGACGCCGGGGGCGGCGATTTGGCTAGATGCTGGCTCGGCCTTCGATCACAACGACACATTCCACGAGAAGAATGCCTGCCCAAACACGAACGAGACGAACGCGCTTTGCGTCGATCCGCTGCTGACAACCTCAACGTGGAGCCTGTACGGAACTTGGCCCATTACCCTAACATCCTCCAGCCCGCCCATCGGCGCTGGCGTGACCATCCCCGGCATCACCGCGGATTACCTGGGAGTGACTCGGCCCAACCCGCCAAGCATCGGGGCGTATGAGTTCTTAGGCGCTGTGCCAACATCGTTGCTGGGCGCTGTCGTCATTACGGGCGCGGCGGTGATCCGATGATGACGTATAGTCCGTCCGGGCTCGAGATGACAAAAAGTTTTGAAGGTCTGAAACTTGCCGCCTACCGGGACCAGGGCGGCGTGTGGACGATTGGTTATGGACATACCGGTCCGGACGTTCACGAAGGGCTGACGATCACCACTGAACAGGCTGAGGCGCTTCTTGTTGACGACCTGGCGAATGCCGTAGCCTGCGTGAATCGACAGGTAACGGGAACGATCAATCAAAATCAATTCGATGCGCTCGTTGACTTCGCCTTCAACCTGGGATGCGAGACTTTGGGGCGATCCACGCTTTTGCGCTGCGTGAATAGTGGTGCGTTTACTTCAGCAGCGTTGCAGTTTCCTCTATGGGCACATGTAAAAGGACAGCTTATACCGGGGCTGGTTCGACGGCGGCAGGCTGAGATGAACATGTTTAAGGGTGTTTATAAGACAGAGGAATCAGTCCAACAACGTCTTTAGCCTATTGGCGAAGGGACGAATAAGGCTTTTCCCGCGTTGGGCGAAACTTATTGGATTGCGGATGAAATTCCCATTTGCAAAGGATTTTAGCAATGTTTCGCCGTCCACACGGTCTGCCCATGATTGAAAGAGTGGAGCGATCTCAGCGCGCTCTTCCGCAAGGAATTCTTCGCTTGCTGCGGAAAGATAGCGGAGGAAGTTTTTGCGGCTTGCCTTGTCGATCCAAGCTACGTCTGACATCTTCGCGCGGTCGGCCGCCAGCGGCATCACCTCGTAAAACATGCGCTGTTCGTCGCGCAACCACATGCCAATGCGCTTGCGGAATTTGTTGCCGTCGTGTCCTACGCGGTAGCCACTGACGACTTCCGCTTCGTAGATGAATGTGCCAAATGGAGCAACCTGCATATATAACGGCCAGTCCCCGAACGATTCCATCCCCTTGTGGTATCCCCCGGAAGTCTCCAGCACGTCTCGCCGCACGGCAAAGGCCGCAAAGCACGCCTTTGGCCCGTACCGCTGCTCGGTAAGGGTAGTGGGCGGCAGCGTAACCCCTCTAACGCTCAAAAGATACTCTGTACTCAACAACGCCCCCGCTTCGTCGATGATGTCCCACCCGGCGCGCACTAAAACGGCATCTTCGCGGCGAGCTGCTCCACGCAGCAGCGTCTCACAGAAGTTTGGCCTCGCCACATCGTCACTACTGAACAACGTAATCCAGTCCCCGCTCAGGCTGCGGAGTGTAAAGTCCCACTGTTCACCAACATTGCATCCTGGCGGCGGCTTCAACCCGCGCACCTCCCCCTCATACTTCGCAATAATGTCTGGCGTGCGATCCGTGCTGTGATGGTCCGAGATGACAATTTCGTCCGGAGGCCGTGTTTGATTCAGCAGAGATAGGATCGTTTCTTCAAGGAAATCAGCTTGGTTGAACGTCGGAATACCCACAGAGAAGGTCGGTTTTCGCATTGCGGGAATTATAACCTCAGTCGCGTCATCACTTCGCGCACTGTCTTCGGATGCAGTTAAAGAAACGGTCGTCATCGGGAATCATGTGTTTCTTCAGGAAATCTGACACAGAAAAGCCCTCCGAAGAGGGCATCCTGTTTTGTGCGGGCTAGGCTTGATACCAGCTATGTATGAACTTTTCGCGGTAAGTCGCTGCTCCCGTTCATACTCAACGACCAGACTATAGCGTGTCCATCCACGCCGCCGTACAAACTTGGTGCGCTCAGGAGGATTTGAACCTCCAGCCAACGAATTATGAGTTCGCCGCTCTGACCGTTGAGCTATAAGCGCAAAACCTTGGTGCGAGAGGTAGGAATCGAACCTACAAACGCCGGGTTTTAAATCCGGCCGCTTTGCCTGTTTGCGTACACTCGCTTGGTGCAAGACCGAGGAATCGAACCTCGAACCATCTTCTTAGAAGGAAGCCGCTCTATCCGTTGAGCTAGTCTCGCAATCTCTCAATTCTACTTCCTCCCGCGCCCTGTATTCGGATGGGGCGCGATCTTATTTAAGCGGCTGCTTTTCGAGCTTCTCTTTGATGACCGAACGAACATACGATGACATACTCAATCCCCGGCTGGCAGCTAAGATTCTAAGCTCTTTGCGCTCTTGGATGGGCATACGAACTTGAAGAAGACACGTTCTCGGCTTTGACATTCCTCTAAAGTTGTAGCCGATACAATGACGAAACCCCTACAACGTCAGTGATTTGTCATTGACCTGTCAGTACAAACGCATTACATTCGTAACCGCAATGATTACCTCCCTTTACACTTCGCCATATATCCCAAATCCTCCGCCGTCTTTAGAACGGCCCACTTGACGGCGTTTGTGCGAGATCGCCTGGTTTTGTTCTTGAGCCATTCGGCGGCGGCAAATTCTTCTTCACTAAATCGTACAAGGACGGCCTTGATGCTCTTCTTATTAGCGGGCATAACACTAAGATATCTCTTTGGTAACTTATGTCAACTTAATAATGCATGGCATATATCAATGTGATATCACTTCCCTATGATAAAAGTCATAGACGAACCTCCGCACGCCGGACAAGATGATTCCCGCTATGCCCAACACACACTGAACCACCTAAACTGCCCGGTCTGTGACGCCACGGAGATAACGACCTTGGGCCACGATCAACCTGTTGTCTTGTTTTCCCTCTCTGCCGAAAATGACTGACCACACTCCAAGGCACGGACCTGATTGTCCGGGGTGTCTGTCGCGGAGCCTTGTGCGTTCCGAAGAAAAGCTCGCCGATCAATATTTTCAGCCCGCATTTGAGATGTGGCTTGAAGCGAGATTGATTGGGGAGCGCTCTGAGACCAGTGTGCGCTATATCGCGGAAAGCAGCGAAGAGACCTACCGTGAATATGCCTGGGCACTCGAGAAGTTCTTTGGCCCATTCAAACTAAATCAGATACACGACGGCAGTATCCGCCAATATCAGGATGACAGAGCCAATTGCCGGGGTGGATGGAAAAAGAAATGCGGCCAGAATCGGATACACAAAGAGGTAGGGCTCTTGTTGCGGATGATGCGAGCGGCGCACGTATGGACAGATGATTTAGACGGAGCCTTCGATCAGCTCCCGTTGCAGTACAGCGATGTGCCGAGAGCGATGGACCCGGAACAGGAAGCCCATTGGCTGCAATCCTGCCTGTGGGATGAAGAATGGCTTTGGGTGTACCACTACTCTAGGGTGGCCCTCGAAACGTGCGCGAGCACTATTGAAATAAGAAAAGGGCGCTTGGTAGACATAAGTCTGCGGCATTGGACTTTCAGGGTGGGGCCGGAGGCGTCGAAAAACAAGTTTCGCAATCGGACGATCCCTCTTGAGAGCGACGAGATACGGGAATCGACTGAGTTTTTGCTGCGGCGAGCTTTTGATTTTGGATGCCGGAGACCTGAACATTATTGGTTACCTTTTGGCAGTAATTCCAGGCGCGGCGACCTTGACGTGACACGGCCCATGACCAAGCACTGCATCAAGGGGACATGGAATAAAATCAGGGATAAGTCTCAAATCCTCTGGCTAACGCCCTACGATATGCGCCATACAGCGATAACGAGAATGGCGGAGAAGGGCACTCCGATTTCTACAATTATGGCGTTTGCGGGTCAGATGAGTCCGCGGATGCAACAGCATTACACGACGATCAGTATGCAGGCGAAACGGCAGGCGGCGCAGGATGTATGGCTCAAAAAGCCTGTTTCCTCGGTGCGATTGCTGCCTCAGTACGCATCTGCATAATTTTCTTGACACCGTTCGCGGCTCATGTAAATATGGTCGGCAGCTTAGAGATGTCACCGTCTCAGCGTTTATCAAGTCCCCTACGAACCAGTAGGTCGGGCGTTCGAATCGCTCCGGGCGCACCATAACTCGATATAACGCTAAACGGCACACCTCTAGGACTTTAGCCCGATTTTGGGCACCCACTAGGGGTATAACGATGCCGGAACCGATCAGCATACAGCGTGAGAGTTCTTCTCAGGCTATCCAAAGGACAACCCATGACAGGAATAGTGACCTCCATAAGGGGTACTCAGCAGAGCTATTGCCATATTCAGGGCGAGGATGGGACGGTGTATTTTTCCCATCAGTTAAATTTCGTGAACCCAGCGGAGATGGTCGTGGGGAACGAGGTGTCCTTCAACGTGGCGAAGGCCATGAGCGGCCCACGACCGAACGCAATCGACGTGGTGGCGATCCAGCGCAAGGCAGCGTAGACGGCTGGGAGCGGTACGCGGAGACTCCCAAGTTTTCGTGGTGGCTCCCGGCCATCCTTGCGGCGGCTTGCGTCTACGGAATCTATCTGGCGGTGACGCGATGACGACTCCAGCAGCCGAAAGACTCTATCTCGCTCAACATCTCGCAGCCGTTGAAGGTAGGGGATACGCAGTTTTCAACCCCCACAATAAGCCCCTTGAGGAATTGCCCGTTATCTATGGTTTCAACAACGGCGGGTCGAGTGGATGGTATAGCGCCGTCGCTCTCGCCGAAGATGGCACATGCTTAGGCGGTCATTGCTGCTCTGACGAAGGCTATATGCCGTGTGACTTAGGTGTCCTTGAAGGAACACGGACGGACCGGCACGCGAACGAATACCAGAAGCATTATCCCGGTGGCTATCGCATGGACTTCGTTCCGCGCGATGAAGTGAAGGCCCATGAAGCCTTAAACCGCGCATTTCTCCTGAACCAAGAACAAGCGGCCATAGCCGCAGAGAAAGAGAAGGTGACGCGATGAGCACAACCACCGCAGGAAAAGTAGCCGCCGAATTTCGCAAGCTGGCAGATTCTCTTGATGCCAACCCGGAGGCAGAGATCGAGAAGCCTTCCATCTATTTCTACTGCGATGCGAAGAATAATTTCGTCTCTACCGTAAAACTTCTCCCGCGGCCCCTCGCTAAGACCGTCAGCGATAAGGACGATCCCAAGTGGGCCAGGGTGCGGGTTGAATACCGTACGGATGTGATCGATGTAGAGGCATCGATTCCGCAGTCACTCACCTGCGAATTGATTGAACCAGCGAAACCGGCGGTTTATCGCTGCGACCCCATCCTTTCTCTCGAAGAGGAAGCGGAGGTGTCGGCATGAGGCCAAACCCTGTCTACCGCGTTACCTCAATGGAAGCCTCCGATATGAACGCCCTCTACTCGCACGAAATCATCCTTCAGCCCATCCCTGAAGATGAAGCGATTGATCTTACCAACGGCGTTGTCTCGCAGGCCGGGTACGAGCGGCATGATGAATTGCGCATGAACGTCTCGGAAGAAGTGTTTCACTCACTGCGAATAGGGATGCTCTACCAGCCTGCGTTTTCGCCGGCCAATCTTGTCGCAGAGGAGGCTGCCTAATGTTCGGACTACCCCCTGATTACGATAGCCAATTCAACCCGCCCGAGCCTCCTATCCCCGGCTTAGGTGGCGATGTCGATGACGAACCGACGGATGAAGACCTGGAGGATGAGTAATGGAAATCAAAACATATTTCGGTAGCGTCATCTTCGCGTTGGAAGGCGCTAAGACTGTGCTCGAAGTCGTCAAGGCGGCTCTCGAAGCGAAGAAGTCCCTCCGTGGCGCTGTCCTCCGTGGCGCTGACCTCAGTGGCGCGCTGACCTCAGTGGCGCTGACCTCCGTGACGGACTTAAGGGTGTCCCCGTGATTGCCAACATACACCAAGCAGTTTTCGAGGCGGTAAGCAAGCCGAACGCTCTTGATATGGGCAGTTGGCACATCTGCGACACAACACATTGCCGCGCCGGGTGGGTAGTGACGCTCGCAGGTGACGCTGGGCGCGCTATGGAGTGGGCAGTGGGAACTCCAGCCGCAGCCGCAATGATTTACCTCGCAAGCGATCCGCATCTGGAAAAGGTTCCCGACTTTTATTGCTCCAACGCAGAGGCTTTGGCTGACATGAAGAAGCTAGCGGAGGCCC
>Ga0134125_10007528_pt1 | contig 12285 bp, 10 predicted proteins | sample KB31751_FD_96464 | JGI IMG/M metagenome (GOLD analysis project Ga0134125, IMG submission 96464) | Terrestrial soil microbial communities with excess Nitrogen fertilizer from Kellogg Biological Station, Michigan, USA - KB3-175-1 | ecosystem: Environmental > Terrestrial > Soil > Unclassified ... | reverse complement strand
TCGGTGAGTTCGGCGAGCTCGGCGCGCAGCTCGCGGACGTGACGCTCCTTGACCGCGGTGAGCAGGTAGCCGTCGGCCCAGTCGCAGGCGATGCCGTGCCGGGCGATGAGCTCGCGCATGAGCGCGAGGCCCTCGACGCTCACGTCCCACACCGTGCGGGCCGCGCCTGCGCCAATCAGGCGCTCAAGCTTGGCCTGCCCGGCCGCTACCCCGAACAGCGCCTGGGCGCCGCTGCGACCCGATGCGCCCCAGGAGACGCGGTGCTCTTCCAGCAGCACCACCGACAGCCCCGCCTGCGCCAGGTGCAGCGCGGTCGAGCAGCCGGCGATCCCGCCGCCGACCACGCACACGTCGCACTCGAGGGTCCCCTCGAGCGCCGGGCGCTCCGGCCAGGCGTGCGCGGAGGCGGCATAGTAAGAGGCGACATAATCGAGGCGGGACATGGAGTGTTTAAGATCTTCGCAATTTCGGGGTGAGGCGCGGGCCGGGCAGGATAGCGAGCCGCCCTGGGGGCCGGCAAATCGGGCCGGGCCCGCATGGACCCGTTAAAAGCGCAGTTTCGGCATTAGCGGACTTCCGGCCCGTGGCGCAAGGCTAAGCTTCCACACCGCACCTGTGGTCTAATGGTGGCCTACTTTGGAGAGTCGCCGGGGCCCTTTGTTTAAGATCTTAAACAGGCCTCGCAGCCGCCATGGCAGCCGTCCGCCCGCTCATTGGTATCCCCGCCGACCGGCGCATGGTCGGCAAACACCCGTTCCACATGGTGGGGGAGAAGTATGCCCGGGCGGTCATGGTGGCCTCCGGCGCGGCCCCGCTGCTGATCCCGGCGCTCGCCGAGGAGCTGCGTTTCGAGGAGCTGCTCGAGCGCCTGGACGGGCTGCTGTTCACGGGCAGCCCCTCGAACGTCGAGCCGCACCGTTACCAGGGCGAGCCGAGCGCGCCGGGAACGCTGCATGACCCGGCACGCGATGCCACGACGCTGCCGCTGATCCGCAAGGCGGTGGCCGGCGGGGTGCCGGTGTTCGGCATCTGCCGCGGCTTCCAGGAGATGAACGTTGCGTTCGGCGGCACGCTGCACCAGAAGCTGCACGAGGTGCCGGGCAACCTCGATCATCGCGATGATGAGTCGCAGCCGCTCGAAGTGCAGTACGGGCCCGCGCACGACGTAACACTCGAGCCCGGCGGCACGCTGCGCGCACTGAGCGGCACGGAGCGCGTGCGCGTGAACTCGCTCCACAGCCAGGGTATCGAGCGGCTGGGAGACGAGCTCGAGGTCGAGGCGCGCGCGCCCGACGGCGTGATCGAGGCGTTCCGCGTGCGCGCAGCGCGCGCCTTCGCGCTCGCGGTGCAGTGGCACCCGGAGTGGCACGTGATGAACAACCCGTTTTCGCGCGCGCTGTTCGCCGCCTTCGGGCAGGCGAGCCGCGAGCGCGCTCAGTCAAGATGAGAGGCTGCCGCCATGGTGAGTGAGATCCGGCAATTCTTCCGCGATCACGGCATCTCCGAGGTCGAGGCGATCATCCCCGACATGGCCGGCATTGCGCGCGGCAAGATCATGCCGGCGGAGAAGTTTGCCGAGGACGGCGGCATGCGCCTGCCCGAGAGCGTATTCCTGCAGACGGTGACCGGCGACTATCCGCCCGAGACCGGCGAGGCCATGAGCCCGGCCGAGATCGACATCATCCTCAAGGCCGATCCCAAGACGGTGCGGCGCGTGCCCTGGGCGGCGGAGCCGACCGCGCAGGTGATCCACGACTGCTTCTATTCCGACGGCCGGCGCGTCTCGATGGCGCCGCGCCACGTGCTGCGCAACGTGCTCGAGCTGTACGCGCAGCGTGGCTGGGAGCCGGTGGTGGCCCCGGAGCTCGAATTCTACCTGGTCGAGCAGAACAAGGACGCGGACTACCCGCTCAAGCCCCCGGTCGGGCGCTCCGGGCGTGCCGAGCCCGGACGCCAGTCCTACAGTATCGCGGCGGTCAACGAATTCGACCCGCTGTTCGACGACATCTACCAGTTCTGCGAGGACCAGGACATCGAGATCGATACCCTGATCCACGAGGATGGCCCGGCGCAGATGGAGATCAACCTGATCCACGGCTATCCGCTCGACCTCGCCGATCAGGCGTTCCTGTTCAAGCGCACGGCGCGCGAGGCGGCGCTGCGCCACAAGATGTACGCCACCTTCATGGCCAAGCCGCACGCCAAGGAGCCCGGCAGCGCCATGCACATCCACCAGAGCGTCGTGGATGTGAAGACGCGCAAGAACATTTTCTCGAATCCCGATGGCACGCCCTCGCAGCTGTTCTTTGCGCACATCGGCGGCCTGCAGAAGTACCTGCCGGCGGCGATGGCGCTGTTCTGCGCCAACGTCAACTCCTACCGCCGCCTGACCCGTTACCTGTCGGCGCCCATCAACGTGCACTGGGGCTACGACAACCGTACTGCCGGGCTGCGCGTGCCGATGTCGGATGCGCAGGCGCGCCGCGTCGAGAACCGCGTCGGCGGCGCCGATGCCAACCCCTACATCGCGCTGGCTGCCTCGCTCGCCTGCGGCTACCTGGGCATGGTCGAGGGCGCGCAGCCGTCCGACCCGATCGTCGGCAGCGCCCACGACCTGCCGTTCGGCCTGCCGCGCTCGCTGGATGAAGCGCTGCGCGAGCTGCGCGCCTGCGAGCCGCTGGTGAAGCTGCTCAGCGAGCCGTTCGTGGAGGCCTTCACGATCGTCAAGGAAGCCGAATACGAGGTGTTTCTGCAGGTCATCAGCTCCTGGGAGCGCGAGCACCTGCTGCTCAACGTGTAGCGGCGGGGTCGCCGCCGCCGCGATGCCCGCGCGCCTTCTCAGGGCAGGCAGCACTGATATATAAGAACAAGCGTGACAGGTGTCCCCCGAGGTCTGACGATCAGCGCCGCTGCTGCGGCGCTGCTGCTGGCCGCCTGTGGCACGGATTCCGGCGCACACCCCGGTGCCGCCGGCGGCGACGAGCAGGTCCTCAACGTCTTCAACTGGTCGGACTACATCCAGCCCTCGGTGATCGAGGACTTCCAGAAGGAGTACGGCATTCACGTCAACTACGACGTGTTTGATTCCAACGAGATCCTCGAGACCAAGCTGCTCACCGGCCACACCAACTACGATATCGTGGTGCCATCGGCGGCGTTCCTCGAGCGCCAGATCCAGGCCGACATCTACCAGAAGCTGAACAAGTCGCTGCTGCCGAACCTCAAGAACGTCGATCCGCAGGTGGCGCACAACGAGGCGCTGTACGACCCGGGCAACCAGTACAGCGTCGATTACATGTGGATCACATCGGGCGTGGGCTACAACACCGCGGCCATCCGCCAGCGCCTGCCGGACGCGCCCGTGGACAGCTGGCACATGGTCTTCGATCCGGCGATCGTCGCGAAGTTTGCCGACTGCGGGGTGTCGATCCTGGACGCGCCCTCCGAAGTCGTGGGCACGGTGCTGCTCTACATCGGCCGCAACCCGGCCAGCAATTCGCCCGCGGACCTGAAGGCGGCCGAGCAGGTGCTGCGCGCCATGCGCCCATACGTGCGCTATGTGGACTCCTCGCGCTACATCGACAACCTCGCCAACGGCGACATCTGCCTGGTGATGGGCTGGTCGGGCGACATCAAGCAGGCGCACGACCGTGCCAAGGAGGCCGGCAAGGGCGTGGACCTGGCGTACTCGATCCCCAAGGAGGGCGCCATCGTCAACTACGACGTGCTCGCCATCCCGGCGGATGCCCCGCACGCGAGGAACGCGCACCTGTTCATCGACTACCTGCTGCGCCCGGAGGTGGCCGCGAAGAACTCCAACCTCATCAAGTACGCCAACGCGGTACTGCCGGACATCCAGCCGCTCGATCCGGCGGTGCGCAACGACCCCGGCGTCTACCCGCCGGCCGAGGTGCGCGAGCGGCTGCATCCCGAGCGGGCACGGCCGGCGGACTACCAGCGCCTGCTGACGCGCATGTGGACACGTTTCAAGACCGGCCGCTGAGCGGCAGCAACATCCTCGAATTACAATGACTGCCAACCCGATGAGCGCCGCCACACCCTCCGCGAGTCCCGATCCGGCTGCCTACGTGCGCCTGGCCCGGGTCACCAAGAAGTTCGGCGACTTCACGGCCGTGGACGAGGTGTCGCTCGACATCCGGCGCGGCGAGATCTTCTGCCTGCTCGGCGGCTCGGGATCTGGCAAGACCACGCTGCTGCGGATGCTGGCGGGCTTCGAGCGCCCGAGTGCGGGCAGCGTCTATATCGACGGTGTGGACATGAGCACAATCCCGCCGTACGAGCGTCCGGTCAACATGATGTTCCAGTCCTACGCGCTGTTCCCGCACATGAGCGTGGAGAAGAACGTGGCCTTCGGTCTCGAGCAGGAGGGGCTCGGGCGCGACGCCATCCGCCGCCAGGTGGGCGAGATCCTCGACATCGTGAAGATGGGCGGCTACGGAGCGCGCAAGCCGCACCAGCTGTCCGGCGGGCAGCGCCAGCGCGTGGCGCTGGCGCGCGCGCTGGTCAAGCGCCCCAAGCTGCTGCTGCTCGATGAGCCGCTCGCGGCGCTCGACAAGAAGCTGCGCGAACACACTCAGTTCGAGCTGCTCAACATCCAGCAGCGCCTCGGTGTGACCTTCATCGTCGTCACGCACGACCAGGAGGAGGCCATGACACTCGGCCAGCGGCTGGGCGTCATGAACCACGGCAAGATCGTGCAGGTGGGCACCCCGGCGGACATCTACGAGTCGCCGGCCAGCCGCTTCGTCGCCGATTTCATCGGCTCGGTCAACATGTTCGAGGGCCGCGTGAGCGAGGAGGGCACCGGCTTCGTGCGCATCGAGTGCGGCGAACTCGGCTGCGCCGTACGCGCGGAGCGTGCCGTCGCCTGCGGCCACGGCACCACCGTATGGACCGCCATCCGCCCCGAGAAGATCAACATCAGTCGCCGCCCGCCCGCGGCCGGCGACGCGGGGGCCGAGAACGCGGTGCGCGGCACGGTGCGCGAGATCGCCTACATGGGCGACATGTCGATCTACCTGGTACAAATCGACTCCGGCAAGATGCTGCGCGTGACACTGCCGAACATCACCCGTGGCGGCGAGCGGCCGCTGGCGCGCGAGGAGGGCGTATGGCTCTCCTGGCACGGCTCGAGCCCCGTCGTGCTGACGGAGTAGGCGCGTGCGGCTCACGCAACGCTCCGGGCAGCGGCTGGTGGCGGGCATTCCCACCCTGTGGCTGCTGGTGCTGTTCCTCATTCCGTTCGTCATCGTGTTCCGCATCTCGTTCTCCGAAGTGCGGCTCGCCATCCCGCCGTACACCCCGCTCCTCAGCTGGCACCACGGTGCGCCGCACCTCGAGGTGCACTGGTCGGCGTACTCGTTCCTGTTCACCGATCAGCTGTACATCAGCTCCTACCTGTACTCGCTGAAGGTGGCCGCGGTGTCGACGCTGTGCTGCCTCCTGATCGGCTATCCGATGGCCTATGCGATCGCGCACTCGGGCAGCGCGGTGCGCCCGGTGCTGCTGATGCTGATCGTGCTGCCATTCTGGACCTCGTTCCTGTTGCGCGTGTATGCGTGGATCGGGCTGCTGAACAACAACGGCGTCATCAACAACGTGCTGCTGTACCTCGGCGTGATCCATCACCCGCTGGCGCTCATGCAGACCGATTTCGCTGTGTACATCGGCATCGTGTACTCATACCTGCCGTTCATGATCCTGCCGCTGTACGCCAACCTCGAGAAGCACGACGTGACCCTGCTCGAGGCCGCCGCCGATCTCGGTGCGCGCCCGTGGCGCGCGTTCTGGCGCATCACGGTGCCGCAATCGCTGCCCGGCATCGCCGCTGGCTGCCTGCTGGTGTTCATCCCGGCGGTAGGCGAATACGTCATCCCGACGCTGCTCGGCCGCACCGACCAGCTGATGATCGGGCGGGTGCTGTCGGATGAGTTCTTCGAGAACCGCGACTGGCCGGTGGCGAGCGCGGTGGCGATCCTCATGCTGCTGGTGCTGGTGGTGCCGATCATGTGGTTCCAGCGGCTCGAGCGGCGCGAGCTCGAGGCGGCCAAGTGAGGTCGCAGGGCTGGTTCGCGCGCGGCGCGCTGGTGCTGGGGCTGGTGTTCCTGTACGTGCCGATCATTTCGATGATCGTGTTCTCCTTCAATTACTCGCGCCTGGTCACCGTGTGGGATTCAGCGCGCTCGCCGAGCTTCAGGTGGTACGCGGCGCTCGTGCACAATCAGCAGATCCTCGGCGCCGCCTGGCTGTCGATCCGCATCGCACTCGTATCCGCGACGGCGGCGGTGGTGCTCGGCACGCTCGCCGGCATGGCGCTGACGCGCTTCGGGCGCTTCCGCGGCCGCATGCTGCTCGCCGGCATGACCACGGCACCCCTGGTCATGCCGGAGGTGATCACCGGGCTGTCGCTGCTGCTGCTGTTCGTGGCCATGGCCCAGCTCGTCGGCTGGCCCCGCGGGGTCGGCGCCGTCACGATCACGCTCGCGCACATCACCTTCTGCATGGCCTACGTAACGGTGGTGGTGCAGTCACGCCTGGCCGGCTTCGACGAGGCGCTCGAGGAGGCCGCCATGGACCTGGGGGCACGCCCGCTGCGGGTGTTCCTGCGCATCACCCTGCCGCTCATCCTGCCGGCCATCGCCTCCGGGTGGTTGCTGGCCTTTACGCTGTCCTGGGATGATCTGGTGATCACGCAGTTCGTCGCCGGCCCCGGTTCGAGTACGCTGCCGATGGTGATCTTCTCGAAAGTGCGCTTCGGCGTGACACCCGACGTGAATGCGCTGGCCACCATCATGGTGCTGGTCGTCGCCACCGGCATCGCGATCTCCACGGTGTGGATGCGGCACCGCCAGCGGCGCCTCGAGCGCGACATGCAACTGGCGGCGGCGGCGAATCTGTGAGATGCCCATGACCAACCTGGTGCTCGGAATTGACGTCGGCGGCTCCTCGGTCAAGGCCGGGGTGGTGGACCTCGAAGCGGGGCGGGTCACCGGCGAGCTGATCTCGGCGCCGACCCCCAGGCCCTCGCCGCCCGCGGCGCTGATGCCGGTGATCGCCGGGCTGGCGGCACGGCTGCCCGGCCCGAGCGGAACCGTCGGCATCGCATTTCCCAGCGTGGTCAAGTCCGGCATCGTGCGCACCGCCGCCAACATCGATCCGAGCTGGGTGGGCACGGACGGCGCGGCGCTCGCCGCCCGCGCCCTCGGCCGCCCGGCGCTGCTGCTCAATGACGCCGACGCCGCCGGGGTCGCCGAGATGCGCTGGGGCGCCGGCCGCGTCACCAGCGGCATCGCCATCATGGTCACGCTCGGCACCGGGATCGGCACGGCGCTGTTCTGCGACGGGCGCCTGTTCCCCAACACCGAGCTTGGACACATCGAGCTGCGCGGCATGGACGCCGAGCGGTGGGCCTCGGCGCAGGTGCGTACGGCGGAAAAGCTCGACTTCCCGACATGGATCGCCCGCGTCAACGAGTACCTCGGGCGGTTGCACGCGCTGTTCTGGCCGGACCTGTTCATTCTCGGCGGCGCGGTGAGCGAGCGCTTCGAGGAATTCGCGCCGCTGCTGCGCTCGCCGGCCGTGCTGCGCCCGGCACACTTCGCCGGGCAGGCGGGTGTGGTGGGCGCCGCGCTGGCCGCGGCCGAGTCCTCGACCTGACGCAGCCCGGGCACGCAGCGTGCTCAGCAAGCTCCCGGACATCGGCACGACCATCTTCACCGTGATGTCGCGGCGCGCGCGCGAGCTCGACGCGCTGAACCTCGGCCAGGGATTTCCCGACTACGACATCGATCCGCAGCTGACCGCGCTGGTCGCGGCCGCCATGAGCGCCGGCCACAACCAGTACGCGCCCATGGAGGGACTGCCGGCTCTGCGCGAGCGCATCGCCGGCAAGCTGGCCGCGTCCTACGGCATCAGCGTGGATGCGGACAGCGAGGTGACGGTGACGCTCGGCGCCACCGAGGCCATCTTCTCGGCGATCCAGGCGGTGATCAGCCCCGGTGACGAGGCCATCGCCTTCGATCCCGCCTACGATTCCTACGAGCCGGCGGTGCGCCTCGCCGGCGGGCGCTGCGTGCGCCTGCCGCTCGCGCAGCCGGGGTTCCGCTACGACTGGGAGCGGGTCGCGGCGGCGCTCACCGCGCGCACCCGCCTGCTGCTGTTCAACAGCCCCCACAACCCGGCCTGCACCACCGCCAGTGCCGCCGATCTCGAGGCACTGGCGCGGCTGGCCGCCGCGCGCGACCTGCTGGTGCTGTCCGACGAGGTCTATGAACACGTGGTGTTCGACGGGGCGCGGCATCACAGCGTCCTGCAGCACCCGCAGCTGGCGCGGCGCAGCTTTGCGGTGTTCTCGTTCGGCAAGACCCTGCACGCCACCGGCCTGCGGGTCGGCTACTGCGTGGCGGCGGCGCCGCTCACGCGCGAGCTGCGCAAGGTGCATCAGTTCAACACCTTCAGCATCTCCCACCCGCTGCAGCACGCGATCGCGGGCTATCTGGACGCGCAGCCGCGCTGCGGCGAGGCACTGGCGGGCTTTTTCCAGGCCAAGCGCGACCGGCTGCGCGCCGCCCTGGCGCACTCGGGCTTCAGCCTGCCGCCGGCCCAGGGGACGTATTTCCAGCTGCTCGATTACGGCGCCTTCGCGCGCGACGACGACCTGGCCTTCGCCGAACGGCTGCTGACCGAGGCGCGCGTCGCCACCATCCCGCTGTCGCCCTTCTATGCGCAGCCGCAGCGGCTGACCTTTCTGCGCCTGTGCATCGCCAAGCGCGACGCGACGCTCGACGAAGCGGCCGCGCGTCTCAACGACTTTGCCACGCGGCTCGGGAGGGCCGGAGCATGACATCCCTGCGTGTCTCACTCGTGCAGCAGCCGCTGGCCTGGCAGGACCCGGCCGCCAACCGCGCGCACTTCGAGTCGCTGCTGCTGCCGCTGGCCGGGCACACCGACCTGGTGCTGCTCCCGGAAACCTTCACCACCGGCTTCAGCATGGAGGTCGAGCGGCTCGGCGAGCCGGCCGGCGGACCGAGCGCGCAGTGGCTGGGGCAGCTGGCGCAGCGGCTGGACGCCGCGGTCGCGGGCAGCATCATCACGGCCGACGGCGGTCGGTACTACAACCGCCTGCACTGGGCCACGCCGGAGGGCCAGCTGCGCACCTACGACAAGCGCCACCTGTTCCGGATGGGCCGCGAGCACGAACACTTCACGCCGGGACGCAGCCCCTGGGTGGTGCCGTGGCGCGGCTTCAACGTCTGCCCGCAGGTGTGCTACGACCTGCGCTTCCCGGTGTTCAGCCGGCGGCGCAGCGGGCTCGATTACGATCTGCTGATCTATGTCGCCAACTGGCCCGCGCCGCGCGCCGCCGCGTGGCGTCAGCTGCTGCGGGCGCGGGCCATCGAGAACCTCGCCTACGTCGTCGGCGTCAACCGGGTCGGCCCCGACGGCCACGGTGTGCCGCACTCGGGCGACAGCGCCGCGATCGATTTCCTGGGGCAGGCGCTGGTCGATTGCGGCGACAGCCCGGCCGTCGCCACGGTGACGCTCGAAGCCGCCCCGCTGCAGGCCTTCCGCACCAAGTTCCCCGCACACCTGGACGCGGACCGCTTTACGCTCGAGCCATGAAGAAGCGGACGCGCGTCAACCATCCGCCGCCGGTGACGCTGGCCGAGGACAATCGCGCGCTGGTGGCACCGATCTACCAGACGGTGAAGTTCGAGTTCGACACGCTCGCCGAGACCGAGCGTTACCTGCGGGGTGAGCGGCCGGGGTTCTTCTACTCACGCAGCAGCAATCCCACCACGCGCCAGCTCGAGCTGCTGCTCGCGGAGCTGCAGGGGCGCGATGACTGCCTGGTGACTGCGTCCGGCGCGGGCGCCATCGCCCAGACGCTGCTCGGGCTCACCAAGCAGGGCGACCACATCGTCTGTTTCGTCGAGACGTACAACCCGACGCGCTACCTCATCCGCCGGCTGCTCGGGCGGTTCGGCGTGACCCACACGTTGCTGTCCATCGACGAGCTGGAGGGCGTCGAGCGCGTGCTGAGCGCCCGGCCGACGCGGCTGGTGTTCTTCGAGAGCCCGACCAACCCCGTCACCAAGATTGCCGATATCGAAGCCCTGACGCGCCTGGCACACGCCGCCGGCGCCCTCAGCGTCCTCGACAACACGTTTGCCGGCTTCCACCAGCACGGTGCCTTTGACGTGGACGTGTTCGTGCACAGCCTCACCAAGCACGCTTCCGGCACCGGTGATGTCATGGGCGGAGCCGTCATCGCCCGTGCCGAGCTGATTCGCGCCCTGCGCACCGACTTCGGTGTGCTCGGCGGCACGCTCGATCCGCACGCCGCGTTCCTGATCCTGCGCGGGCTCAAGAGCTATTTCGTGCGCTACCAGTCTCAGACCGCCAGTGCCGCACGGGTGGCCGCGTTCCTGGACGGCCACCCGGGCGTCGCGCGGGTGCACTATCCCGGGCTGCCGGGCCATCCGCAGCACGCCCTCGCGACCCGCCAGATGCAGGACTTCGGCACCATCGTGAGCTTCGACCTGCGCGGCGGCGCGGCGGCCGTGCGTCCGTTCGTCGACGCCCTGGAGCTGTTCGCACTCACCCCGAGCCTGGGGTCGAGCGAGTCACTGGTGGTAACGCCACACATGATGCGCGGGCGGGAACTCAATGCCGAGCAGCAGCGCATCTCCGGGATCACCGAGGGCACCATCCGCCTGTCGATCGGGCTGGAGGATGCGGACGACCTGACCGAAGACCTCGGCCGCGCGCTCGATGCCACCGGCTCCTGAACTCGCGGTCCGCGCGCTAGACTAGACGCAGCGCTGCGTGGGCGGCGCGGCAGGAGGAGCGATGCGCGTGGCGCGGGGGGCCGGCGTGGCCGGCGCGCTCTGGCTGACGGGCTCGGCCGGCAGCTGGGCCGCGGCGCCGCACGTCAGCGCCGAGGAGTTTGCGTCGGGCGCGGCGATGGAGGCGCCGCGCATCTCCCCGGACGGCGGGCGGCTGGTGTACCTGTCGAGCTCGACCGGCACCCGCCTCATCGTGCTGCGCGACCTGCACACCGGCCAGGTGCACTCGCTGCTGCACGGCGGGGGCGGGTCGTTCCGCGCCACCTCGTGCTCGTTCAAGAGCGCTCAGCGACTGCTGTGTCACTTCGAGGGAGTGCTGCACAGCGCCACCGAGCCCTTCCCCGTGTCCCGGCTCGTGGCGCTCGATCCCGACGGCGGGGCAGTGCGAGTGTTGTTCCAGAACACCTCGCTCGGGACGCACGCGCAGTACCAGGACCGGATCGTGAGCTGGCTGCCGGACGACCCGCATCACGTCCTCGTGGCGCTCGCCGACCACGACGGGATATTCCCTTCCGTGTACCGGGTCGACGTGGACAGCGGCGGGCTCAAGCTCGTGGTGGCCGAGCACCCGCCGGTCCTGGACTGGATCGCCGACCACAACGGCGTGGTGCGCTTCGGCTACGGGTTCCGCGGCGACTCGGCCCTGTACGTGACGCGCAATGGCACGGACGACTCCTGGCATGCGCTCGAGACGTTCAGGCGCTTCGACCGGGCCCGCTTCGAACCGCTGGCCTTCGGCGTGCAGCCGAACCAGCTGTACGTCGTCGCGCCGCAGCAACGCCATGCCGCCGTCTGGCGGATGGATCCCACCGACGCCAGTGATCTGCAGCTGGTATTTGCGCAGCCGCAGGTCGATGTCCAGGCGCTCATCGAGTGGCCGAGCGACTGGCACGTGGCCGGATTTCAGTACGAGACCGACCGGCCGCACATCTTCTATCTCGACCCGCAGGCGCAGGCCGTCGAGAAGGCGCTCGAGCGCGCGCTCCCCAATACATATCACCGCGTGATCGACGCGACCCCGGACAGCCGACTGCTGGTGGTTATGTCCTCGAGTGACGTGGTGCCGCCGCGCTACGACTTGTTCGACACCGCGACCGGCATCCTGACTCCACTGGGCGCGGAGAACGCCGCCATCTCGCCGGCGCAGCTGGCGCCGATGACGCCGATCACCGTGCCGGGACCGGGGGGCACCCTCATCCCGGGGTATCTGACGCTGCCGCGCGGGGCCGAGCCCGGCAAGCCGCTGCCGGCCGTGGTCTTTCCGCACGGCGGCCCGCATGCCCGGGACAGCTGGGGCTACGACCCGCTGCTGCAACTCATGGCCAATCGTGGCTACGCCGTGCTGCAGCTCAATTTCCGGGGCTCCAGCGGCTACGGCGAGGAATGGCAGGACGCCGGGCACCAGGCGTGGGGCACC
>Ga0134125_10007526_pt1 | contig 12286 bp, 7 predicted proteins | sample KB31751_FD_96464 | JGI IMG/M metagenome (GOLD analysis project Ga0134125, IMG submission 96464) | Terrestrial soil microbial communities with excess Nitrogen fertilizer from Kellogg Biological Station, Michigan, USA - KB3-175-1 | ecosystem: Environmental > Terrestrial > Soil > Unclassified ... | reverse complement strand
GCCGCGCTTGACCGGAATCCACTCGAGTTTGTCGTGGCGGTCGAGTGTCGCGACTCCCTTGTACATGGTGCCGATCCAGAGCACGCCGCCGCGATCCTGGCGCAACGACATCACCGAGCCGGTGTCGAGAATCGCTCGCTGGCCGATGAGCGTCCGCAGATCGGTCTCGCGGCCGGTACCCGGATCGTACTCGACCAGGCCGCCGCCCATCGAAGCGATCCAGACTCGATCGTCGGGAGCATCGGCGAAGGCCGTGACGAACTTGCCGAGCCAATCGGGCTGGCGGGCGCCGAGCTCGGCGCTGCGCGGATCCCAGCGGCTGACGCCTCCCGTAGCGGTTCCGATCCAGACGAGACCGCTCGCGTCCTGATACACGGAGAAGACGGACGAGTCGTTGAGGGAATCGGGATTCTGCCGGTCGTGGCGATAGTGAGCGATCGTTCCCGACACACGGTCGAGCAAGTCCAGGCCGTCCGAAGTGCCGACCCAGAAGTGCCCCTGCCGGTCCTCCAGGAGCGCCTGCACGGTATCGCTGGAGAGCGATCCTGGCTGACGCGCATCGTGCCGGAAGACCTGTAGGACATTCCCGTTGCCGTCCATCCGATCCAGTCCGGCGCCGTCGGTGGCGACCCAGATCGAGCCGCTCGAATCCTCGAGCACCTGCCAGACATTGTTGCCGCTCAGCGTCCGCGGATCGCCGTCGACGTGCCGGAAATGGCGGAAGGTCCGCCGGCCGGGCTCGAGCTCGTCGAGCCCCTGATCGGTGCCCACCCAGAGGTTGCCGGCGCGGTCGCGAGTCAGGCTCGTGACGTGATTGCTCGCCAGCGAGGCAGGATCCGCAGGCTCGTGCCTCAGGTTCTCGAATCGGCCGCTGCGCGGATCGAGTATGTCGAGACCCGCATCGGTCGTTCCAATCCAGATCCGTCCCCGGGCGTCGATCGAGACAGTGTTGACCTGGTCGCTTGCCAGGGAGCCGGGAGCGTGCGGATCGTGACGGTAGACCGTGAAGCGGTCAGCGGCTCGATTCCAACGGGCAAGGCCGCCGTTGATCGCGAGCCACAGATCGTGGTGCGGGCCTTCGGCTATCTGATTGATGTAGTTGCCCGGCAGCCCATGATCCGCCTTGGGCGAATACCCGTAGCGAACGAGCTCCTGGCCATCGTACCTGACGAGGCCGTCCTCCGTGCCGAACCACATGAACCCTTGCGAATCCTGCAGCATGGTGTGCACACCCCCCTGCGGCAGGCCGTCCGCCGTCGTCAGGTGAGTGAGAACGAGGGGCGGAGCATCGGCCGCGGCAGACAAGGAGGCGGCGGCCAACGAGGCCGCCGCCATCAGCAAAAGCGCTGAACCAATGTTGCGCCGCCCTGAGGCGCCGGCGCGTGCGATCGTGGTCACGGCGCCATCGTGCTCCTACTGGTTGGGCACCCAAGGCACGACCGGGGCGGGTGCTTGCGGGGCCGGAGCCTGCGAGGTGTTCCACCAGGGAACGGTTCGCGCCCAGGCGAAGTTGCGGGCCCACGCGAAGTTTCTCGCCCAGGCGAAGTTGTTCGACCAGACATAGGCCCGGGTCCACACGAACCCCTGGCTCCAGGGGTAGCTCGCATTCCAGGCATAGCCCTGGGTTCCCGGGTACGAGCTCGACCAGGTGAAGCCGTCGCCCGGCTGCGCAGTGCCCGGCCACCACGACTGCATGTTCATGATGTAATAGTTGCCGCTCGAGTCGCGGTTGGCAGGGCCGCCGAAGTGCTCCGTGCCCGCGAGATCCGCACTGATGTTGAGCCCGACGTTGGCGCAGCCGACCGCGGAGCTGTTGACGGCCGCGACCGCGTTGACGAGGCCGGCGCCCTGCTGGAAAACGCTGTAGGCGAGTTTGCCTGCTGATGTCACGGCGGGCCGCGCAGAGTTCATCAGGCGGCACTTCACATTGTCCGGCGTAAGCGTCGGATCCTCCTGCAGCATCAGGGCAACGATGCCGGATGTCACCGCCGCGGCCTGCGACGTGCCGGACATCGTGAACATCTGCTCGACGATGTCCATCGAGTTCGGATCGATGTTCGCCAGATAGCTGCCGCTCGCCATCGAGGCGACCATGTGGCCGCCGGGAGCGACCATCTCAGGCTTTACGAAGCCCTCGTAGGTCGGGCCCGTGGACGAGAAGGAGGCCAGGCGCCAGTCGCTCGTGTTGTAGGGCTGATAGTTGTCGGTGAGCGCGCCAACCGTGATGACGTAGGGCACGTTGCCGGGCACGTCGACGGTCATGGGGCTCGGTCCATCATTGCCGGCCGCCGTGACTACGACGATGCCTGCCTTCCAGGCGGCCATCACGGCCTGGTCGAGAGGATCATCCCAGTAGTACGACTGCGGGGTGGCGCCGAGCGACAGGTTGAGGATGCGGATGTTGTATTTCAGCCGATTGGCAACGATCCAGTTGATGCCCGCGATGATGTCGGAGTAGCTGCCCGCGCCGTCGCCGTCGAGCGCGCGCACGATGACGAGGTTCGCCTTCGGCGCGATGCTCAGGTACTGCCCGGCGATGTTCTGCGCGCCACCCGCGGCTATGGAAGTGACGTGGGTGCCATGGCCGTACGGATCACCGGTGACGGGACCGGTGCCCCCATTGGTGACGTCCCTGGTGGCCAGGACGCGCGAGCCGTAGTTCTGCAGGACATCCTGCCACAGCCCCGAGTCGAGCACCGCGATGGTGACGCCCTGGCCGGTGACTCCCGCCTGCTGCAGCGTATCGGCGCCGACCAGCATCGGATAGTTCGTCTGATAGGTCAGCGTGAGTGCCAGCACGCCCTTTCCGTCCTGCGTGCTCGTCGCGGTACTCAATGTCGAGACGAGGGGAGCCGTTACGGTGCTCGTCAAGGAGTTCCCGGTGACAGTCGTGACGAGGGGAACGGTCGTACTCGTGACAGTCGACACCAGAGGGCTGGTTGCGAGCGTCTGATCGAGCGAGTTCGTCGTCTGGCTCAGGGTCGTGGTGAGGCTCGAGAGGAGCGAGTGTGCCGCGACCTTGCGATCCTCGAAGAGGCGTACCCCGGAGGTGGCGCGCAGCCGCGCGCTCTGCTGCGGATCGAGCCGCGCGGCGACGGCGTGGATGATGGAGAGGTCACTCTCCACGGTGCCGTGTACCCGCAGCACAACGGCGCGGGCGGCCGCCGTGCTCTGAGCCTGCACGATGTACAGGCTCACGGCGGCGTTGGCTGCCGGTGCCATGGCGCCCAGCGCGAGAGCCAGGGTCAAAGTTCGGATGGGGTGGGGTATGCGCATTGGAATGCTCGGCGGCGGCGTTTGTTGTGTGGAGCGCATTCTCCGGGGATGTGACCGCTGTCGCAGTCGAGGGACACGCACGGAGGCGCCGCGGCCCTGTGACTTCGGTCACATAACGACCCGTCAAATCGTTATGTTCAAACCGTCCCGCGGATAGAGGTCCCCGCTGCCGTACGAGCACCCGAGCTCGAGGAGCGCGTCCCGCGTCTGCGCATCATCGACCCCGGTCGCAATCGGTACGATTCCGAGTGCGCCGGCCATCTCGATCCCGGCTCGGCAGACTTTGCGCGCGACGGGGTCGGTGCGCAGGGCCGCCACCCAGGCTCGATCGAGCTGCAGGCCCCAGATCGGCGCCCGTGCGAGCCTGTCGAGGGAGCCCATGCCGCGACCCACCTCATCGACTAGCAGCCGGATGCCGAGGCGCTTCAGCGCCTCGAAATGCCCGGGCTCGCGCGTGATGAAGACCTTTTCGGCGATTCGCAGCTCGAGTCGCTCGGCGGGCACTCCGCCGTCCGCGATCAGGCGCGTCACGTCGCTCACGAACTCCTCGTGCAGCACGTGATGACGCAGGGCGCCGAAGGAAACGCACACCTCGGGCCCGCAGCGGGAGGCGAGCACGGAAAAATCGTGACGCAAACACTCGAGGACGGCCCGCGACAACGAGGCCGAGAGACCCGTTGCCGCTGCGACGCGGAGGAATTCCGCGGGACGGATCTCCCCGCGCAGGGGATGCGGCCAGCGCAGATACCCCACGCAGCCGGTGAGACTCCCGCTCCTCAGGTCGTAGCGGCCCGTGTAGCGCAGGCGGATGTCCCCGCCAGCGATCGCGTTGCGCAGCTCGCGCGCCAGGTCGAGCCGCGCCAGCGTCCGCAATTTCACGGTATCCGTGAAGAAACAGGGCATTTGCACGGACGCCGTGCGGCGAGCCTCCAGCGCCGCGGTGCGTGCCTGCTCCAGGAGGAGCTTCGGCGACGAGGCGTCCTGCCCGAGGATGGCGATACCCGCGTAGGGAGTCAGATGAAATTCCGCATCGCCCGTCCGGATGGGCTCGCGCAGACTCGCGCAGATCCGGGCGATACAGGCGGCGATCGCCTCCCGGTCGCCGGTCTCGAGGACGACGGCAAGCAGGCTTTCACTCATCTGCCCGAGATACCAGTTCGGCCCCGCCGCGGACTCCGGGCTCTGCGTCGGCAGCCTGCGTATCGCTGCGCTCATCACCTGCTCCGACATCTGAGAGGCGAGCACTTGCCCGATATCCGTGATGCCGTCGATGTGGACCAGGGCCAGTGCGATGGGCATCTCTCGCAGAGCCGCCCACGACATCGACTCCTTGAAGCGCCGCAGGAACCCGCGCCGATCGAGCTGCGGTCGCGGATGCGCTCCGGTATCGGAGGTGTCATCCGCCGCAATGTTGGGAACAGTCCGGACGATGCAGACGGCCCAATCCGGACCCCGTGCCGACGCCTGCGCCGTATATTCGACCCTGCCGCTGCTGAAGCGCGCCTCGGTGATCGTGCGCTGCGCGATGGCCTTGCGAGTGAGCTGCAGGAGCAACGCCGCCACGGACGGCGGCCACGAGGCTTCCAGCGGCTTGCCCGCGGGATCGGACTCCGGTCGCAAGCCTGCCGTGTCGCGTCCGCCCCCTTGAGCGAGCACGACACCATCACGTCGCACCAAAAGGGCGAGATCCGGCAGCGCCTCGACCAACACGTCGGCGCCGTACGGAGGACGCCGGCGCGGCGGCTCATCGATGCCGGCTGCCGCACTGGCGCGGGCAGGCGCGTTGTCACGCTTCGCCGAAATGGGATGGCTCTCCGGATTACGTAAGATCGCATGGGCAGCCTCGAGGGCTTACATGCTCGGCCGAGCGTAGACGGGGCGGTCGGGCCAATCCGGGATGCAGCTCTAACATAACCACGGTGTCCGGCCCGTGCAGCGGAGAGTGTGAATCCCGTCACGAGCCCCCTGTCGCGCACTGCCCGATCACCTTGAACCGCCTTCGGGAACGGGTAGCGCGCCGCGGCGGCAGTCGCACGCGAGCAAACGGAAGCGTGAAGTCCGATGACGTCCATGATGGCGCAAGCACGTAATGTCGTGCTCTTCATGCACAGGCTCCTCTTCAGCCCGGGAAACCCACGCGGAGCCGGCCCGGCCCTCCGGTGGGCCGCCTTGCTCTTGCTGGCGCTCTGCGCCGCGAAACCCCTCGCGGCATGGGCCAATTGCTTTCCCGTTTCCGACGCGGCATACGTGGCGCTCGATCCACAGGTAGACAAGAACGCCACCCAGACCCTGAGCACGCTCGCCGCACGCTTGCGCGCGCTGGATCATGCCGGCTCGCCGGCGGGCTCGCGGCAACTCGCGGCGCTGTACGCAGTGCAGGCGGACGCCTACTCGATCCTGGAGCTCGATCACGAGGCGCGCGCGACGGCCCTGAAGGGCCTTGCTCTCCTCGCCGGTCAGAACGACCCGTTGCGCCTCGAGCTGCTCTCGACATCCGCCCTCAACATCTACACCCAGGACGGCATTCGCGAAGCCATCGGCACCATCGAGAGAGCCCGTGATGAGCAGCCCGAAGGCTCATTGTCACGAACATGTCTCGAGATCACCCTCGGCGCCCTGGAGCGCCGCGCGGGCGATAACGTTCAGGCCACGCGAACCCTGATACGCGCTTATCACGATACCGAGACGCCGGAGCGCGCGGAGGCGCATTCCATGGCGGCGAGCGCCCTCTCCTCGGCGCTGCGGGCCGTGGGCGATTTCGAGGAAGCGCTCACGCTGCAGCGCGAGCGGATCGCGTGGGATACCGCGCACGGCAACTCCCTCGCGCTCTCGGTATCCACTTACCTGGAGGGCGAGATCCTCGAGGCGGTGCGCGAGTTCCATGCCGCGATCGCCACCTTCCAGCAGGCGCGCAGGCTCAGCGTGTCACTGGGCGACACTCAGGGCGTGGCCTTCTCGGACATGCGGATCTGTCAGGTCCTGATCGAATTGAATCAGTACCAGGCGGCGCGCTCGAGCTGTGACAGCGCCGCCCGCGTGTTCGCCGCCAGCAAAACCACGGACGTGTTGAAGGAGACCAAGGGATACCTGGCCAGCATCGATCTGAGCGAAGGGAGGGCGTACAAGGCGCTGCAGACGCTGAATGGCGTGCTCGACCACAACGGGACCGACATAGACCCGCGGCGGGTCGGCGCTACCTACCGCACCCGTGCACAAGCCTATGCCGCTCTTCACGACTACAACCAGGCGTATTCCGATCTCGAGGTCTACGTGCAGCGCGATCGTGCCGAGAACCTCGCTCGCCAGATCCGCCTGCAGGAGACCGTGAAGGAGCGCGCGCTCGCCGAGAAGGAGGTCGCGCGCAACGCCGTCCTGCAGCACCAGCTCGAGGTGACCCAGCAACGCGCCACGCGCCAGACCGAGACGCTCCGTTGGATCAAGGCGGCGGACACCGCGGGGGTGCTGGTGATCGCCCTGCTGTCCTACATTCTGATCACCGCGCTGCGGCACAGACGCCAGCTCATGCGCATCGCCGCCGAGGACAACCTGACCGGCATGCCGAACCGCGGCCGCACCGTGGAGCTCGCGAAGGCGGCGCTGGCAGCCGCGGCTGCGCAGCGTCAGCCGCTGACGATCGCCATCATCGATCTCGACCATTTCAAGACCATCAACGACCGCTGCGGGCATGCGACCGGCGACTTCGTGCTGAGGGAGTTTGCGCGCGTCGGCCGCGGCTCGTTGCGCGCCGCGGACATCCTCGGCCGCTGGGGCGGAGAGGAATTCCTGCTGATCCTTCCCGACACGACTCTCGATGCGGCGTTGGCCAGCGTCGAGCGGCTGCGGGTACTCGCACTCTCCATCCAAGTGCCCTGTGCGGAAGGCGAGCCGCCGATGCGGGTCACCTTCAGCGCCGGTCTCGCCACCACCGCCGAAGGCGCGCGCTCGCTCGATGAGATCATCGCCCGCGCCGATGCCGCCCTGTACGAGGCAAAGAACGAGGGGCGCGATCTGGTGCGCATCGATCGCGAGAGCTATCAGACCGCCTCCACGGGCGTCCGGCGCGCATTGCACCTGCGTTAGCAAGCTCGGCGGCCGCTGGCGGCAGCCGGCCTGTGGGTCAGTGTCTCAGGGGCCATCGACAAGGCTCCTACCGGTCCGTATCGTGGCATACCATGAATTTCTGCCCTCAGTGCGGCGGCCGGCTCGAGTTTCGCGTGCCGCTGGGCGATCACCTCGCCCGCCATGTGTGCGATACATGCGGGACCATCCACTATCAGAACCCGCGGCTGGTGGTCGGCTGCGTGCCCGAGCACCATGGCCGCATCCTCCTCTGCCGCCGCGCCATCGAGCCGCGGCGCGGTTACTGGACGGTGCCGGCCGGTTTCTTCGAGAACGGCGAGACCCTGCAGCAGGGCGCGGCGCGCGAGTCCCGGGAGGAAGCCTTGGCAGAGGTCGAGGTTGGGTCACTCCTCAGCATCGTGCACGTGCTCCATGCTCAGCAGGTCCACGTGTTCTTCCGCGCGATCCTGCGCGAGCCGCAGTTCGGCGCCGGGCCCGAAAGCCTGGAGGTCCAGCTGGTGCGCCCGGAGGACATCCCCTGGCAGGACATCGCCTTCCCGAGCACGGAGTTCAGTCTGAGGCGCTACCTGGAGGATCGCGCCGCGGGCGTCGAGCCGCATCACTTCGCCGCGCTCGATCGGCGGCTCAGGGATTGAGTTCTTAGCTCATGACCGGCCCGACTTTGCGGCCGGCCCCGCGTGCATGGCAGAATATGTCTTTTCGCGCGCGGCCTTACGCGCGCAGTGCGCACACACTCATGACCTTCGTCGTTACCGAAAACTGCATCAAGTGCAAATACATGGACTGCGTGGAAGTCTGCCCCGTGGACTGCTTTCACGAGGGGCCGAATTTCCTCGCCATTGACCCGGACGAGTGCATCGATTGCACCCTGTGCGAGCCCGAATGTCCCGCCGAGGCCATCTTCTCCGAGGAGGAGCTGCCCCCCGGGCAGGAGCAGTTCAAGAAGCTCAACGCGGAGCTCGCCAAGCAATGGCCGGTGATCGCGGAAAAGAAGGAAGCGCCGGCCGACGCCAAGGAGTGGGACGGCAAGCCGGACAAGCTGAAAATGTTGGAGAAGTAACGGCTTTCAGAAGGCCGTGCCACTGACCGTCCCTGGAGGCAGGGCCCCCGGCCCGGCCTGTCCCGGCCGGGCGTTCGGGCGGATCGACGACACGTTAAGTGTCGTCGATGAAAGCACCGCCCTCACCCGCGCGGATGGTGCTGCGAGTGCAGCTCTTTCATCCGCTCGCGCGCGACGTGCGTATAGATCTGGGTCGTGGACAGATCGCTATGTCCGAGCAGCATCTGCACGACGCGCAGGTCCGCCCCGTGATTCAGTAGGTGAGTTGCGAACGCGTGGCGCAGCGTGTGGGGCGAGAGCTCCTTGGAGATCCCGGCCTTGCGCGCGTAGCGCTTGATGATGTGCCAGAAAGCCTGGCGGGTCATGCGGTCGCCGCGCCGGGTCGGAAAGAGAAAGTCCGTCTGCCGCTCGAGCAGGATTTCTCCACGCGACCCGTGCTCGAAGTCCGTCAGCCAGTGCACCGCCTCCTCGCCCAGCGGAATCAGCCGCTCGCGGTTGCCTTTGCCGAGGATGCGGATCACGCCCTGGTTGAGATTGACCTGGCCGTGGCGCAGGTTCACCAGCTCCGAGACGCGCAGCCCGGTGGCATAGAGCACCTCGAGCATGGTCCGGTCACGGTTGCCGAGCGGATCGCTCACCACCGGCGCGCCGAGCAGCGACTCGACTTCCTCCTCCGTGAGGGATTTCGGCAGCGAGCGCCCGATCTTGGGCATCGCGATCTGCGCGGTCGGATCCTCGTGGATCCCGCCCTCGCGCACCAGGTAGCGGAAGAAGCGGCGGAAGCTCGAGAGCTGCCGCGCGGTGGACCGCGGGCGGGCGCCTTCGCGCACCCGCCAGGCGATGAAGTCCTGCAGGTCGGCCCGCGTGGTCCGGACAATCGGTACCTTGCGCTCGGTCAGCCAGCGCGCCAGGGCGGTGAGGTCGGCGCGATATGCGGCCAGGGTGTTGGCGGACAGGCCTCGCTCCAACCAGACGGCGTCGAGAAAACGAGAGACCGCCGGGTCCGTGGAGTCGGCCTGAGGAGTCATGGCAATTGCGGCAGAATGGTTCGACAATTCCCGTCTCCGCGCGCTGGTCGCGGTCAAGGTAGCGGCCGCAGTATGGTGAGCGTGACCGACTGGCCGACGTGATGACCTTCACATCTGAGTCCGAGCATTAACATAAAGAGAACCCGATCACAGTTGCGCGCGCTCGTGATGGCTCCCGTGCGGGTCGCTTATGCGCTTTACGCGCTGGTCACCTTCCTCGTGCTGGGCCTCGCCGCGCTCCTCGCCACGTTGATCCTGCCCGGTGTGTACCGGCGCCGGGCCGCGGCTCGCGCGATGGCGCGCGCCTTCCTGTGGCTGGCGGGCATGCCGCTCACCGTGCGCGGCATGGAGCGGCTCGCGCCCGGCCAATGCGTGGTGGTCTCCAATCACGCGAGCTATCTCGACGGACTGGTGTTCACGGCCGCGCTGCCTGCGCGTTTCAGTTTCGTGATCAAGCGAGAGATGTCGGCGGTGCCGCTCGCGGGGCTCTTCCTGCGGCGCATCGGCTCGGAGTTCGTGGAGCGCTTCGACCGCAATCGGGGGGCAGCGGACGCGCGGCGGGTGCTGCGCAATGCCGCGAGCGGCCACTCGCTGGTGTTCTTCCCGGAAGGCACCTTCACCCGCACGCCTGGCCTGTTGAAGTTCCACACCGGCGCCTTCGTCACCGCCGCGCGCGCCGGCTGTCCCGTCATTCCGGCGGTGGTGCGCGGCACCCGTGCCGCACTATCGCCGACGGGTGCGTTGCCGCGACCCGGCCGGATCCAGGTCGACATCCTGCCGCCGATCCATGCACAGCCGCAGGGGGAAGAAGCCTCTTCTGCGGCGTTGCGGGACTGCGCCCGGCAGGCAATCCTGCTGGCGCTCGGGGAGCCGGACCTCACATGTTCCGGCGATAGCGCCCTCCCACCTCATACAGAGCCTGCGAAATCTGCCCGAGCGAGCAGGCCTTGACGGATTCCATCAGCTCCGCGAAGACGTTCTCGCCGCCGCAAGCGACCTGCTTCAGCCGCTCGAGAGCGGCCGGCGCGCGGCCGGCGTTGCGGGCCTGGAAGGCGCGCACCGCGGCCACCTGATCCTGCTTCTCCTCTTCCGTGGAGCGGATGAGCGCCGCGCCGGCATGCTCCTCACCCGCATCGGACTTGGACAGGAAAGTGTTGACTCCGACGATGGGCAGGCTCCCGTCGTGCTTCTTCGTCTCGTAGTAGAGCGACTCCTCCTGGATCTTGCCCCGCTGGTACATCGTCTCCATGGCGCCGAGCACGCCGCCGCGCTCCGAGAGGGCCTCGAACTCGCGGTACACCGCCTCCTCCACCAGGTCCGTCAGGTAGTCGATCGCAAACGAGCCCTGCCAGGGGTTCTGCGTCTTATTGAGGCCGAGCTCGCGGTTGATGACGAGCTGGATCGCGACGGCGCGGCGCACGCTCTCCTCCGTCGGCGTCGTCAACGCCTCGTCATAGGCGTTGGTATGGAGACTGTTGCAGTTGTCGAACAGCGCGTAGAGCGCTTGCAGCGTCGTACGGATGTCGTTGAACGAGATCTCGCGCGCATGGAGACTGCGGCCGGAGGTCTGCACGTGATACTTCAGCATCTGGCTGCGGGGCCCGGCGCGGTAGAGGTCGCGCATGGCCCGCGCCCAGATGCGGCGTGCAACCCTGCCGATGACGGCGTACTCCGGATCCATGCCGTTCGAGAAGAAGAACGACAGGTTCGGCGCGAAGTCGTCGACCGCCATGCCGCGGGCGAGATAGTACTCCACGATGGTGAAGCCGTTGGCGAGCGTGAAGGCGAGCTGGGAGATCGGGTTCGCGCCGGCCTCGGCGATGTGATAGCCGGAGACCGAAACCGAATAGAAATTGCGCACTCGCCGGTCGATGAAGTACTGCTGCACGTCGCCCATCATGCGCAGCGCGAATTCCGTCGAGAATATGCAGGTGTTCTGTGCCTGATCCTCCTTCAGGATGTCGGCCTGCACCGTGCCGCGCACCGCCTGCAGCGTCTCGGACTTGATGCGCTCGTAGACCTCCGGCGCCACCAGCTGATCGCCGCTGACGCCGAGGAGCGCCAGCCCCGAGCCATCGTGACCCGCGGGGCGCTCACCCTTGTAGGTGGGCGGCGCGGTGCCGCCCCCGCCCGCCGCGCGATGAAGCTCCGCGATGCGCCGCTCCGCCTCGCTCCAGCGCCCCTCGCTGCGCAGGTAATGCTCCACCCGCTGGTCGATCGCAGTGTTCATGAACATCGCGAGAATCATGGGCGCCGGGCCATTGATGGTCATCGAGACCGAGGTCGATGGCAGCGTCAGATCGAAGCCCGAGTAGAGCTTCTTCATGTCATCGAGGGTCGCCACCGACACGCCGGAGTTGCCGGTGCGCCCGTAGATGTCCGGTCGCGTGTCGGGATCCTCGCCGTAGAGGGTCGTCGAATCGAAGGCGGTGGAGAGCCGTACGGCATTGCCGCCCCGAGCCAGGTAATGGAAGCGGCGGTTGGTCCGCTCCGGCGGACCTTCGCCCGCGAACATCCGGGTCGGGTCCTCCTCCTCGCGGCGGTACGGATACACGCCGCCCGTGTAAGGATAGAAGCCGGGCAGGTTCTCCGTACGGATGAAGCGCAGCAGCTCGCCCCAATCGGCGAAGCGTGGCACGGCAATCTTGGGAACGCGCTGATGCGACAGCGTCTCGGTGTAGTTCTCTCCGGTGACCTCGCGGTTGCGCACCTTGTAGGAGTACGTCTCTTCCGTGGCCGCCCGCATCCGCGCCGGCCAGGCCTTGAGGTCGTTGACTCCCTCGGCGCCGACCTCCTCCAGCGCCCGGTTGTAGGCGGCCCGCAGCTCCCGGCGGGTGGCATC